>JGI20153J14295_10002693_pt1 | contig 12423 bp, 10 predicted proteins | sample COG_03_FD_14295 | JGI IMG/M metagenome (IMG submission 14295) | reverse complement strand
AATCAGACTATGAATATTTATGACTTGCAGATGGAGTCTATCACCGGCGAGAAAATTTCTTTCTCTGACTTTAAGGACCAAGCTTTACTCATCGTCAACCTAGCCAGCCAGTGAGGACTTACCTCACAGTACGCAGGTCTGCGTGCATTGCATGAAAGCGGCAAAGTCACAGTACTCGGTTTTCCCTGTAATCAGTTTGGTGCTCAAGAGCCAGGCACTAACCAGGAAATTTTTGATTTCGCCACGAGGAAATATCAGGCGAACTTCCCGATGTTCAGCAAAATCGAAGTCAATGGCGACAATGCGGCCGAGCTTTATCAATGGCTATGCCGAGAATTAGCCGACGATGAGGGGCAGCACCCTATTGCCTGGAATTTCGCCAAATTTCTGCTCAACCAACAGGGCAAGCCCGTCAAACGCTTTCACCCGAAAGTCACGCCACAAGAGATCGAAGCCGCATTAGCTGATTTAATCTAAAAGCGGAATCTCCAAGTCGTTGATAAACGTAGAGCAAAAAAAGCTGGCTGCACGTCGCAGCCAGCTGAAGCTGAAGCGCTTAAGTTAAATGGCGCGAGTGAAGTGGCACACCTTACATAAACCAAAAAAATCAACTAAAAATAATTGATTCCCGCTTGAACAGCCGTGCGGTAATAGCGCTGAAAACAAAGCACAATAGCAAGACAGCCAGGGGTGATAGGAAATAGCCGATCACCGGTACCGCCACCCCTCCCATGACATCAGTCAACAGCAAATGTTGGCCGAGCATCGGCACGGCATACATCCAGGTTTCAGTTTTAATCGGGTTAAACATTGTATAAAGACCGGGCAACATGGGCAAAAGCACCAGAAAGCCAATATATGACTGAGCATCTTTAAATGACTTGGCAAAGATACCCACTAGCATTTGCATACTGGTAGCCAAAAATGCCAGCGGCAAAGTAGCCAACAGCATAGCAATCACCTGTAGCGCGGAAACATGGAAACGCAACCCAAGTTCTTCAAGTTGTACATAGCTCATGACCAACATGGAAAGCACCAACGTCAGAGACATGCCCAAGACAGCGAACAGCGTCGCAGCGACCCATTTGCCGAGAACGATCTGTAATCTAGATACGGGATTAATCAGCAAGGCCTCAAATGTCTTGCGCTCGCGTTCGCCGGCGGTACTGTCAACAGCGATGCCCATCCCTGATATAAAAGCCGCCAGGACAATATAAATTGGAATAAAACTTAGCACTGAGGTGGCGATTTCTTGTTGACTTGCCACCTCTGAATCAACGATTGAGATAACACTCATCACTTCAGGCGACACACCTCTAACAATTAATCTGAGGGAGGCTAATTCCGAATTATATCCACGCACAAGATTCCTAACTCTTGCAACGGTAATCCGTGAATCGTTTCGCGAACTGTCTGAAACCAATTCCACGTAGCTCGTTTTTGCTTCAGCAATACGCCCGGCAAAGTTATCGGGAATAACCAGGACAAGTTCCTCAGACTGGTTGCTCACCAAGGTCTTGGGATCACCCGTAGCGACAGAAAACTCCACGCCTTTTTCTGCCATCCAGGCCATCAGATGCGGCGCATTATCCGCGCCCTGAACAGCCACCAGCATATCTTTATCCTGACTGCGCAACTCAATCATGGTGTGGATTAAGAAATAGACTAGAAATGGTGCCAGCACAGGAAATATTAAAGCAGACAACACAGCTCTTCGGTCACGTACACCGTCAAGGCATTCCTTGACCAGAACAATGGTAAAGGGCCTCATAGCGGAATAACCTGCTCGACCAATTTCACAAAGGCATCTTCCAGATCATCCTCCTGGGCCAACAACTTGATCATCTCCGCGGTACCCTCAGCCACCACCTCACCCATGGAGACAATCACAATGTTGTCACACAAGCGTGCGACCTCATGCATCAAATGACTGGAAAACAACACGGTGATACCCATCACCCGCAATTCCTGAACCACTTCTCGAACAATGCGAGTTGTCATGACATCCAAGCCATTGGTAGGCTCGTCCAGAACAACATTGCCAGGACTGTGAACCAGACATTGAGCCATGCAAACCTTGGTACGCTCACCCTGAGAAAAACCATGAGTTCGACGATCAGCGATAGGACCCATCCCCAGCAATGTAATTAACTCACTAGCGCGCGCCTCGACTTGTTCGCTCTCCATACCGTGTAGGCGGCCGAAATAATGAATATGCTCCCTGGCAGTGAGACGAGCATATAAACCATGATTGTCTGTCATAACGCCGAGTCGTGATTGGGCCAACCGAGTATTTTCAGCAACATTGATCTCATCGATGAAGACCTGACCGGTATCGGGCGCTAGCAAGCCATAGAGCATACGCAGGGTGGTCGACTTGCCTGCGCCATTGGGGCCCAGCAAACCGGTGACCTGTCCCGCCGGGGCCAGAAAAGATACGTTTTTAACGGCGCTAACACCGCCAAATTGTTTGCTAACCTGCTTAACTTCAATCATCTGTCACCCCCAATTGCGACTGCGGTCCTGCCGCACTGGTGAAAAACGGCGGTCGACGAATCAAATCAAGACAGCTCGCTGCCAGATTCTGTGGTGCCAGTTGCTCCATAAACTCAACCATTAGATCGGGTACGCAACCGGTAAAACCGGCATTATGACCGACACCCTGGACGATAAGGTGGCGTGAATTGGCAAGCGTCTGGGCCGCTTGCTCGGCATATTTTGGCGGCGTTACCGGGTCAAGCTCGCCTGATAACAGCAGCACCGGCACGTCACTACTGACAGCCTGAAAATACTCAGCCGCCACCTCGCCACGAGGCCAAAATTGACACACTTCCACCATTAGCTCGTTCATGGAATTGGCAAAATACTGACTCGCCCTCGTCGAACCGCTGGTCTGAGTCATATCTTCAGCACAAAACACTGACGCCATCATACCGGTACTGATTGAGTCACTGTCGTCATGAAATTGATAACCGAGTGTCAGCAAGGCCTGATAGTCGCCCTGATTTGCCTGACTTAACGCTAAAGGCAGTAATGTTGACAGGGTACGGTGATAGAGCACCTGACGCACCAGTCGAGCCACGAGGGCCTGATCGATTGTCACTGGAATGGACGCGCCGGTCCTGGGATGGCGGAATTCCGCCTCGACGGGGTTATCCGTCAACCGCTGGGTCAACGCAATGAAATGGTCGCGTAGATCAGGGAATGCCTGAGCACAGGCTGAAGACGATTGGCAGTCGACAAAGAGTCGATCAAGCGCGGTATCAGTATCTGCCGAAGCGCCGGCCAGAATATTAACCGAGGGCGGCGCCACGCCATCAAGAATCAACGACCTGACATGGCCACTAAATTGTCGCAGGTAAACCAGTGCTGCACGGGTGCCATAGGAGATTCCCAACAAGTTAATCTGCTCATAACCCAGCGCCCGCCTGACAAGATCGAGATCACCCACGGCGATCGAGGTTGTGTACAGCGCCGGATCGGCATCCAGCGTCGGCAAGCAATCTTTGAGTTTGTTCACTTCCCGGGCTAATGCCGTCGCTGATGACAAGGTGAAATCCTCTGGGGTTTCCGCCACCACACAGCTCAAGTTATTAGACCGGCCGGTACCTCGCTGATCAACCAGTATGACTTCCCGCTGCCGACGCAGTTCCAGCAAGGCACTGAACACAACGGGACCACTGGTAATCGCCGACTGGCCAGGCCCTCCGGCAAGATAGAAAATCGGATCAGGCTTGGCAACTCGTGCGATAGCGGGCAGCACCATCACCGCAAGCTCTATCTGCCGGCCATCAGGCTGTTTGGGATTTTCGGCAACCTTGAGCAGAGCGCATTGGGCCTCACTAAAAACGCGCACCAAGGCCGGGTCATCTGGACGCTCACAAGGACCCAGCAGGATTGTCTCTGCAGGCGCCACGACGCCCCGTTCAGCCGCTGTTCCACAACCTGTCAGCAGCAGCAAACTGATTAGACCTGGAACCAAGATCGGAAATTTCAAATCAGACTCATCCTTTAGCCATCGAAGAATCTTCAGCGTAGCGTAATTTACACTTCGAGGGCAGCCTTAAACCGCAGGCACTGTCATCGCTCAGGAGCTCTCCAATGAGACCTACATCAACCCTCGAAATTGTGTCAACATAGCCGACTGATGCCGGTCTGTTAACTTGCACGACCTGTCTCCAGTAGTCTGCCATAAGTTTGCGAACCGATTAACCATGTTAAGTTGATACCCATGTCTGAGCCCGAAAAAGAACGCTATACACAGCGCAAGTCATTTTTTGACAGCCTACTGACAATCTATGGGCGCAAACCTGTGTATGAGGCCTTGACTACTGCCGGGACCACGCCGTTTCGACTGCATCTGGCGCAATCTAATAAGACTAACGGTATTATTGCCGACATCATCGATCTGGCGGAAGCTAAAAACGTCGAGATTTGTTATCACAGCCGCGAAGCGCTGGCGCGGATCTCACGGAACGGCCGCCAGGATCAAGGCGTCGCCATCGACATTGAAGCACCAGGCTATCAGCCCCTGGCCAATCTATGCCAGTTTGCACAGGACCACCCCAATACCAGTCTGGACCTGATTGCCCTCGACAGAGTCACGAACCCACAGAACCTCGGGTTGATCATCCGCGCGGTCGGCGCATCCCCTTGTGCTGGCCTGCTGTTACCACAAAAAGGCTGCGCCCGCATTGATCCGCTGGTGATTAAAGCCAGTGCCGGCACGGTCTTGAAAGTGCCGATCTATTACTGTGACGAGCTGGGCCCGGCCCTGCAGCAACTCAAAACCAGTCACTTCTCGGTACTGGGTCTGGCGGCCGGTGGCCGGCGTTCAATTCAGGATATCCCAACGACTGGCAAGCAGGTTTTCATCCTAGGCAATGAAACGGATGGCCTGAGTCCTGAAATCGCCGCTCTGTGCGATGAATTGGTCGGTATCCCGTTGAACCATGGCGTAGAGTCCCTGAATGTCAGCACCGCCGCCAGCATCGTTGCTTTTCGTAACATTTTTCAGGCCTGACAGGGCTTTGGGGCTCCCTTGTCGCTGGTATCAACGGTCAATATCAACTATTGTTGCGCCTTGAATTTCCTTGAGTCTTAAGAAGATTGTCTATGCGACGTTCGATCAATGTAGTTTTAGCTTTTACGACACTTCTATTCCTGGCCGCTTGCGGTTCCGAGGAGGGTTTTGTTGAACCGATCAGTGTCCCAAAGGGCTTTGTCCGAGTATTTAATGTCGTCCCTGACTCCACGATACTCAGGGTATCCGTGGATAACCTCACTCAAGCCACGCTGAATTTCAGCGAAGCTTCAGCATTTTTCAATATATTGCCAGGCCTGCCACGGAAGATGGAAGTTTTCTACTTTCCTGATGGCCAGAGAGAACTCCTAGTCAATCGCCAACTGACCGTGCCCACCGACAACCAGGCGACGGTGATCATTGCTGGGACGCTCAGCAGCCCAGTGGTTTTGGAGATCCAGAATGCACCGTCAACTGACACCCCGGCTGACTTTACAGAGGTCCAAATTGTCCATGCTGCTAACAGCATGAGTGCCGAAGTGGGTTTCCTGTTGGTTCAAGACAATGATTTTAGCGCACCGACAACCGCACTCTTGGGACAGTTCACCGAGTCCTTGACCCTCAACCCCAGCAGCGGTGATAGCTATGAACTTTTGGCAGTGAGTTCGCTGCCGGCAACCGGCACAGCACCCTCGGACGCCCAGATACTGTGGCGCTCGGGAATCTTTGAGCTGCCGCCCAAGAGCCGTGCCCTGCTAGTCTTGACAGATTATTTTGGTCCTGCAGGCAAAGGTGTTCGGGTCGCCAGTCTCAGCGTCGTCGGGACTCAGTTCTTCGTTCAGGAAGAATTACCCGCCGCGATTCGAGTGCTGAACACCCTGCCCGACCAAGGGCCGATTGACGTTTTCTTCAATGATGAGCTGTTTGCCGCTAACGTTACCTTTAATGAGATGACGGACAACATACTCACCGACCTTCGCGGTCAGTTAACCCTCAAGCTGACACCGACTGGCGACGCTTCGACGATACTGGCGGAAGCTACACCCACTGTAGAGCAAGGTAATTTTTATACACTGACGATTACGGGACTGATCACAGACTCAGGACCGAGCCTAGCATTAACGCCAGACGATAACCGCAACATCGCCACGCGGTTTGTCCTCACGGGTACCCATGCATCGCCCAGTAGCGGCCTGCTCGATTACTACTTGGTAGCACCGGCAACCAGTATCGAAAATGCGTTACCCAAGAGCATCAATAATTCATTACTCAGCGCCGCCGGCATGAGCTTTGAACAGGGCAGCTACGACTTGATCGTCACAGATGCCGGCACCAAGGACATCGTCTTCGGTCCATTAGCTGTGGAACTGCAAAATGACAAGATTTATCGTTTCCACCTCACGGATGCAACTGGTGGTGGCCTACCAATACAGATCGTTTTAGAGGATGACTTCAACTAGATCGCTCAGCCAAGTATCGCCATCACGGCAAATCGCCGCCGTCGATGGCGAAAAATCTTCGGCGCGGTCTACTGTCAGTTTTTCTCAAGCTAGTTTATGCTGAAAAATTGATCATCGCAGACAGGAGGTGTCCCCATGCCGACGGCTATTATCCCTAACGATTGGCAAGTCACTCGGCTATCAGGCTCACTCGGCGCTGATATCCGTGGGCCTTCGGTGACCACGGCTTCAACCCATGACATCGACGCCATCAAGGCACTATTGATCGAGCATTTAGTGCTATTTTTCCCCGATCAATCTCCGAGCAAAGCCGACCATATCGCGTTCGGGCGCCAATTTGGCGAACTTGAGGGCCACCCCAATTTAAAAGACAGCAACCATGTCGAATACCCAGAGTTATTTGAGCTGGTCGCCACCCAAGGTGGCATAGCTGATGAGTGGCACACTGACATTACCTTTCAAGACAGCCCTGCACTGATGTCAATTCTGCATATGGTGAAGTCACCCGCAGTGGGGGGAGACACCATGTGGGCCAGTCTTTACGCCGCATATGATGAATTATCACCACCCATGCAAGCCCTCTGTGAAGGCCTGACAGCACTGCACGACGCTGCCCCTCACAATCGTCCTGATCAGATGACTATTCATCCAGTAGTTCGAGTGCATCCGGTTACCGGGCGTAAGGCGCTATACGTCAATGAGCACTTTACCCGGCGTATCGTTGAGATGAACGCGGGCGAAAGTGCCGCGCTGCTGACGTACCTGACGCAATGGGTCGCTCAACCGCGGTTTACCGTCCGTAAGTCCTGGACTGAAGGTACCATCGCTATGTGGGACAACCGCTGCACCCAACACTTTGTCTTGAATGACTTTGTTGGCGAACGAATCATCCAGCGAGTCACCATTATGGGTGATAAAGTGGAGGGCGTTGCACCTTCACCCTGGGCACCTTATGTTCGCGCCGGCAGCTTGTCGGCCACCAGCCGTCACGACCGCCAACTTTTTATGTATCTGAAGGACCAGGCTCAACACTAATTTCCCGGTCTTTGTTTGGCGTTATAGCTGTGCCTGAGCCACGTCCATCAATCCTGGATATACACTGGTTGATTTTGCACCATCAATAATTAAACAAGGTATTATTGCCCCTTCGGAATAAACCCAATAGGAGCTACTGTGGCGCTACCCCTAGATGACATCACGATTATAGAAATTGACAACTGGATGGCAGCACCCAGCGCGGCGGCAATTTTGGCTGATATGGGTGCCACCGTAATCAAAGTTGAGCCCCTGACTGGTGACCCCATGCGCAGCAATGGAAGGCCGCCGAAGATCGATGGGGTGCGCGACTATGACTTTCAGTTCGACGTCGACAATCGTGGTAAGCGCTCAATTTGTGTCGACCTGACCAATCCGGCAGCTATCGACATCATTCATAAGCTCTGTAGTAAAGCCCAGGTATTCGTCTGTAATCTGTTGGCCCAGCGCCAGGAAAAATTCCGGCTCGACCCGGAAACGCTTCTGGCCATTAACCCCAGCCTGGTTCACGCAACACTGACCGGCTACGGCACAACGGGACCAGATGCCTGGCGCCCCGGTTACGACGTTACGGCTTTCTTTGGCCGCTCCGGTCTTTATGACGCCATGCGAGAGGGACCTCATGGCATCGTACCGATGGCACGCCCAGCCCAAGGCGACCACACCACCGGCCTGGCATTAGTCGGCGCCATACTCGGCGCGCTGCGCCTGGCCGAACGCACAGGCACGGGTCAGGTAGTCGAAACTTCGCTGTATGAGACTGCCGTCTGGACTCAAGCTAGCGATTTCGCAACCACTGCCGTCGACCAGGCACCCGTAAGACAACGCTCAAGAGAAAATATGCTGTTGCCAACCGCCAACCGTTATCCTTGCGGTGACGATCGTTGGATCGTATTCAATATGCCAGAAGCCTCGGGCTGGGCAAAATTATGCAAAGCGCTGGGCAAAGAAGAATGGCTTGATGATGAGCGATTTGCTGATGCTCGCAGCCGCTACCAGATGATGCCCGTGTTGGTCCCCGAGATTGACCGGGTTCTGGCGGACAAAAGCCGTGATGAGTGGGGCGTAATCTTTGACGCGGCCGGGTTAATTTGGGGACCCGTATTAGGGCTCCATGAGGTAGCAAGTGACGAACAAGCCCACGCTATCAACCTGTTTCCACAACTCACCGACGAAGATATCGGTGCCTATCGAACTGTTGGTATCCCTATGCGTTTCAAGACGGCCGACGTCGGCCCAAAAACTCGATCACCAAAAATCGGCGAACATACCCTGTCGGTTCTGGCTGAGTTCGGCTTCGAGGATGCCGAAATATCACAGCTGTTAGCAGACAACATTATTCGCTAAAGCACTGATTTCTTAACGACCTGGTCAGCCTTTCGATGTTTAACATCGACGACCAGGTGGGCTCTGAGAAATGCCAGTGTACGTGCCCAGGCAAGGTTAGCTGCTGCGTCGTCATACCGTGGGGTCGTATTATTATGAAAGCCGTGATGAGCGTCAGCATAAACATAAGACTCGAATTCAATGCTCGCGGCATCCAGCGCCATCTCATAGGCTGGAATCACAGCCATCAAGCGTTCGTCACGTTCGCCATTATGCAGCTGCAGCGGTGCTTTAATGTTATTGACCTGCGCTAAATCGGCGGGTCTGCCATAAAAGGCTACACCGGCATTCAACATTGGTAACTGGGTCGCCAACGCATTCACTACGCCACCACCGTAACAGAATCCCACTGCGCCCACTTGACCATTACAGTCTGTTCGGTCTTGCAAATACTGGTAAGCAGCAACCCAATTTTCCAGCATCAGAGCGGGGTCTAATTTTCTCTGCAGCGCCCGACCCTCATCATCATTGCCTGGCCAGCCACCAAAAGATGTCAGCGCATCAGGCGCAAAAGCGATAAAACCTGCGTTCGCCAGTCGTCGAGCGACATCTTCAATATAGGGATTGCGGCCCCGATTCTCGTGAATCACCAGCACCGCCGGCAACGGCCCGACCACCCCGCTGGGTTTCACCAGATAACCTTGCCAATCGTTCGGCGACGGATACACTACCTTGTCGATCACAATACTCGCGTCTTGCGGGTTTATTTCTTCTGCCCCGGCATATTGCGGGTTGAGCGTATCCAACATCGCGGCGGCACCTGCGACGCTGGCGGTAACAATGCTGGCACGACGTAAAAACTGGCGCCGATCAATAACACCATGTACATATTGATCGAAAGCAGACAGCACCTCTGGCGGGAAATCGGTCGCTGTCTTTGCTGGTTTCTTGGTCATTCTCGCGCTCCTTTTTGATCAATCTGCGTTGTCAGCAAGCTGAATCAACGGACCATTCATCTTCATCAGTCGGCAACCCGCTCAAGATCACCGACTTAATGACAACACACAGCCTAGTCGGACCATACACTTAGCCGCCAAAGCCATGTCACCAAAACCATGTCACCAAAACCATGTCACCAAAACCATGTCACCAAAACCATGTCACCAAAACCATGTCACCAAAACCATGTCACCAAAACCATGTCACCAGACAAACATTGACACGCTTAGGTATCGGTCGCAAGCCTATTGGATTATGATCTCAACTTGACAGCATTGCGGCTACGACTTGGGTTTTTGCTTGTCACGAAAGGTAGAATAGCCGTAGCCGATTTACCGGACACTCGATACGGAAGCTCTTAGGAAAATGCTAACTTCTTTGATCAATTTTGCGGAGCAAGGGTATATGCCCGATCTGCTGACTCGTGCGGGCATCCGTATGCTTGTCCAGCAAAGACGCCGCCAAATCCGTAAGCAGTATCGAAAGCTGCTTACCTTAAAAGGCATGTTGGTGCAGATGAAAGATAGCCCGTTGGCAATCAACACGCTTGAGGCCAACGAACAACATTACAATGTTTCCACCGATTTTTTTGACTTAGTACTGGGCGAACATAAAAAATACAGTAGCGCACTGTTCGACGCCCCCACCACTGACCTCAGTGAAGCTGAGGCCGCCATGCTGAAACTCACCTGTGAGCGGGCTCAACTTGATGGCGCAAAAACCATACTGGAATTGGGTTGTGGCTGGGGCGCGTTAACACTCTGGATGGCCGAACAATATCCCGACAGTAAGATCGTCGCGTTAGGAAATTCAGAATCTCAAAAAGCCTATATTGATAGTGCTGCCGAAAAGCGCGACCTGGCGAACATTGAGGTCATTTGCAGCGATATGAACGACTTTAATACTGAACAAAGATTTGATCGCATCGTCTCTATCGAAATGTTTGAACATATGCGTAATCATGAATTATTGTTTGAACGTATCGCCAGCTGGCTCGAGCCCGAGGGCAAGTTATTCTTCCAAATTTTTTGCCACCAGACTTTCCCTTACTTCTTTGAGAGCGAATCTGAATCCGACTGGTTGGCGACTAATTTTTTCAGTGGCGGGATGATGCCATCCTGGGATTTACCGTTACAGTTCCAGGCCCATTTAAGCCTGGAAGACCGCTGGCCTGTCAACGGTACACACTACGCGCAAACTTGCGCTACCTGGCTCGTTAACTGTGATCGGTTCAAACCGCAAATTCTTGAGATCTTTGTTCATTCCCCCGATCACCGCCCACCGATCATTCAATTCAACCGCTGGCGAATGTTCTTTATGGCCTGCGAGACCCTGTTCGCCTATAACCAGGGTCACGAATGGTTTATCGGTCACTATCTATTCAACAAACAGTGACCTGGTAGATTAGCTACAAAAAATACCTTGCCATGATCTCGGCTATTGCTTGGCCAAATAAAGCTGTATATATTTACAGTACTTTTGCCAACTCACCGCCAGGACTCGACCAGAAATCATGTCATTATCAGGCCCACTCTCTCCTTCAGGCCGGCTTCGCGACCCTACAAAAAGCCCCTACGCTGAACTACATTGCATCAGTCATTACTCCTTTTTGCGTGGCGCCTCATCGCCGGAGGAGCTCGTCAAACAAGCCGCCGGCCTGGGTTATCATGCGCTGGCAATCACCGATGAGTGCTCTATGGCTGGCGTCGTCAAAGCCCATGTCGCTGCTCGAGAGTGCGGCCTGAAACTCCTGATAGGTAGCCAGTTTTACTTAACTGATGACACCCACCTGATTCTCCTAGCACCCAATCGTGCCGGCTACGGTCAAATCTGCAACTTGATCACTCTGGGTCGCAGAAGAGCCGGTAAAGGCGATTATCAATTAGACCTTAAGGATATAGAGTTTGGCCTAAGCCAATGTCTTGTGATCTGGCTGCCCAATACTCGGCGCAATCAGTATGACCGACCCATCCACCCGGACAAGGATCGTACTCATACGACAGGCCAATGGCTTGCCCAGCATTTTAGTAAACGGCTCTGGCTCGGCGTTGAAATATTTCCCGATGGTCAGGACATGACGGCCTATCAGCAGGCTTTTGAACTCTCTAAGGCCTTTGAACTGCCGCTGGTAGCCTGCGGCGATGTCCATATGCATCACCCGGGTCGTAAAGCCTTACAGGATATCGTCTCTGCTATACGCATTGGCCAACCTTTACGGCTGGCTGGAAAATTATTGTTTGCCCATGGTGAGCGACACCTGCGCTCTTTACCCTTGCTGGCCAGCCTGTATCCACCAGCACTGCTGGCAGAGACTGTTCGGATTAGCGACCTGTGCGATTTCTCTTTGGATGAGTTGCGCTATGAGTACCCCCAGGAATTGGTACCACCCAACCTGACGCCGCCACAGTATCTACGCCAACTGGTGGAGGCAGGTGCCAACAGGCGCTGGCCACAGGGGGTTAAACCCAAGGTCTGGGCAACGATCGAAAAAGAATTGCGACTGATTCAGGATCTACAATACGAGTATTATTTTCTGACCGTATTCGACATCGTGCAATTTGCCCGCGACGCCCAGATTCT
>JGI20153J14295_10002681_pt1 | contig 12465 bp, 8 predicted proteins | sample COG_03_FD_14295 | JGI IMG/M metagenome (IMG submission 14295) | reverse complement strand
TTATGACGACTTTTATGACAGCTTTTATGACAGCTTTTTATAACTAGCCACTATGCTCGCCAAGAACATAGCCGCCAGCTATTTAATTAAAATTTTTAGTATCACTAGTAGAGAAAATCTAAGCCCTTAATAAACCGGCAATTCAATATTCTCAAATAACGCTTCAAGTTCATTTTTACTGGTACATAAATACGCTTTTTCGACCAGCTCTTTAGACAGATGCGGCGCAAACATTTTTATAAAATCATACATATAGCCACGCAAAAATGTTCCGCGACGAAAACCAATTTTAGTGACGCTCGAAGAAAACAAATGACTCGCATCCAAAGCAACAAGATCAGAATCTGTACTTTCATCAAAGGCCATCTTCGCCACAATACCAATACCCAAACCTAATCGCACATAAGTTTTAATCACATCCGCATCGGCAGCTGTAAATACCACCTTAGGAGAAAGACCCTGATCAAAAAAGGCATCATCTAACTTAGAGCGGCCAGTAAAACCAAAAACATAAGTCACAATGGGATAACTAGCAACATCTTCAAGCGTGAGTTCACTGACTCTGGCTAACGGATGGTCTTTGGGAACAACAATGCAACGATTCCAGCGATAACAAGGCATCATCAGTAAATCACTAAAAAGCTCTAAGGCTTCGGTAGCAATAGCAAAATCAACCGTACCGTCGGCAGCCAATTCTGAAATTTGCATTGGTGTGCCCTGATGCATATGCAGGGAAACTTCTGGGTACTTACCCATAAACGTTTCTATGGACGGAGGAAGTGCGTAGCGCGCCTGTGTATGTGTTGTCGCAATCGATAAACTACCCCGCTTTTCGTCGCTAAACTCTTGTGCGGCTTGCTTAATCGTCTCAACCTTGCGGAGAATTTCACCGGCGGTTTTTAATATAGCTTCGCCAGCAGGAGTGACACGGGTTAAATGTTTTCCACTTCGAGCAAAAACCTCGACCCCAAGCTCATCTTCTAGTAATCGAATTTGCTTACTGATGCCAGGCTGTGAAGTGAATAAACTTTGAGCAGTAGCTGAGACGTTTAAGTCATGGTGAGCCACTTCCCAAATATAGCGTAATTGTTGTAATTTCATAATGGGTGCTTTCGTTGTTTGATTCAGTTAATTGAGTTGAACATTAGCCGTAAACTCCCTTTCACCGGACACTGACAACAATCGACACCGTCTCATTTTTTTATGGTCGCAAACAATATCAAGCCACATTAATTATCTTATTTTTAATTAATTGTGGTGACAGCGACAAGCGCATTATTAATATCGCGCAATACCTGTTGAAGTATAAAAATTCCAAACATCAAACACAGTGAGTTGGGCTATGTATGATTCTTAGCAAGCCATCTAGCGTTGCTGCACAGATGATATTCAACCTGCTATTTCTTTGCAAACCAAATGCTATTTAGTTTATAAAAACATGAAGCCTACCCTAAATAAAGGCCTGCCCAATACTAAAATTGTACATTTACTACGATTTCACTCTTTATGCTGTCTTTTCCTTAACGGCATCAAGATCAATCATTCGGCACCTTGTTAGCAACGCCATGCGGTACATGCCCAGTAGCAATATGTTCAGCAGCTAAGTCGCAATGCCCACGTTGATCATCAAAGAAGACATCGGCACCATAAGCGCGTAAAAACTCCACTTTTGGCAAGCCGCCCAAAAACAAGGATTCATCAATACGAATATGCCAGGCTCTCAATGTGCGAATAACCCGCTCATGCGCAGGTGCCGATCGAGCTGTGACTAAGGCTGTACGAATAGGCGAGTCATCACCAGGAAACTCGGCCTGCAACATTTGCAACGCGGCCAAAAAAGACTTAAACGGCCCGCCAGACAGCGGCTCTTTCGCTGCCGCCCGCTCGGTAGCAGTAAACGCCTCTAGGCCATCGGCTTTGTACACTTGTTCTGCTTCATCAGAAAATAAAACGGCGTCACCATCAAAGGCAAAGCGCAACTGATCAACGTGTTTGAGACTATCGACATTAGCGCCGCCGTTGCTCGCAGGTAAAAAAGTTGCCGCGGCAACACCGGCGTCTAACGCTGAGCGCACATCTGCAGCGTCGGTTGATAAAAATAAATGGCAACCAAATGCCTGAACATAGCGATAAGGGCTTTCACCACTGCAAAAAGCAGCACGGGCAATAGAGAGTCCGTAGTGCTCAATAGAGTTAAATACGCGCAAACCTGTGTCTGCGCTATTACGAGACAGCAGAATAATTTCTACGCGAGATTCACCGTCTAAGCGCTCATTGATACTTAATAATTTTTTGACCAAAGGAAAAGCATCACCAGGCTCTAAAGGCTCATCTTCATGATCAATTTGATACTGAGAATAGGCAGCCAAGCCCTCCTGCTCATACACACGATGACTATCATCCATTTTGAACATGGCACGCGAAGAAATTGCTATAACCAGCTTATCGCCGAGCTTTGATGTCATTGTTTAATTACCTGTGAGTTCAACTACAGCCTGCCTTTCTATTTAAGACTACTTATATAAGGCCTCTTATTAAAGACCACTTAATAAAGNTCAGCTATTAAAGGCCTCTTAATAAAGGGCATCTATTAAAAGGCATCTATTAAAGACCACTTAATAAAGGGCATCTATTTAAAGGGCACCTATTAAAAAAGCCTCTTAGGATGCCACCTCTTCCTTAAGGAATAATGATTAAAGCCAGCAAAACGCTTTATGGCCTAATAATACCTAACAAACACAAGAGTATATGTCACATTCAATCGCTTTAGTAGATCGGCTGTCCTGCTCACTGACTAAGCCTAAAACAATGCTCGACAGGCCCATAAACCCGCTAGAACATTTCATGATAGGATGCCCCTATATTGATACATATAATGGACAGCTTGATGAATGAGTTACAGATTCCCGTTGGCGTAACAACGCAAGCCTGGCTTAATGCTAATGGCTTCGAGCAAATCACTGAAACTTGCATGATAGGTGGCAATGCCAGCAGTCAAATCTTCACTCTTACCAATCAACAGCAAAATAAAATTGTGGCCAAAATCTCGGCATCAATTAATGGTGACGTTTACGCTAAAGAAGCTCACGGTTTAAATTTACTGACACAGACACAATCACTGCGTATTCCCGAAGTATTGCATGTCAGCGATAACTGTCTGTTAATGGAACATATCACGAGTAAGCAGCAAAGCTCTGACTACTGGCGAATATTTGCCTCGCAGCTGGCAGATTTACACCGTAGCTATTTGCGTCAAGACAGTCAGCAAGACAGGTTTCACAAAGATGTATCCAAGCAGAATAGAATAACCCCAGACATGCCACGCTATGGCTTAGAACATAGCAATTACTGTGGTGAAAGCCCACAGCTTAATGGCTGGTTTGAAGATGGCCATGCCTTTTTTAGCGAGCAACGGCTGCTTCACCAAGCCAAACTGGCATTAGATAACGGCTTGCTTGAGTCTCAATGGGTCACTTACATTGAATCCATATGCAAAAGACTAGCTGATCTTATTCCAGAGCAGCCACCGTCGCTATTACACGGTGATTTATGGTCAGGGAATGTACTTGTTGATGAACACGGACAGCCTGCATTAATTGATCCCGCGGTGTATTATGGCTGGCGAGAAGCCGATATTGCCATGACCTTACTGTTTGGTGGCTTAGCGCATGAGTTTTATTTGGCATACGATGAGGCGTGGCCCATGGAGACTAACTGGCGTAATCGCGTACCGCTGTATAATCTCTACCACTTGCTCAATCACTTAAATATATTTGGGCCGACTTATGCAGAGCAAGTCAAAGATACTATTGCTCGTTACGCCTAGTCCATTTTATTAACGTACAAAACAATAATGAATCAAGAAGCCGGTTTATGAATCAAGTTAGTGACAATGTTAGAAAGAAGGTTAAAGAGAAAGTTAGAGAAAAAAACATCAACCACCCTCTCTCTATTAAAACAAAGGTAGCAGCCAAGCTGACTTCCGTCAGTGCCTATATCAATCTTGCAGCACTTCGTCACAATGCATTAATAGCGCAGTCCATTGCGCCCCATTCAAAATTAATTGCGGTCATCAAAGCTAACGCCTACGGCCATGGCATTATTGATGCAGCAAAAGCATTGTCTACCGTCGCTCACGGTTTTGCTGTCGCTAGAATTAATGAAGCCTTAATACTGCGCGATAACGGCTTTAAGCAAATGATTGTCGTTATGAGCCCTGCATTAAGTTCTGATGCATTGCAGCTTTGCGCCAAGCATCAACTGACTGCGGTTATTCACAGCGATCAGAATTTAGACCTCGAAACACTACCGCCTCATTTAGATTATTGGCTTAAAGTTGACAGCGGCATGCATCGTCTTGGCCTATCGATTGAATCACTAAACACAGTGCTTGAGAATATCGACAGCTGCTCACCAGCGACAACCTTAATGTCGCATTTTAGTAATGCTGAGCGCAAAGATGAAACGAGCAACCAATTACAAATGCAGTGTTTTAAAAGCGCATTAGCGCAAAGAGACGGAAAAGCAGACTATCAGCTGTCACTATCCAACTCCGCCGCCCTGCTACGCCATAACGATGCTGCTAACTATCAACAATGGCAATCGGCGCAACTCGACAACTACCCTATTAGTTCTGAATATATTCGCCCTGGCATAATGCTGTATGGTGCCGATCCGCTTGAAGAAGCAAACGCCGCTAGCCAATCGTTATTCCCTGTTATGACCTTGGCTGCACCTATATTAGCCATACGGACAATCAAAACAGGCGAGACCGTTGGTTATAACGGTAATTGGCAGGCTAAACGCGAAAGTGTTATCGCCACCATTGGCGCGGGTTATGGCGATGGCTATCCACGCCATGCACCCAATGGCACACCCGTTATCATCCACGGCCAGCGCGTGCCGCTTACCGGCAATGTCTCCATGGATACCATTAGTGTCGACATTACTGATTTAATAGCGCAAGGCATTAACGTAGAAGCTGGTGATAACGCCGAACTTTGGGGCGAAAACCTAGCCGCTAACGAAGTCGCCAAGCTTTCTGAAACCATCGCCTACGAACTATTTACCGGAATTTCGCAAAGAGTCGCCAGAATCCTTGTATAAGCGCGTATAATCCCGCCACTCAATTCCACCCAGCTACTTACCAATATTTATAGGTCAACACTTTGTCACTTATTCGCCTCGAAGATATCTCCATAGAATTTGGTGATAACCCCTTATTAAAAGATGCCAATATATCCATCGAAGCCAACGAGCGAATTTGCTTAGTGGGCCGAAACGGTGCCGGTAAAACCACTTTATTGAATATTATTTCAGGCGCCATCGAAGCCGATAAAGGACTTGTTCACCGCCAGCGACATTTACGTGTCAGTCAGCTAGAACAAACACTACCAGAGGCCATTAATACCACTGTTTTTGACGTAATCAAAGAAGGTTTAAAAGATCAGTTTGAGCGTATTGAAGAATACGAACGCGTAGCTAGTCAAAGTCCTGCCAATGACAAGCAAATGCAGCGCATGGAAGAGTTACAAGCAGAAATTGACGCCGGTGGCGGCTGGCAAATAGAAAAGCAAGCCGAAACCATTATTAGCCAATTAAATTTACCCGCCGAAAAAACCTTAGCGCAACTCTCTGGCGGCTGGCGTCGACGTGTCGCCTTAGGCAAAGCCTTAGTTTCACAGCCCGATTTATTATTATTGGATGAACCAACCAACCATCTTGATATCGCCACCATTGAATGGCTAGAGCANACCATTCGNGGTTATCGCGGCAGTGTGGTTTTTATTACGCATGATAGAGAGTTCCTGCAAAAAATTGCCACTCGCATTATTGAAGTTGATCGCGCCAAACTTATTAGCTGGCCAGGTAGCTATCAATCATTTGTGCGCCTAAAAGAACAATCNTTGCACGAAGAAGAAACACAAAACGCCTTATTTGATAAACGCTTAGCCGAAGAAGAAAAATGGATACGCCAAGGCGTAAAAGCCAGACGTACCCGTAATGAAGGTCGCGTAAGAGCACTTGAATCCATGCGCAAAGAACGCTCGCAGCGTATTAAACGGCAAGGCAAAGCGACCATGCTTATGGATACCGCCGAGCAGTCCGGGCGTAAAGTTGTAGAAGCCAGAAGCATTACTCATGGCTACAATAATGAAACGCTTATTAACAACTTCAAACTAAAAATTATGCGCGGCGACCGTATTGGCCTTATAGGCAACAACGGTGTTGGCAAAAGTACATTGCTCAAAATATTACTTGGCATTATTGAGCCCGATGAAGGCAGCGTTAAACTCGGCACCAATTTATCGTTAGGTTATTTTGATCAAGTTGCCAGAGAACTCGATGGTGACAAATCGATAATGGAAAATGTTGGCCTAGGTCGAGATTTTATCAGCATCAACGGTAAAGACCGTCATATCATAAGCTACTTACAAAACTTCTTATTCTCACCTAAGCGCGCAATGACGCCTGTTAAAGCATTGTCTGGTGGTGAGCGTAACCGTGTAGCATTGGCAAAACTGTTTACCAAAGCNTGTAATTTATTGGTNCTCGATGAGCCAACCAATGACCTTGATATAGAAATGCTAGAAGTGCTAGAAGAGAAACTGGTTCAGTACGATGGCAGTTTAATTATTGTGAGTCACGACAGAGAATTTTTGGACAATGTTGTCACCAGTATTCTTGTCTTTGAAGAAGACGGCAGTGTTTCTGAATATGTGGGTGGCTATAGCGACTGGCTAAAACACGGTAAAGATTTACGTGTATCCGATACGCCCGATTTTAAAACGCCCAAAATAGCTAGCTCAACAGCCAGCCCAAGTAATACATCATCAACAGCAAGTGCTCCAGCCGCTAAGCCTATTAAAAAGCTNAGNTATAAANTGCAGCGAGAGTTAGATGGTCTGCCTGCAAAAATTGAGCAGATNGAAGCAGAAGTTGAGAAACTACAAAAAGCGCTTGAAGATCCCGCATTTTACGACAAGCCCTTCTCAGAAACTCAACCCATTCTTGAGTCATTGACAGCACATCAACAATCACTAGAAGCAGCAACCGAGCGCTGGATTGAGTTAGACGAACAACAAAACCAATAAGCGAGCTTATTGGTTACGGCTACCTATTTGTCACGGCGCTGACTACTGGGTCGTGAGCCAAACCACCAAGTAACAGCGGTTGCGGTTAGAAACAGCATTTGGTCTATAACGCTGTCATAAATATCTTTTAGGTGCGACATTTCCAAGCTATCTAGGCCACCGACTAATTGATTAATTTTAAGCGTCAGCAAAGTAGCGATAATCAATAAATAAACAGTAATTATTGGTCGCATCAAGCCTCGAATACCATCAACCAGTTTAATGCCATAGGTTTTATCTTGCTCTTTCAAACCCTCGGTAAACGCGCCTAGCTCCGCCTGACCAACAGCAATACTGCCCTCCACTTCAGAGCGCTCTATTTGTTTATCGGCAATGGCCAGCTCATGGTCAGCCTCTATCTTAGCCTCATCTTTACGAATTTCAGCGAGTTTCACATCTCGCTCAAACTGCAGCTGAATATTTTTACGCTCTTCACGTTTAGTCAACCAGCTGCCAACAACACCGATAATGCCGCCGGCGCCTGTGGATGTAAGAATTGAAAGAAGTGCTTCCATTACTTTTTTGCTCCATAAATTAGAGAGTGAATATTTTAAAAACTATACTGGGATATCGGTGTTACCAGACAGAAATTGATTGCCAATGACTTTTAGCTTAAAGGGTTCGGGGCCCATAACTTCAAAGAGTTGATGCAATGCCGAGCGCGAGTTAAGCACCGCCGCCTTACCGGCCAAAGAGCCGCGACGTAAGCCAATTATTAAGCAGCCACGTGAATGCGCCACCACATTGCCATTATGGATAAGGATGCCGCTGCGGCCGGGTACGGATTGCAAATGATAAACCTGTCGGTATTTACCGCTGGCAGAGCGTGGTAAAAAGGTAGTGTGGTATTCACCGGCGGGTATACAGCTTTCGTTACGGCGATTATTATTCCAAGGCCGTTCAATAATATGAAATATTTTTCCACCAGCCGCTAATAAACCGCGCACGCTATCGTTACGAACTTCGTCTCTTATAAGGAAAGCTGTTTGCATAAAACGGTCCGTATGTTTTGTGCTGAATAACCTACACAACAACCTACACAACAACCAATCCATAGGTGTAGGCGTTTAATCAATGTGCGGGGCACTTGAATACAATTAAGCGTTTGAAGATACGCCTTGGTAATTAATAGGACAAGGTGGGAAGGTAAAAGTATTTTGTAACTCTGTAACAAAATGAGGATTTGGGGCTTAATGATTATTATATAACTATGGAGGGATTAAGCTGGTCGCTGATGTTGCGATTATATTAAATATGATTGGGTTGATACGAACATTAACATTCCGCTATCGGCCATAAGCGGACATTCAGTTCCAATAGCTCTTCCTAGTCTTTAGCCCATCTAGTAGTAGCCCAATCGGCCAATTTTTCTGAACGCGCCTTAATTTGATCTTCACCCCAATCTGTGTGTTCAGCACCAAGATTACGCGCACTAATGAACATCGATGCATCCTCAAAATGCTTTCTTTTCTTTTCATATGTATCTTGCCCTACGTGGCTATTCATAGGCTTGGATAGTGGAACTAAATTAGCCCATAAATCTTTTATTTTGGAATGTTGTGTTTTATTGACGTTCTTACTCCAACCGTCAACATAAGTTCTCGGCATGATGTGCTCAAGGGTAACATCTTCCATTTCAGGATGATCTCCGTCTATGCTTCTATCATATTCCAGCACTGCATATCTTGCAATTCCAGCCCCATAGATTGGTCTTGTATGAATTGCTTCTCGAAATCTTTGGTCACTTGGCCATTCTACTGTTGAGCGCCTATTAATTGCGGATATGATACGTTCTGCAGTTGGGTGATTGTCACATAAAGACCACATTGTTCTAAACATAACAAGAAGCCCAGTCGGTTCAATACCACATATGGCACGCCTAACTAAAAAAGATTCCAACACTTCCAGGCATTCTATAACATCTTTTTTGGCTACATTCTTATTTTCAAATTCTTTAAGAAGTCGCATAACGAATGGATAAGTAGATGATGGCTGTCTGAGATTGATAAGTTTATTAATTTGCTTCCCTACATCTTTACCATAAGCTTTTTCAGGATCTTGAGCGCCAGTTAATGTCAGATAAGGAATAGAATATTCCTCCAAATGTATTATAATTTCTTCGGATTCAAGCCCATCCCATAGTTTTCTTAATTCAGAGAACATCTCTGTTCGGCTGACACTCGGTTTTTTAATAATAGCGAACGGGAAAAAATAGTCATCAAAACGACTTGCAAATTTATCTCTAAAAGGAACCCATGAATTATCGTGGAGTATTCTTGCTGCCTGTTCATCGTAGCCAATTCTGGCAAATATTTCATTTTTTACCAAATCCCCTACTGATATTGGAACACCAGGATCATTAAGCCCTTCAAAAACAGTTGTCGCTGACCCTGGATCTTTTAGTAAGATAAAAACAAAAGTAAGACTATTTCTGACGGTCTCGACTAAATCAGAGACCCCTTCAAAACCCTCATCAGAGACTTTTTTAATTAAGTATTTATATATTCGATTATATTGCTTAATGAGGCAGCCTGTTTCACTTCCAGTTGAATTAGGCAAACGAAGTTTAACTGGCAACCAATCAGATAAATCTCCAGTTTTAGACACTTTTAAAAATATTTTATTAAATTGTGCACGGTCTTCAATCGAAGGCTGAAGTTTTGTATTGCTAGGAAGTTCTTGGGCCCAATCAACGATAAGGTTTGTGCTTATTAAGCCTCGCGCATAGTCACCTTTATTTTCACGCGCCGCCACTTGAGCAGAGGCCAGCAAGAATAAGTACATGGTTGTAAGGCGCTGCTGCCCATCAACAATTTCATGTGGCGTTGGTTGTGACGGATTTGTTGGTCGAGTTACCGCGATTACAGCACCCAAAAAACGACTACTGTCCTCTTTATTAATTATAGCTTCTATTTCAGCAGTCATCCTGTCTAACTGTTTTTGTCCCCATACATATGGTCTCTGAAATAGTGGAATTAATAGCATCGAGCTAGTGCTTGTAAGGCCATGAAAACTCAATTCATTACTATTGTCGGTTATTCTCCCCATTATATCATTCCTATCATTCGAAACTTAAATTTTCTTATAAAACTGTATATCTTAAACGTCCGCTTTGGGTCGAGAGCAGACAAAAAAACAAGAGCAACGAACTAAAATATCTTGGGGTTAGACCAACCATTCCATTCTCCTTGGCTGCGGATACTCACTGTTTCTCTTTCGCTTATAAAAGCTATCCATTACAAATTTGACGAAGGGATACTAACAAATAGAAGTGACTTATTAAGAATAAAAAGCATAAACCGCAATAACTTTTACGTTTGCTAAACGCATCGAATAAAAAACTCATCCTAGGTTTTAATAAAAATATTTTTTAGACTAAATACAAATAAAAAAACGAATAGATAAATTATATCGATATGCATTGCACCATCAAAGTAATGGATAAATCGGGCTATCTTATGTTCCTCCCTATTCCGAATACTCAAGTACCTCTAGCCCCGAATATGCTCATCTAAAAACCGTTCTGAGATAGTTTTTCTGACATCAATACATACAGCCCCCAAAGCTCATAGCATTTTAAACCTAACTACCAATAAGCAGAGGCTCCAATAAAAAACTGATCAACATCATCCTTTTCATAACTTAACCTAACATCCCAATTACGACCCGCACCTAAACGATGCTCAAACTTAAAAAGCCAATCATCTTGCTTTCCGTCATTAATAAAGTCTCGGTACGCTATAGAAACCTCCGACTTTCCATACCAGCTATCCTTAGATATAAACCCTATTCGGGGTGTAACATTGAGAATGCCGGATTTACGATAGGATTCTTGTAAACGACCATTAATTGCAAAGAAATAAGTCCCTACATTCCCAAGTAAATAAGATTGCCCCACTCCACCTTCAATGCCTGCCGTTAAACATCTATTACAACTAAGATTCTGCTTTCTAATACCAACATTCAAACTCCACATATAACTGCCATCACCCGGCAAGCCTGTATACGATGTATTTAATGCTTCAATATCTAAAAGGTCGAATCTACTCAATTGAATGTCATTATCGAACACTTCCATTTCTACATTACCCATAACAAGCGTGGAATTGTCAGGCCTGCCAATATCCGAACTTAAAGTGTCAAAATATGCTGGCCGTATCTGAATATGCAGCCCATCTTTGAATGTAGCGTTGTATAAAGCGCCAACTCTTAACATTGTAGGCCTTTGCCCTAAGTGAGGAGGTTCAAGACTAGACTCGACATTCACAGTCGACGATGGAGCATTACTCTCAATAGGTAAGCGGAGCCTTTCAAGTAATACCGATTTTTTTGTCTTTTTAAGAGGCAAAGAATCGGGGCTATCAATCACTCTATATTGGTAGTAATTTTGCAATACATTGACTACCCGTACTTTAGAGTCTGAAGCTAACAATGAATAGCCAGCATCCGAAAATCCAGCATCTCTACGTGTGAAATCCTGAATAAAAAGTTTTTCATCAATACTCAAAAGAGCATAATTTTTATAAAGACGTGACTGCAAAGACGGATGAAAAATCACTTTCGATACTAAAGGTTGATCCTGATTATTTACTTCAGCCGCGCTACTAAATATAGAATGCGGAACAACCCAAGGAATCTTCCGCTCAAACAAGGGTGAATCAATAGCAACCTCAACTAACTCGCCCATTGCATAAGCGCAATTATTTCTTAAAAAGTAATAAACAAACTTGTTGCGAAGTAATTCCCAACTATGTGCAATAATTATCTGCTTCTGACTTTCTGTCAGTTCAAGGCGGTATTCCCAAAGATCACGCATTTGATCTTCACCATAGTTATGATCCTGCTTATAGAATTGCCCATGCGTAAAGCCCGCGTCATAACCCCCGAATAAGCCCTTAGCAATATACGTAAGTGGACCATCCTTTTTTTGAGGGAAAATCGCCCCAAAATCCATACTTGTTGAAAGTAAATTAGATGCATTAGAAACTTCTGTAGCGTTTAATCGTAATAATATATGCCCGTAATAAGATGCTGGATTACCAAGGTAGCCAGCAGCAAAAAACAAACTAACCGAGTCAACTTTATTACCTGCGCTCCATTTTAAAAAATCAGTGCATATCACGCTAGGCGCTGACGCTAATAAATCTGGCGCAACCTGTTTCAACCAATAGTATCGAGCAGGAAAACGGCATTGCGCATGACTATTCAAATCACCCTCAACATTTCCCCCAAGAGCTTTATTCATTGCAACTATTGTTGCTTTTAATTCAGAAGCTGGATCCTCCCTACCCGTAGATGATAAAAAAAAGGTATCTGTAATAACGCTACTCTT
>JGI20153J14295_10002673_pt1 | contig 12486 bp, 8 predicted proteins | sample COG_03_FD_14295 | JGI IMG/M metagenome (IMG submission 14295) | reverse complement strand
TGGGTAAATGCTTGGAAACAGGGTACAAATACAAATGATTCATCGCATATTGAAGCTGTAATTACACAAGACTTTAAATGGAATACATCAGATTTTGGTTGCTAAAATCTGGTGTATTAACTGAATAGGATACATTTGACATTGAATTGGAATATATAAAGATAAAATTTCACTCAATTTTTAAAAATTAGGCTAATATACTCAGGCACTGATAAGATGTTGTGTTTTGAAGAAAATTTGCACAAAATAATATTAACTAAATGGTACATTAGAGTTAATTAAAATGCAGGATGAAAACTTAGATAAAAATAAATCACTAGTAGTTAAACGATCCTCAAAATTGGTTGTAATGTCTTCTAAGCGTAATCGTTTAATTACGAGGGCAATTAACGAAGCTCTAGACTTTATACCCATATCATTCATTACAGACGAAGAACTCGATGGCCCTCGTCTAAAGGAATATTCAGATGGCTCATCTTATTATGGACAATTCAAAGGACAGGCTAAACACGGATTTGGCACTTACACTTCTGAAGATGGTGACGAATATATAGGCAACTGGCAGTATGACGAAAGGCATGGCCAAGGCACAGAGAATTACGCTGACGGTAATGTCTATATTGGTCAATTTAAAGGTAATGATAGGCATGGATATGGTACATACACATGGGACCCCGACGGAGACCTTGGAGGAAGAAATTACGTTGGAGATTGGGAAGACGGTGTAATTCACGGAGCTGGTGTCTATACTTTGGCATCTGGGGAAACCTACGATGGTGAATATTCAGATGGGCTACGCAACGGGCAAGGTAAATGCACATATGCAAACGGTGATATTTATGAGGGCGAATGGAAAGATGGCAAGTACAATGGGCATGGAAAAGAAACACTTAAAAACGGCGACATTTACGAAGGCAAATGGAAAGATAACAAGCGCAACGGACATGGGACATTCACTTGGACTGATGGCGATATTTACGAAGGTCAATGGAAAGATGACAAGCGTATTGGACATGGGACATACACTTGGCATGATGGCCGAGTTTACGTAGGCGAATGGGATGACATGCGCAATGGGCATGGTACATGCACTTGGCCTGATGGCATAGTTTACGTAGGCGAATGGAAAGATGAAAATCGACATGGGCTTGGTAAGATGACACATGTAAGCGGTGATATCTATGAGGGCGATTGGAAAGATGGGTCACGCAAGGGTCATGGTACATACACTTGGACTGATGGCCGAGTTTACGTAGGCGAATGGGATCAAATGATCAATGGGCATGGGACATGCACATATACAAACGGCGATATTTACGAAGGTCAATGGAAAGATGACAAGCGTAATGGTCATGGGACATACACTTGGCTTGATGGCGAAGTTTACGTTGGCGAATGGAAAGATAACAAGCGCAATGGGCATGGAAAAGAAACACTTAAAAACGGCGACATTTACGAAGGCAAATGGAAAGATAACAAACGCAACGGACATGGGACATTCACTTGGACTGATGGCGAAGTTTTCGTAGGCAAATGGAAAGATAACAAGCGTAACGGACATGGAAAGACAATACTTGCAAACGGCAATATCTATGAAGGCGATTGGAAAGATGGCTCGCGTAACGGACATGGGACCTTCACTTGGCCATCAGGCGAAGTTTACGTAGGCGAATGGAAAGATGGCGTGCGCAGTGGGCATGGAAAAAATACATACAAAGATGGCGAAATTTATGAAGGCGAATGGAAAAATGACAAACGTAACGGATATGGGACCTTAACTTGGCCTGATGGCAAAGTTTTCGTTGGTGAATGGAAAGATGGGTCACGCAACGGACATGGAAAGACAATACTTGCGGACGGCAATATCTATGAAGGCGAGTATAAATATGGCTGGCGTCACGGACATGGTACATTCACATGGCTTACCGGCCAAATTTACGTCGGCAAATATAAAGATGGAAAATTCCATGGCGATGGAAAGATGATATATAAAAACGGCGCAGTCTATGAAGGCGAATTTAAAGATCACGAGCGCACATATGGAACATATACTTGGCCATCAGGCCAAGTTTACGTAGGCGAATGGAAAGATGGAAAGCAGAATGGTCATGGAAAGATGACATATGAAAGTGGTGATATCTATGAAGGCGAATGGCTAGATGACAATCGTAACCGACGTGGGACGTACACTTGGCCTAATGGCCAAGTGTACGTAGGCGAATGGAAAAATGGAAGGCAGAATGGTCATGGAAAGATGACATTTACCAACGGCAGTATCTATGAAGGCAAATGGCTAGATGGAGAAAAAGCCAATCCTTGAAAAAGTTTACTTAATCATTGGAGACGATCCGGAAGCGCTTCTCCAGTAATTTCTTCAATTTCATTTTTTAAGCGCTCTGAATCAACTTTATAATCTCTGATTTGTTTATTCAAAACTTCAATGCGCTGTTGAGAGACTTCAATTAATCTGTCTGGATTATTCCTACAATACATCAGCAAATGATAGTCAGATGTATTGCGTAGAAGATTTAATGCTTCAATTCGACTGACAATTTCTAGCTCAATTTCTTCATATAGCTTTCTAAGATTTGCCGCATTTACACCATCTCTAATACCTATTTCTTCCCACCCCTGTTTTGCTATAAATGCGTCTGGATCTTCTGAAATTTCCAGCAAAAGTTCGATATCACTGTGGTCTCTAGCTTCATTAATTACTGTAATAAGTTTTTCATAAATAATTTGTTTTTCTGGCTCGTCTCTATATCGGTCTGGATGAAATAGTTTTACTAATTTTCCAAATAATTTTTTTATTTGTTTTTTCTCATTTTCTGTAAGATTTGATGTTTCTGTCTGTTGCCTACTTGCTTCTTTAAATTCCTGCTCTTGTTCCTCATGGGCGCTAGAATACTCGTTTATAATTTCTTCAGCTTCATCCTCACCCTCTAACATTAATTTTTCTAAAAAATGCTGTCGGTATTCGATAAGCAACACTAACCTGTCACGTTCGTGATAATATTCCTTCACCAAATTAAATAGAGCTAAGTTATGGACATCTATCTCTCGATTTAACTCAATATACTCAGTGGATAAATCTGCAAGCCTCGCTCTCGCAAACATTATTAACTGTTCATATTCCTCAGACTTTAAATTTACAAAGCTAATTAAATCTGTTCGTTCTGCAGCACTATTTTTGGAATCTTTAGCAGAATTTTTTTTAATATTTGGAAATGGTTTTGTTTTTCTAGCATTATTTGATACGTCAGATTCACCTAATTGACCAAGATACCACTCACCCATGGCATTGCTACGTTTATTGGAAGTGCTGCACAGCCACTCTAGCCAGCTTTTTAAATCGGCGTCTCCACTTGCATCCCTGTAATTTCTACCTTTATGTTTCCCAAACGGTATTCTTGAAGGAAACCATTCGTTTTCAGCATATGCAACTATAGACTCCCAAGTAAGCAATCCTCGCTCAAGCGCAATTGGTTTGAGAACATTTTGTAAAAGATCAATTACTGTTTCTACATCCCCTATACCAGTATGCGCACCACGTTCTGGTAACCTATAATATTGTCGAAGTGTTTGAAGTTTACAGTTCCCAGCGGGAACAGGGTCCAACAACCGTTGAGTAAGTTGGTAGGCACAAAACCCAGGCTTTCCTATTGTATCAATCCCAAGTCTTTCCCACTCAGGCACTAACACCTTATCCCAGTCATAACTTAGATTGTAGGCCACGATCGGCCTGCCTCCAACATATTTAGAAAATTTCTCATAAACCTCATCAGGTAAAATACCGTCACGTTCTAGAATTTCTCGAGTATATCCATGAACGCGAGCAGCTTCTGAGGGAATTTCAGTATTTTGATTAATTAGAAATCTAAACGGTTTCCCATCTGGCTCCCAACCTTTCATACGCTGGGCAGCTAACTCAACAACAAAAATGGGTTTCTTGAAACCAGTTGTTTCAGTATCGAGCAATATCCAACTTTTGTCTTCCATCTAATTAACTTTTTAATCCTTTTATAAAGTTAATGCCCAAAACATATTCATAAATTATAACTCGCTTTAAGAACCTAAACTTCTGTTATGTCATAGTGAGATATTATATTTATTAGTTCAAGTAAAAGAACACACTTACCAATTCACCAGAACTATTGGATTCAAATAGTATTTGTGCTTAAAATCATCTTGAGATTGGGGAATATTAAGTTGAGCATGCGCCTAAATAAACTGACAGGACTTATACTGCTGTGCTTGGCATTCTTAATACCCCACCACTTATAGGGTTTTATTGTATCATATTTTGGTTGATGGAGCCAGGATTGGCTATCATGGAAGTAATTATAATCCTCAGCTTATGCCTCTAGCAGCCTTAGGTAATTTATCAAAAGCGCATTGTTTGGACATATAGTTATAAGCTTTTTTAAAGCCCTTAAGTGATACAGAGGGCGTTGGTTGTATTTCTGCACTATTAATACTCAAAAGAACATATGGTATTCTTTCATCCAACATATTGAAAATTATATCACGGTCATCTTTTGGCAATGAAAAAGCTGTGTCATCAACTACTACAAAATCTAATTTATCTTCATTAAACTTTACAGACGCACTTGTAACAGTTTTTCCTTCGGTAACTGAAGTTATTGTGAATTGCGGTAATGGAACTCGATTATGAAATGATACTGTAAGTTGAAAGTCTTTATTTGGGTCATATTCATCGTTAATAGGATCTTCTGCTATTAACGCACTTGCCCAACATGCAGTGTCATCGGATGTTATCAACCAATCATCAATTACAATGCTTTCTTCTGCCCAGATTTGTGAGGACATAAAAATAATAAACAGGAAAAATATTATTTCTTTAATCATTAATTTGGACCGTAGGCTTTTAATTTTTGCACACATTATTTGTACTTAAGCTTTTGTAAAACTGAAGGGTCACACGCAATACGTTCACAGGAACGTATTACAGACTGTGTTGCAACTTTATTCATACCCTTCATTTTATCTATGAAGCAATTATCATAAATCTTGTTCATATTATTACAATTTGTTGGACAAATTTGTCCGTCAATCTCTTGCGGATATTCTACATTAACAAGAGTATCTGGAGACTTACCGATGCAATCTGGGGGAACCTCAGGTAAAAAAACGGAACAAGCTAACCTCGGTGAACTGCAATAGAACTTGCTCTCTGCGATAATTTGAGATGGAAGCATTATCAGAAAACCTATTAAAGTTATTGATTGATTGAATTTATTCATCAATCTCTCCTTTTCTGTTTTACTATTTCGCAAGTCTTTGTGTTTAATCGTAGTTTTTCACCCAACTTACAACTTTATAACAAATTTGGCCTAATTTCTCATACGATTTAAATTTAACTCTTCTGGATTTTCCTGGCGAAATCTGAAGATTTTCTTTTAAAGAAATCCAACCAATTTCGGTCTCTATACCAAGTGAACGCAAAATATCATTATTAATCTTTCCATCAATTTTTTTACCTTTAGAGCTTTGGTAGGCACGTAATGCTCTTATTGTTTGATTGCCCATTTTCCCATCAACACGGCCGGCATCATAGTTCATAGAGTTCAATCTATTTTGAACTTGAGCTATTGCCGCACTTGTTTGGACAGAGCAATCTGAGTTCTTAAAAACCAAAAAAACAGAATTAACGTGATAATCTGTATCATTAATTAGTTCCATGTCAATTATAGAAGCAAAAGGATTATTGTTATTTATGACTTCATTTACCGAGGTCAAATATATTTTTTTATATGAAAAATTTACTTTTTCACCAAACATCTCAACTTTTTTCTTTTTAGGTGCTGGAAATAAACTTCGACATGCTTGGCGCACCGCACCTACACCAGCATTTGTTTGAGCATTACTGATATTTTCTAATATACATTCATCGTAATTAGTTGGTTTTGCAATTGATGTACAAGGAGCCAATATTAATAGTGTAAATACAACAAAAAGATTTTTCATCATCAACTTCTTCCAAACTTATTTAATCCAACCCTAAACAAAACTATATCGCAATGAAACTACTACACTAATACTAAAGCGCAAACTCCAAGGCGCAGGGTCCCAGATTATGGGGTGCAGGTCAAATGCTCTGCGCCCTGGCTCTAATTAAATGGCTCAAGTAACACCTAAGATAGCTAATTGGAGCACGCTCCACGGCTCTTGGACCTGTGGTACCGCTGGGTGTACCAAAAACAAGGCACTTGTCTTGTACTTATATTTTGCTCACATATTGATATTGCAGAGATTGTACTTGGCTCTGGTACCTTGGTATGGCATCCACTAAGATACGCTTCCCTTATGGCCGACTGAAGTCAGCCTCATAAAGACCCTCAGAAATCAAAGTCAAAGTTATTGTTTCACGTCCATATTTTTTCAAATCTCGGTCAGTTATTTTATGGTTGTGCGGCAAACCAAGCCGATCTCTAAAATAAATACCAAAAGCTTTTTTACCTGAAAACGATGATAACTGTTTAAAATAAGATTTTCCATCACTTGGATTATGTCCTTCAAAACTAGCATCCATTACATGCCCATCATCAAAAACTATTTCAGCATTCTTGCCAATATTTCTATGTGATTGGCCTTTACCATAATTAATATTTATTCCATTATTTGGAAATAAACCAGGGATTTGGTCCCTAACTAGTTCTATTCGCAATCTTAGTTCGCCGTCTTCTATTCTATTATTTGCTTTCCCGTGCCCCCAATTCAGCCCTGATTTAGGGTACATTTTTCTACCTGTACCACCTAGGTAAATTTCTGCGCTTGGTGGAGAAACTGAAAGCACTTGATCTAAGGTACTGCTGCTATCTGAAATAGCGCTCTTTGAAGCAGAAGAGATAATATAGGGTGTTGGACTTGCAGAACTGGTACATAAACTACTGTCTGATAATGCTGACTTTAAGTATTTATGAACTTCGGCATACTTACTAGCGTCTACATCAAACAAAGACTCTCTGTTAAGACCCCTCAAGCCTCTGCTTGTAAAATTTGCTGAACCTGCAAGAATTTGAATTGGTTGACCATCTTTTAACCAACAATATATTTTACTATGATCATATGATTTTTTATAGAATACTTCAGAATTACTAGTTGTATCACTGGTTATCATTTTGTATTTATTATGATAACCTACTGAAAAGCTTCTTTTATCTTCTTTTAGCGTTCCCCAAATAATCTTTGATTTTAAAGGTTTTCGGGAAAGGCTTACTATTGGGATAGGGCTTATGTAGCCACTTAATATAATCAATTCGTCTGCATCATAATTCAAATGATTTTCTAAAATTTTTTTTTCTAAACCTGAAAAATAAGCCATCACAAATTCCTTCTTAGGGTTTGAAATCTCGATTGAGCATTATAAAAATAATACGGACTGATCATGCTAACAACCAAATCTAATAGTTACACATTTCAAAATAGTAGTGTTTCGTATTTCTCCTGAATAATATTAATATATTCGACACATTCATGTGTAAGTTAAATATATATATTCTGAGTATTTAAACACTCAGAACATTTGTAATATGGGCCCTTTCGACCACGCATAAATATAGTCTTTGACCCACAACCTTCTATTTCACAATAAGGGTTTTCTGTTTCAGCAATGGAGGACGTAACTTTTTTCTTATATTTTTTATTTGTAGCCATAGATTCTGCAAAAACATTAGAAAGTCCAGGTTTATCAAATCTAATCATTGTTTCCAAAGTACTTTTGTAAGAAAGGGGATTTAGAGATCCAAACCATACGATATTTTCATCAATCAAAACGGCTTTCTGATGAATTTTATCACGGAGCTCAATAACTGCACCAATTGATTCAAGTTTTTTAATAACTTGTTTGCTATCTAAAATATCCATTGAGCCATTTCGTTCAGGGGGCGGAATAATAATCTTAATTTTAATTTTATTTTTTATTATTTTATTTTTCAAATCTACTAAAAGATCAGCAACACGATTCGAAGTATAAAACCCGGAATATATGACTATAAATTTACGTGCATTTTTAATATCGTTTTTTAGAAGCTTAAAGAAAAGGTCCTGATCTGCTAATCCCGTATTAAGTTTGCTAACATCTAATCCAAGCTCAACAAAATCATCAGTGTACGAAGATAATTCTGTATTTAATGTTTCTAAATTTATTACAGACTGAGCATCAATAACTTTTCCTGTTTGTTGGGCTTTATAAAGTATATGTCTAAAATAACCTTGGGCAGGTATCTTATTATCTAGATGCCTTAAATTAGCTATAAAAATAAGCCTTTGCTCTGCCCTACTGACCGCAACAGTTAATGTGCTTGATTTGGCTGCTGACACTTGTCCGTGAGGTATGAATATAAATCTATCTTCACCTAAACTCTCAACAGAGTCAAAAATCATTGTAGCTTTTTCATCACCTTGGAATGTATGTACCGTTCCAATTGATACTTTATCTTTGAATGGCTCTTGTTCAGATATTTTTTTCATTAATTTAACCTGCGCACGAAATGGCGCGCAAAATCCAATATTACCTGAATTAGGTAATTCAGCAAAATTTCTCATGATGTTTCTAGAAATTAATGCATGTGTTAAATTTGATTTTGAATTATACGGATCTTTTTCACAAAAAGGGTAAATTGACGATGTATCAATAATTATAATGGGATCATTAAATAGCTTTGGGCAGTCATACTTTTCAATTTTGCGCTCATTTGCAGTAGTTAAACGCCCAGAATATCCAATATCACTTATTAAGGCACATATTTTGGGATCCATTCTATATTGTTCTGTTAGCACCCCAGCATTAGCTCCTTCATTATTATTTTCAAAAGCAGCTTCCATACCCGAAAACTTGAAAATATCATCGCCAAGTATATCAAGAATTGCTTTATTCTTTGATTGGACAATTGCGGGTATCTGGCGAAAATCGCCTGAAATTATACAGCGTTTTTGACTTTGACTCGCGACGAAATAAACTGCTGGAAGTAAAGCCATAGAAGCTTCATCAACTATTACGTTTTCAAATTTTCCAAGATCATTTGGTGATAAAAATGTTTTTGTTAATGTTGCTCCAACAATTAACGCTTCTGAAATAATATTTTTTCTTAAGCTCTCCATTTCTTTATTGAGCTGAGATACTTCAGCATTTATTTTATTTAAAGACGCTTCCAAATTATCAATATCTTTGCTCAAAATGTTGATGTTTTTATCTTTGACTTTAGTTTCGAGATTTTTCACTTTGATTTTTTTTATTTTAATAGTTTCTAAAAGTTTATTCGACTTTGATTTTAGCTCTCTTTGATAAACCTCTTCCTCATTCAAGCTTTTATTTGAGGCAGATAATTCATTTTCAATCAAATCAATATTCTTACCAAACGCCTTTCCAATAAATCCTTTTTTGCTATGTTCTGATTTTTCTTTTTCTAACTTTAAAACTTTTCCCTTCAAAAGTTCGACTTTGGAAAGATTCTTCTTTACGTCGTTTTTTATTTTTTCTGACTTTTTCGCACTAGATTTAAGTGAAGTGTTTTCTAATTCAAGCGCTTCAAAATCTCCAAAAAATATTACTAGCTTACTTAGTCTTGCTTCAAGTTCTGGCCTTTGATTTTCGAGGGAATTGATTTTCTTTTGCATTTCAGATCCGCGGCGTGCAACGATACCATCGACTGTAACAAAAGTGCTAAAATCTTTTTCTAATTCATCGTGTGAAATTTTACCCACACGAACGATTTTACCTTCCTCAAGGTCTGAAATTTTCCCTTCTCTTTCAAGCCGCCTACATAATTTTAATAGGACCTGATCAACAGCCTTATTTGTATTGGAAGTAATTAATGATCTTTCTGCATTATCATAGAAATATGAAAGCCCTGCCCCAAGTGTTTGAGTTTTGCCAGTTCCCGGCGGCCCCCACAAAAAAGATATGGAATTTTTTATTAATTTTTGTGTAAAATCTATTTGACCTTTATTTAGCTCACTATGTTCCATTTTAATTTTAGAAGAATGATTAACTTTATGACTTTTACCCATTAGCAAATCATCTGCTAGATCCAAATTCATACCAACAGGCTTTCCTTTACCTGTACCTGCATAACCATTTTCTATTTCGAATCTATTTTGTAATGCTTCAAAAAATGTTGCATCATCTTGTGTTATGGAGCAGTTATCTATTTTTGCACCGCAATCTTCATCGCAGGCAAGCACAAGTGTCCTTATTTTTGATCCAAAAATAGATGCAATTGACCCTTTTGATTTTCGAGAAGCAATTTGAATATCAATTCGTGCTCCCTCAAAAAGTTCTTCGTCACTTTCAAACTTGAAAGCATAAAGAACCCCATACTCACCTGAGAGTGATGGTTGTTTAACTCCGTTAGTTAAATTTACAGTTTTTTTACCTTTATTATTAGTTCTTATTTCCCAAACTAATGCTCTTAATGCACATAAAAATTCTTCAATTTTTGTTTTAGCACTTTCTAAATCCTTTACACCAAATGTTTCTTTTAATTCAGGTGAAAAAACAGATGGTAATTGTGTTAAAAGATTTGAGGGCTTCCGAATAGTTCCACTTTTCCCAAGTTCTGGCAAAACTTGGGAGCCTAATTTTGTCTTTTTGGGAGGCTTTGGAATTGATGAAATGATTTCACCAGTTATTTTGCAATAAACTTTTATAGTCTTGTTATTAGTTTTTAAAAAAAGATCATCCGGGGCTATAGAACTTGCAGATACTGTTACTGTAGCACTAAACTGCGTTCCAATAGGATTTCCCTCACGGATTTCTTTAGGGAATCTAACCTTCCAATTACTTGGGAATACCTCCTTTACTTTAATTTCTATACTTCTTGAATTTCTACCCGTATCTATGAATGACTCCAACAAGACATCTGTATAAACATCACCTACTTCAAAATCTGAACTATCCATAGGCTCGATTACTCTTGGCTTGATAGGTTTGATCTTGGGATTTTTTTTCACTTTCCGTTTGAACGCTGCATCAACCATATTAGTATTTTCTTTTAATGCATTTATTGCTCGCTCGTATCGAAGAACCCACTGTTTTGATTTTTCTGGACGATTTTTTCTTTCTGTATATTCAGCAAGAACATCATCATAATCGATTTCACCATTTTCATAAGCTTCTTGAATTTGTTTTATTGTCTTAGCGCGTGGATCAAATGCCATTTAACAGAAATCCTAACTTAAAAGCCAAATAACAAACAATACTGCTAAAATAGAGATTACAATAGTTGATGCATTAGAAGACGTTTCATGTTTCTTTGATAAATTTGAATTAATGTTCTGTGTCCGTGGTGGTGACTGGGTTCTTTTTCGAGAACCCTTGCCATGCTTGTGGGGTCTATCAGTATTTGCGTCAAAGGCCACCCATTGACCATGAGACATTTCTCTCAGACTTATTCTTTCCCCACATTTACTACAATTTTTAATATATGACATTTTCTTTCCCAATTAAGTATAATTGAATAGAATTTATTTATGCTTTTTTGCCCAAATTATATTAAATATACCTATTTATTCGCCTAAGAATTAGTATCAAAATAATTCTTTAAAATGTAAAGAATTATTTGTTTTAGTTATTATAAATTAACATTCAATCAATAAATTACCAAAACCCATTTGAAATTTTATTCTTCTTTTTATGCGAAATATCATGAACCTTTTGGCTTTTCTTTGACGCCCCGCCACTAAACAGATCTTTAATTTTTTCTTTATAGACATCCTTTATGGACTTTATGCCACCCAGCGCTTCTGCTCCTTCAATAGAAATTTTATCATCATCAGAATAATCAAACCAAGGTAATCCAGCATCAGTGTATTCATCCGCAGAAATTGGTGACATCGGTGGTTCTTCACCAGTTATAGACAACCATTGCTCTGCATTTGCTAATGATATGAAGCATCTCTCACTTTTATCTAGATCCCAAGCATCAATACCATGCTCATCTTCATATATTTCTTGTCGCATTGAACCCCCCGCTCCTATACCCATATCGTCCATAGACATAGACATGCTTTTGCAACACTTTATTGAATTATCATGATATTCCCTAAATTCAGATCTTAGCCTTTCAAAATATTCTTTTTTCATTGGGATAAATTCAAGCTGAATTCCTCCAACATCACTATTGGCATTTATTTGCTCTTCAACTGTAAGACCTTCACCAAGAGGTGCAGCAACAAATTGGCGAACAGTTCCCTTGCCTACATTAAATCCATCTAACCAAGGCTGATCTGGCACAACCAAATAGTTCTGTGGATCAGTTTCTAATCCATCTTCCCAATCAAGTCCTGAAACTGCATTTATTTTTCCTGTTGCAACTTTAATTGCAATTGGAAGGTCAACACTTCGCTTTGAACGTCCACTAAAACTTAACCATAAGGCATCAGATTGGAACATTGGCATGATTAAGCCACCACGCTTCTTTAAATGTTCTTTATTCCCTAAATCAAAGTCCTCAATATGCCTCA
>JGI20153J14295_10002668_pt1 | contig 12498 bp, 8 predicted proteins | sample COG_03_FD_14295 | JGI IMG/M metagenome (IMG submission 14295) | reverse complement strand
AGCGCCAGCTTTTTTAGTGGTTCGAAGTATTGCTCTGGGTTGTCGTTCAGTGTTTTGGTTTGCGCAGCCGCCTCTGTCAGCAGTCGCAGCGTATCGGCTAGCTCAGCCCGCACGGCGGCCTCGCCCTCACTTCGCCCCGCTGCATGACCCTTGGAGGTGCCTGCGGCCTCACCCGCCGTCATGCCCTCGGCATAACCGGCATCGTAGCCCGCCTGCCGCGCTAGGTCGTTACCCGCCTCAATGGCGCTAACGGCCACAGTGGTCATCTCCGCCTCAGCGGCGTCAGCGGCGTCAGCGGCGTCAGCGGCGTCAGCGGACTCAGCTACATCAGCGGCATCAAGGCCCTCGGCATCGTCAGAAGACCTGCCGTCGATGGCGTCGAGCCCGTCTTTAGTCCCATCCGAACGGACGCTTAGGGCATCATCCTCGCCAGCGTTGTCAGATCGCTTACCGGTCTCATGAAGCGCATCGGTGTCGGCGCTAGCGCCGCTTGGGATCAGCGGCTTAAAACCATCATCACCTACCGTTAAGAGTTCCCCGGGCGTCAACGCCTCAATACGCCATGGCAGAAAACTCTCTATTGCCTTCCCATCCCAAGGCATTTGGGCATAGTCGGCAACGGTGCTGACACCAATGGCCAATGTGGCATCTTTTTGAAATCCCCCGCTAGACTGCGGCAACGCCAAATTAGACAAAGTCATCTCCGCGGCCTACGAGCACCAACTCGCCCGCATCGGACATCTTGCGAGCGATACGCATGATGGTCTTCTGAGCCTCTTCCACATCAGCAATACGCAAGGGACCTTTGCCCTCCATCTCGTCAACAAACATAACCCGTGCACGAGAAGACATGTTGCCAAAGAACTTGTCCTTGACGAATTCTGGCGCACCCTTCAGGGCGGTCATCAACATATCGGGCTCGACGCCGCGCATCAGCGTCTGAATACCGCGGTTGTCCACTGCCGTTAGGTTTTCGAACGTAAACATACTGTCCTGAATACGTTGCGCCAACTCCGGATCAAGTTTATTGAGACCGCCAAACACCTGTAACTCTAGGTCAACTTTGGTGAAGTTCATGATCTTCGCCGCCGTCTTAACCCCGCCAAAACTTGACGATGCAGCCGAGGAGTTATTCGAGAACTGTGACCGCATGATGTCTTCTAGCTCAGTCATCGCTGACGGCTGCACAGTCTCTAAACTTGCCACACGCTGGACCACTTCAGCGCGCACGTCTGGCGGCAGAAAACTCAGCACGTCCGCCGACACGTCAAACTCAAGAACAGACAAAATAATTGCGATGACCTGCGGGTGCTCCAGCCGAATCATTTCCGCGATGGATCGGGCGTCCATCCACTGCAAAATCTCAAGCCCCTTACTAGATGAGCCCGGCATAATGCGACCCAAAACCGACGCCGCTTTATCCGCGCCTAGGGCGCGCTTAAACACCTTCTCAACATAGTCTGATGAGCCCTGGCCGATACTGGTCTGCTTCTTCAACGTGTTAACGAACTGGTCGAGAACCACGTTTACGGCCTCTTGCGACAAATCTGATACGGAGACCATCGCGCCCCCAAGCGCTTGCACCTCTTTAGGCTTCAGGAACTTCAGAATATCCGCTGCCTGTTGTTCTCCCAGCAAAAGCATCAGCACGGCCGCACGTTGCGTCGTCGACATCGCGTTAAGCTCTTCTTGCAACGCTTCAGTCATCACCACTGGGGCATCGGCTTTTTGCTCAAGCGCGGCTCTCGCGTCTGCCGCGGGCGCTGCTTCTTCTTTTTTTGTAGCCATGTCTTTACTCCTTAAAGCGATTCACGGACATCGTCAATACTAACCATCTACTCGGATCATGCGGCGCAACACGTTTGCGACACGGCCCGAGTCTTCGGCCACCAACATCCGTATGAGCGCAACCTTGTCGTCGTAGGTATTTGCGGTATCCAACATGTCTGCAGAGATGCTTGACTTTTTCGGGCGAAGCTTGGCTTTGATCTCCTCCAGTGTCTCGCCCTCGCCGAGTTGGATCATATTCATATCCTCCTCGCTCAGCTCGCCATCTGGCAGCGCCTTGGCGGCTTCCTTCTCAGCCAACTGCTCTGGTGACTCGCCCAACAGGTTACGGATAACGGGTCGAACAATAAAGAGGAGGAACGTCACCAACACCAGGGCCATCAAGCCTTGCTTGAAGCTGGTCAGAACCATGTCGTCTTGATACCACGGCACCATGGGTTCAAGCACTTCTGGCGGCTCAAAGCGTGCGGGCATGATGGTCACAATATCACCACGCGCCTCATCATAGCCAACCGCGCCGCGAACCAGGTTCAGCATACGGTCCAGCTCCTGCTCGGTGTAAGGAATACTCTTGGGCGCTGCCGGATCGACAGGGGCGTCTTCGGCCACAAATACAGGGCGCTCGTTAATCACCACGGCCACCGTCAGCCGCTTCACGCCGCCTTGTGCCGCCTTTATGTGTTGCACCACGCGGTCTAATTCGTAGTTACGTGTGGTTCGGCTGCTACGTGTGTTTGAGGCACCGCCTTCACCCGCTGTTACTTCCGTGTTGGGCGTCAAAACGCCGGCACCGGGTGGCTGGTTGGCGAGTGCGCCTGGGACGCCGGCTGCATTGAGGCTCACGTCACGGTCTTCCGCGATAACTTCAGAGCGTGTACGGGGACCATTGCCACCGCGGTCATAGTCTTCCGTTGTATTTTCTACCTGCGTGAAGTCCAAGGTGAGGTTGACCTGTGAGCGTACGTTGGCCGCGCCGACCACCGGTGACAACAACTCCATCACACGGGACCGCAGCAACTCCTCTTGTGTCCGCTTGAGCTCGGCTTGCGCAGAAGTCAGCCCTAAGGGGTTGTTCTCGACGGTTCGCGTCAGTAAATTACCGAAGTTATCCACCACCGTCACACTCTCGGGCAACATGTACGGAATGCTCGATGAGATCAGGTGCACGATCGCCTGTATCTGTTGCTCGCTAATCGTCCGTCCAGGGTGACGGTTTAGCACCACGGACGCTTTAGGGGGCGTACGGTCGCGCACAAAAACGCTCTGTTTTGGCGTCGCAAGATGCACACGCGCATGTTGAATGCCTGCAATCTGTCCGATGCTGCGGGCCAACTCCTGCTCAATAGCGGCGTTGTAACGCGCCTGCTCCATGAACTGACTGGTCGTCATGGCGTTTTGCTCATTCAAGGCATTTAAGCCAGACACAGGCTCCCTAGGAATACCCTGACCGGCTAAGAAAATACGGGCCTCATGAAACCGCTTTTGATCGATGCGTAATTGTCCTGAGATGGTGTCCAGCTCTGGGCTGTAACCCGCGTTTTTAAGCGAATCAAAGGCCTCTTGCAAATCGGCACCTTGTAAACCGGGCATCAAGGTGCGTGTTTGAGGCGCTTGCATCCAACTAAACGCCAACGCGAACACCACGATGGCGATCAAAATAATGAGGGCAGGCAACGAGCGCTTAATGGTTGGTCGCTCCATCATCTCGCGCACCTGCGCCAGCGTACCGGCAGGCCCGCTGGTCGCTGGAACGCCATAGGCGCCGCCCGCATTGGCACCCGCGCCATTTGCATTTGACGGCGCCAATGCAGGCACCCCTGCACGCGCAGGTTCAAGCGCGTTAGGCGCTTGGCCCTGCGTCGCTACTTCCATCGGATTCATGGTCGCGGTTGCTGTACTCATGGTGTTGTGTCCTTACCGGTTTAAACCGGCATGTTCAAAATGTCTTCGTAAGCGCGCAACACTTTATTGCGCACCTGCAGCGTGGCCTCAAATGCGAGTGATGACTTTTGCATGCTCATCACCACATCGGTTAGCGGCACATCCTCCCCACGCTCAAAGCCCTCGCGTAATGACGCAGAGGCTTGTTGGGTCGCGTTCACTTGCTCCACGGCACCACGCACAGCCTCCAAGAAGCTGGGCTTTGCTGTTTCATTCACGCCCGTGTTGGGCTGCATACCCTGAACGCCACCGCTGGCCTGCGCCTGCGCGGCCTTTAGTGTTTGCAACATCGAGGCGATGTTGCTGGCTGAAGTTGCTTTTTCAATCATGGGGAGTTCCTACAATCTTTAAATCAAGCACGCATCGAGGTGGGCGTCATATTTACATTCACGCCGCGCTCACGTAATTGCGCCATTTTGTAGCGCAGCGTACGTGGGCTGATGCCCAGTAACTTGGCGGCTTCCAACCGGCTATCCGTGTTTTGAAGCGCCGCTGAAATCACCTGATGTTCGCTCTTTTTCACCGCATCTTGTAAGTCAACCGCTTCCGCAGGCGCCTCAACCGCCACGGGTACGGCGACCGGGCGCGCTTGTGCAAACACGTCGGTAAAGTTAGTGGGCGCTGTCGGCATACTCGGCACGGCTGGCGATGGCGATGGCGAGAGCGCCGCGTCAGGCGTTATCGGCGCGCTGACGGTCGCTGGTGTCAGGACAGGCGGCGTGTTGGTTTGGTACTCATCAAACAGCAGGTGCTCGGGCTCAATGAACCCATTGGCACACAAGACCACCGCGCGTTGCACCACATTTTCAAGTTCACGCACATTGCCGGGCCAGGGGTAGTTCAACAAGAGGCCTTGCGCCTCATCGCTCAGGTTGTAAGGCGTATCCGCACGACCATGTGCAACCAACAGCTGCGCAACCAAGGGCAAAATATCGCCCTTACGACTTGCCAATGGCAATAAGGTTAGGCGGAAGGTGCTGATGCGGAAATACAGGTCTTCGCGAAACTCACGCTGCTGCATGGCTTCACGCAGGTCTTTGTTGGTAGCAGCCACCACGCGCACATCGAGGTCCACTGTATTTTGGCCACCCAAGCGGGTCATGGTCCGCTCTTGCAGCACGCGAAGCAGTTTGCTTTGCAACTGCATGGGCATCTCGCCAATTTCATCTAAGAATATGGTGCCGCCTTGCGCTTGTTCAAACAGACCCTTGTGGTCTTTCAACGCGCCAGTGAACGCCCCCTTGTCGTGACCAAACAGCAGGTCCTCGATCAGGTGTTCAGGCAAGGCCGCGCAGTTCAGCGCGACAAAGGGACCCTTGGCCCGTGTTGACGACTCGTGTAGCACACGGGCCAGTACTTCTTTACCAGAGCCCGTCGGGCCAACCAGTAGCGCCGTGACCTCGGTTTGGGCCACGCGCTGTGCCAATGCCAACAGGTGCTGGCTAGCGGGGTCTACAAATACAGCGGCACGCGGCTTGGTGGCACGGGGTGACTTGGTTTTTTCGCTGGCCGCCGTACGGTCTGCCATGGCGCGCTTGAGTCGGCCCATGGCTACAGTCCAGGAGGCAGGCGTCCAATCATCAGCAGCCGCGACGTGCAAGGCACCTTGCGCCATTGCCTCGACCGTCAGGCTCAGGTTGCGACGGTCAACCCGACAAATTACAGGCACATTAAAGCCCATGGTTCGAATGAGTTCGCTCACCTCTTTGTACAGGTCAACGGTATCCATCAACCGCACCACCACCACCTGTGCCTGCGTCAACGCGCCGGGCAAATCAGAAAGCATGTTGATGGTGAGCGGCTGCAGGCCAGACTCCGCCAAGCGGGCGCAGTCTTCATCCTTCAGTGCGCGCATGGGGTCTAGCCACACGGCTTGGTAAACAGTTTGATCGTTGGTACTCACGGCAAGGTCTCTTCTATGGTTAGAGACCTATCCTTAGCAACCTGTGTGCCACGCGCTACTAGGTATTCATAAAATGCCTCATAACGGGTTTATTTGTATATTTAATTAATACTTAAACATACACCGCACATCTTTTGCCGCTTTCCCGACACCAAGGCAATAGCTTGCCGCTTAGCGCTGCCAAAACACCTACAGACAGCGTTTAAACCCCGTCTCTTGGCACGCCTTGGCGGCTGCCGCTGCCCGAGTAATCTCAGCGCGAGAGATCTTAAACGACGCATAGTCACGCACCAGTGCCGCATCGGCGTTGCCACTGCGTGCGGCCACATCCGCCCAGACGTAGGCGGCAAAGGCGTCCACATCGCCCAAGTCACCATTCAGGTACACATTGGCAGCCATCAGTTGGGCATTGGCATGGCCCTTCTTAGCCGCTTTCAAAAACAAATCGATGGCGGTTGGCGCCGACGTGACGGTACCCTGACCTTCATAGTAAGCCACACCCAGCATGTACTGCCCCTCCGTCAGCTCTTGCTTAGCGGCTTGACGGAACCAACGCACCGCCTCGCGGGTGTTGCGCTCAACGCCGTAGCCGTAGTAATAAAGCGTTCCAATGTTGTACTGCGCTTGCGCTAGGTTTTTATTGGCTGCTTTGCGGTACCACGCCATCGCCTCCACGTAGCTTTGCGTCAAACCCAGGCCATGCTCATACAAGTAGCCCACATTGTTTTGGGCCATGGCGTCGCCCTTACGCGCAGGACCAATCCATGCACGGTAAGCCGTGGCAAAGTGGTTTCGATCCAGCGCTGCGGTGCCCACCTCAATGGGATCTTTAGATTGTGCGTACACGGCTGGCACACACGCCATCAGCAGTGCCGCTAGCACCAAACGAACAATAGGGGGGGCATAAGACATCAGCATGGCGATTAACCTCTGGTTCTGGCGGCGGGCACGGGTTTGGGGGAAAAGCCCTGACAAACCTGTCCGTCGGCGCGAAGCACCTCGATAGCGGGGAGCATTTTGGTTTTAAAACCCATTAAACGGCACAAATAAGGCAGCTTGGGGTCATAGCTGATGCCAAAGTACTGGCATCGCCAGCAATTAGGCCCGCGCGCTCCCCCCTTGGCCGGGCGCTCACTCACTGCGAGGTCCTGCTTCATCGCGATTTTTTGCTGCGATCTCACGTTCTGCTGCATCAGCGGCTTGGCGTAAGGCCTCAAAGCGCTGCGCACGGGATTGCTCCTCAGATACCTGCGCATCAGGCTGCTGCTGTTTGAGACTGCGTCGATAGACCAGCCACTTCCACGCCAACACCACAAGGAAAGCGGCTAAAAACAAATCGCCCACAATGGCCGCGTAATCGTAGCCCGGTGGCAAACGCCAGTCAGGGCGCAGCCACAGCAGGATCAAGATCAACCCAGAAAAAATCAGAAAATAACGTATCCGAAAGCAAACCACGCAGGGCTTTTTCTGTTTCGTTTTTTTGCTCGTGTGTGGGGTAGACATGGTGCCTTGGTGAGAAAACCTACTCAACTATTACAAACTACTGTCGATTATGAAGGAGCACGCAACGCGAGGGTGTCTTTGCCTTTGGCAAAATAGGGATACATCGCGTTGAGTGAGCGCATTTGCTACACAACTCTTTTGACTCATATTAAACAACATGGCTACCTTAGTTCTTTGTTACGGTCTGGTTATGGGCCAATGCGGCACCCAAGGGGAGTTCCAATTTGCCTCTCTGGATAGCTGCCAGAAGGAGCGCAAATACATTGTCGCCAATCGCTCACAGCATTTTGTGTTTGCGGTCTGCCGCGACGGCGGCCCAACGCCCAAAGAGTAAGCCGCAACCTAGCGGCCAAGACCTGCGCCTTTCTGACTAAAAAAAGAGGCGCACAGATCTCTCGATCCATGCGCCTTTTAAACTCTCAAAAGGCTAGCGCCCCCTCAATTACTGTAGCAACTTCAACACGTTTTGCTGATCCGCGTTGGCCTGGGCCAGCACCGATGTTGCCGCTTGCTGCATGATCTGCGTGCGTGCCAACTCCGTAGAGGCCGCTGCGTAGTCCGCATCTTCAATCTGGCTGCGCGATGCCTCGGTGTTCATGGACACATTCATGAGGTTATCAATCACGTGCTCCAAGCGGTTCATCACCGCACCCATGGTGGCGCGTGTGCCGTTGACCTTGTCCATCACCAAATCAAGTTTCGCAAGCGTCGCTGCTGCTGCTGTGTCGGTATCAATACGGTTAACCCGCTTATCCGAGTCCCAAAGCAACACATCGCCTGTGATCTCGCTTGTGATGGTGCCGCCATCACCAAAATCTGATAAGTCAATGCTAATCGTTTGGTTGGCGCTTGCGCCGACGTGGAAGCTCAGCCGTCCTGTATTTGGTGGCGTCATCTTTGTCGTCGCCGCATCGACAACCCCTCCAAACGTGCCCTCCGTCAGGCCAAGAGAGGTGAACTTGCTAGTAGGCCCATAGCCGTTACCGCCTGGCTCAATCGTGAAGGCTTTGTCAGAGTGGAAGGTCACGCCGCCGTACAACGTGGAAGCGTTGGCTAGTGTTGGCGATGTCGACTTACCCGTTACACCCGGAGCATTCGCCCCGCTTGCAAGCGCCAAGCCGAACTCAGCAGCAGATACGCTGGTGTCATCAAACCAAACCGATAGGTTGCGCCCATCCAGCGTGCTGAAGGTCACGCCGCCTTGCAAATTGGCGCTGGCTGTCACGCCGGTCGGCCCCGTCAACGGGTTCACCGCGTTTACAACTGCCAACACCCGCTCACTGGCTGTTTGGGTAGACTTGAAATCCACTCGCACATCCACGCCGTTAACAAATAGTGACTTAAATCCGTCAGGAGTCGCGGCCTTTACCGTGGTCGTCGTTCCTTGTGCAACCACTGGGTTCGCTGTCGCCGTAACGCCCGTCTGGGCGCTGCTAGCGTTAATCGCGTTTGCAAGCGCAACACCACTGCCCGTTGAGACGTTGCTGGTAGTCAGCAATGCCGACGCCTCTGTAAACTTGTCGTCTGCCGCGGTGGCGCCACGAATCGGCACACCATTGATCACCAAGTCACCCGTTCCCAGGGCATCGGGCAACTTGCCTCCAGCAACTGCAGGACGTGCGTCTGTGCTCATAGTTGACTCGTTCTTGGTGTAGTCTCCAAGGGTGAGGCCCGCGTTTTGTATTTTCCCGGTAGCGGAGCTTGAGATGACTACCTTGCCCTCGACCTTAGACTCGAGCGAGTAGGTGCCCGCCTGAACGCCTTCACGCAAGCCAGTGCGAGCAGAGAAGTCGGCTGCCGCATCTTTTGTATCGAAGCTGATTTCAATATTGCGACCGTCCTTGGCGACTAAGGCTATGCCCTCGCTCTCCGAGTTGCTGTTCACAGCAACCACACCTGTCAAGTCGCTGATGCGGTTAATTGCCTCAACTGTCGCAGCGCGTGATGCCCGTAAATTGTTCATGATGCTGGAGAACGTTGGCGAGGTCACGCCATTAATCACCACACGCCCCGTCACTGCTGCGGTACCCGATTGNGCCGCACCGGTCATCGTATTTGTGTTGACCACGGCGTTAACGCCAGTCGCTGCCGTCTCACGGTTGATAGCCGCCGCCTTCGCGATAGCGCTACCCGCAGCATTGTTTGGTGGCGAGAGTGCGTCATCCACCGCATAAGAGGAGTTAATGGTGACACCATTGATGATCAGATCCCCNGTGCCCATCACTGGTATCGAGCCAGTTACAGCGACGTCCAGAACCAAGCTACGTCCGGCAAGCGGCACCGCACTACCGTTATTGCTCTTAAATGTGTAGGTTAAGGCATCTGAGAGTATTTTGCTGTTATCGCCAGTTGCTTGGAACGTAACCGTACCGGCGGCTTGGTCAAGCACACCAGTGAGCGGAAACACCTTGCGATCTGTAGTGGTAAAGTTGCTGGTCACCACACCGAGGTTGCTCAGGGAAATTTTCAGCTCACCACTACGCAAAAATTTACCGTTGTTGCTAAAAGTCTCGTCCGTCTTCACAACGGCTTCGCCGCTCACTGCCTCGACGTTTGGCTGCGTGTTACGCAAAGTTGCCGTGATTGTGCTGGTGGCAGACACACTTGAAGTGAAGCCCGTCCCAGCTGTATCCGCTGTGAAACTCACGACGCCAGTTTCAGATGTCACTGTGGCGGTGAAAGCCGTGCCAGCTGTGTCCGCGGTCAGCTTGAGAACAGCACCATTTAGGGACGCTGTGATCGGTGTGTGCGCCGCGTTAGCGGACGCGTTAAAAGCATCCCGCATTGATGTCGCGACTAGCAATCGTGTCGCAGCGTCGTCGGCACCTATATGCTCAGGCTTGACTGTCAACTCCACAGGCTGCGATCCAACGGTGAGCGTCACTTTCTGACCGACCACATAGCTATTGCCAAAGGCAATATCATCAACTTGTGCGACCGCAGTGACACCGGGAACGGAATTGGTTATCACGGCGTTTGCAAGGTCAGCACCAGTAGGTGCCAACGCGGTCTTGACCCCGGTAGCAGCTGCTGTAACCGTCAATACGTTAGCGTTTGCGGCCGCTGTGTAGCCCGTCGTCAGTGCCCCACTGGACACTCCCTTGGCCCCAGCTTGTTGAGTCCCGAACTGCGCAAAGTGCGCAAGTTCACTGGCAATCTCTGTAGCAGTCGGAAGGTTCGCCGCCGGCGCTAAGTACGTTAGCCCCGCCCAGGTAAATGTTCCGTTAGCTAGTAGAGCCGTAATTGTGGCCTCTTGCACATCCGCCACACCGAGTACGTTGTTGGTAGAGGTAGCGCTGGTGATAGACCCATCACCATATTTCGCGGTGATACCCGAGTGGGCAGCGTCTATCGACGAGTTGAAAGCGCTGACAACCTTTCCACCCAAAGAAGCTGCCGTATCGGCACCAGTCGCCGTCACACTCAAGGGTTGTCCACCCGTCGTAACGGTGACGACACCACCGGCACCAATGGTGCCGCCGATTTTTATTGCATCTACCTGCGCGACAGCCTCCAGCCGGTTGGGAGCTGGCTCATCGGCGACCACATTTACTCGCTGTGCCGCGCGGGTTGCGACAAGCCCTCCCGCATCTACGACAGCACGTGTGGCTGCGCTTACAGCCGTGAACGGCGTACCGAGCACGTCAGCCGTTAAGTTAATTACGCCCGGTGCCGCGTTAAAAGTGGCAATGATGGGCGCGCCGGCTACGTCCGCGGTCAACGTGATGGTCTCGCCGGATGCGACGGCCGTATTATCGTCAATCGTGGCGTCAGTCGACGCGTTATACGCAGCTGCGAGCTTCGTTGCGACGTTTGTTCTGGTAAGCGCGTCCGTCAACCCGATATCCGCCGCCAGCACTGTATACGAAACAGCCGGGCCTGCAGTAGCTGGCATGTCATCGAGCGTAATACTGACAGTCTGGCCCGCTACAAACTTGTCAGTTAGCGTAAATGTTGCTGTTGCTGTGCCAGCACTCGCTGCTACCTTAACTGGAGTAACAGCGGTGCCCGTTCCAGTGGTAGCTCCAGCATCAACTGCATTTGGCGTAACCTCTGTTAATGTAATCGCATCGCTGCCTGCCACTTTTTCCACGGCAAGATTCACTGCTAAGGTTCCGGTAATGGCACCACTGCTAAACGTGCCCACTTGACCGGTGGCGAACGCCGATGCCAAGTCCGCGCTGCTTGCGCCGCTGGCTCCCGCCGTAAAGGTTAGGCCCTCCAGGATAACGGTTTGATTAGCTGTGATGTCGGCAAACGTATATGTAAATACATCCGCTGCGTCATTTGTCGTAACCTTGGTCGCACTCCCATTGCCCACCGTCGCTGTGACACCCGTATGGGCGTCATCGGTGGACGCGTTGTAGGCGTCTGCGATTGCTGTGGCAAGCACTGCCTTGTCACTTGACGTCGCTGTGACCTCAAGTTTTTTCCCGCCCACTGTGAGGGCAACCTTATCGCCCACGCCTACTGTACCAGTCAGTGCGACTGAGTCTATTTGCGCCACCGCTGTCACTGCCGCTGGGTTCAGTGCAACCGTCACACCCGTGAGGCCCGCGCTAACCGTACTTGTCAGTTTAGGCACGTCCTTCTCGCCATATGGGAAAACGATGCTGAGCGTATCTGCGGTGACGGTAATTTTGCGATTTGTATTGGCGGCAAAGGTGCTGCTCGCTTCCATCGCCGTCTTAGCCTTTGTTGCAATTTGTGCCGCTGTGTCGCCTGAAGCGACGTTGACATCCACGCCGCCAACACTCAGTATGCCGCTAGACGTTGCCGGCCCGGTAAACTTTACTGTTTGCTGCTCACCCGCATCGGCGCCCGTAACTGTGCGTGCGGTGGTGGGATCAATCATGACCTGGCCAAACTCGCTCTGGGCAGTGGTTTTATATACGGGGCGCTCGCCAACGCGCTCCCCTACCTCACCATTCAGGATAGAGAACCCGTTCCACTCGGTGGTGTCGGCGATGCGAACGATTTCTTGCTTCAACTGCTGGAATTCCAAGTCAAGGTAACCACGCTGCTCACCGGCGTTGGTATCGTTAATCGCTTGGATGGCCAACTCGCGCATTCGCTGGAGCATGTCAGACATTTCCATCGTCGCGCCCTCGGCCACTTGGATCAACGATATGGCGTCGCCCGCATTTCTAACAGCTTGGTTCAGACTGCGAATCTGCTGTGTCATCCGCGTTGCAATCGCCATACCGGCCGCATCGTCCTTCGCGGAGTTAATACGCTTACCAGTTGATAGCTGCTGCATCGCCGTCGTAGACTCTCGTCCTGACACCTTCATGGCCGCTTGGGTATAAAGCGCTTTAACGTTTGTGTTGATAACTGACATTTTTAACTCCTGGCCGTCTCAC
>JGI20153J14295_10002656_pt1 | contig 12545 bp, 10 predicted proteins | sample COG_03_FD_14295 | JGI IMG/M metagenome (IMG submission 14295) | reverse complement strand
CGAACACCCTCGTCCTCCAAAACGTTGACCGTCTTGAGCGTTTTGGTGTCGACACCGCAGGCCTTCAAAATTTGAATCGATCGGCCAGAGAAGCCACACATTGGAAAGTTCGCGGAGCCCTTCATGAAAAGAACGATTTCGTTGGACTTCACCAATTCATCAATTTGTTGTTGCGCGTTGCTCATGTTAAGACTCCGGATAGTGAGAGGTGGGTGAATGTGGGCAAATACCAGTTCGTACCAATTATTCCATTGTTCTGCTTGATTGGTCACAACTGACGTGAAAACCACAGGCCATCCGGGGAAACTCGGGGATACGTCGTACGGTTGCGTAGTGCTTTAGGGCCACGTTAGCCCACCTGGCCGCGCCAACACCCCCCTGTGCACCGGGTGATGCCAGCCAGATCGTCGCGGTGGGTGATGGTGTCGTAACCGGCCTGTGCTAGCAGCTCGGCAACTGCGGTTGCTTGGTCATACCCGTGCTCCAGTAGCAGCCATGCGCCGGGTAAGAGGTGCGTCGCTGCCTGCGAAATGATCTGACGTAAGTCGTCCAACCCGTCCAGCCCGGCGGTCAGTGCGGTGATGGGTTCGTGGCGTAGCGCAGCGAGATGGGGGTCGGCGTCGCGAATGTAAGGGGGGTTGCTAACAATCAAGTCAAAACGGCGCGGACCTGCGTTGGTGTGGGGGCTCGCCTCTTGTTTGATGGCGTGTAGCCAGTCGCTTTCTAGCCATTGGACCGGGAGCCCGAGCGCGTCCGAATTTCGGGCTGCTTGCGCGAGGGCGGCCACACTGTGATCGACGCCGACGACTTGCCAATGGGGTAGATTTTGTTTCAACGCCAATGCGATGGCGCCGCTACCCGTGCCCAGATCGAGCACTCTGGGAGGGCTTGCGTCACGCGTGGCCTCCAAATGGTCGCGCGCGGCCATGGTGTCTAGCGCCCACTGCACGAGTGTCTCCGTGTCAGGTCGGGGGATGAGCACCGCTGGGCTGACTTGCAGCGTGAGCCCAAAAAACGCTTTATGCCCCAACAGGTACGCCACAGGTACTTCTTCGAGGCGCTGCGCGATCAGGTCTGCGAAATGCTGTTGCGCCTCGGGTGATAGGTGGTCCGTGTCGTGCGCGATCAGCCAGCTGCGATTTTCAGACGTTTTGCCAAGGGCATGTAGCAGCAACAATTGCGCGTCTAAGCGGTCAACGCCTTGCCGCGCCGCGTGCACCAATGCATCGTCTATGCGCGTGGGCGGTGTCATCCGTTGTTTGCGTTTTCAAGCTCAGCCATGAGCTCGGCACCGCGCGCCAAATTGAGCTGGTGGATGACCTCTCCCAAGTCACCCTCCATCACGCTGTTTAACTTGTAGAGGGTGAGATTGATGCGGTGGTCGGTGATTCGGCCTTGCGGGAAGTTATAGGTGCGGATGCGGTCACTGCGATCGCCACTGCCTATCAGTCCTTTTCGCTCAGCGGCTTCTGCGGACTCACGTTTGAGGCGCTCAGCCTCTTGGATTCTGGCGGATAAAACCTGCATCGCTTTGGCTCGGTTGCGGTGCTGTGATCGGTCGTCTTGGCACTCCGCCACGGTCCCTGTGGGTATGTGTGTGATACGGACGGCAGAGTCGGTCTTGTTGATGTGCTGGCCGCCTGCGCCGCTGGCGCGGTAGGTATCTATACGTAAGTCTGCCGGGTTGATTTCTATGGCCTGGCTCTCATCGGGTTCCGGCATGACAGCGACGGTGCATGCGCTGGTGTGTATGCGACCTTGTGTCTCGGTGGCGGGTACACGCTGAACCCGGTGTCCACCGGATTCAAAACGCATTTGGCCGTAGGCGCGTTTGCCAGCCAAGCGCAGAACCACCTCTTTGTAGCCGCCGAGTTCACTGAGGGACTCGCTGATAAGCTCATGGGTGATGCCTTGGTTTTCGCAGTAGCGTGTGTACATACGCAGCAGGTCCGCCGCAAACAGGGCCGACTCGTCGCCGCCAGTCCCTGCGCGAATTTCAATGAACGCATTGCGCTCATCATCCGGGTCTTTGGGTAGCAACAGACCCTGCAATTCACTATCCAAACGCGCCAGATCAGTGTCGCACGCGGCGATTTCCTCGGTAGCCATCTCCGCCATCTCAGGGTCGTCAAGCATGGCTTGCGCCTCTGCTTGGTCGAGCAAGCGTTGTTGGTACTGCTTATAGAGGGTGCCTAGGTCGCTGAGCTCGGCATGCTCTTTACTGAGCTGGCGAAAGCGGTTCATGTCGTTGACGACGTCGGGCGCGCTCAGCAGGGCATCTAACTCTTCTAAGCGCCATTGCTGGCGCTCTAGGGTCTTTTGTACAAAAGGTTTCATGGCTTGGGTGGTCGGCATAGGCGAGGAGCGCCTAGGTCAGTGGCGGGACACGCTGGCAGGGCGTGAACGGTGTTTGCGTGCGCTGCTAGCGTCGCTAACGCCCGCGGTCGTTGTCGCGCAAGAAGATACGCTGGACGACCTCCAAGGTGTTGGCCCGTTCTGCGGCGTCGCTGCTGTTGAGTGCGGCCAAGGCGCCGTGCATCATTTTTTGCGTTAGACCACGTGCCAAGGTATCCAAAACGTCTTCCGGTGCCACCCCTCTCGCGAGTAATTTTTTCGCTTTGGCAACTTCGGCCTCGCGCCACGCCTGCGCTCGGTTCTGGACGCCTTGTATTGCAGGAACCGCAACGCGCTGATCGAGCCAGTGCATAAATCCCACGACGCCAGTGTCCACAATGGCTTCGGCTTGTGCCACCGCGGCCTGCCGATTTTCACGGCCTGTTTGTACGACCTCGGCCAAGTCATCGACGGTGTACAAGTAGATATCATCCAGTTGCTGCACGTCAGGCTCAATGTCCCTGGGTACCGCCAAGTCGACCATGAACATGGGCTTATGCTTGCGCCTTTTTAATGCCCGTTCGACCGCGCCCAAGCCGATGAGAGGCAAGGTACTCGCCGTGCAACTAATCACCACGTCAAACTCGCCCAACCGATCAGGGAGATCGGCCAGTGGCATGGTTTGGGCGGCGAATTGCCGCGCCAGCGCCTCGCCTCGTGCAGCGGTACGGTTGGCAATAACCATTTTCTTTGGGTTTTTTGCTGCGAAGTGAGTGGCCGCTAACTCGATCATCTCGCCCGCACCGACGAATAACACGTTGATATCGTTTAAGTCTTCAAACAACTGGCCTGCCAGTCGCACGGTTGCCGCCGTCATACTGATGGAATGGGCGCCAATCTCTGTTACGGTTCTGACCTCTTTCGCCACCGCAAATGAGCGCTGGAAAAGCTGGTGCAACGTGGTGCCTAGGGCCCCTGCAGATTCTGCTGCGCGAACGGCGTCTTTCATTTGCCCGAGTATCTGAGCTTCACCCAAGACCATGCTGTCTAAGCCACTGGCCACGCGAAAGGCGTGACGAGCCGCCTCGTTACCGTGACGCGTATAGACATGCTGGTGCAGGTTGTCCACAGAGGTGCCGCCCGCCTCGGCCAGCCAGTGCAAGCCGCGTTCTAAGGTGGCTTGGTCCCCTGCGGTGTAGATCTCGGTGCGGTTACACGTTGACAAGAGGGTGGCCTCAGCTTGCCCTTGCAGGGCATCGCGCAAGTGCATGACCCTCGGTCCGAGTTGGTCTGTTGGCACGACAAAACGACCGCGCACATCAAGGGGGGCTGTTTCGTGGTTAATGCCAAGGGTCCAGACGGTCATACGCGCATTATAAAATCAGTGGCTGTGAACTGGAGATAAGTCTTGACCGCGTTTTTGCAATGGCTTTGGCATGTGGTGTATTTTTCGGCGCCCGCACTTGGGTTGGCCTCGGTGTTGCTGCTGTTTTTACGCTTGAAGGGCGCTGATGCCGCCCGCAGGGAACCCAAACGGGTGTGGTGGACCTTGTTTCTCAGCGGGTTCGCGACCAGCTGCTTGGGCACCGCATGGACGGGTTTGGATGGCGCGATGGTGACCTATGGCGGCCTGGTGTTGGTTACAGGCGTGGTTAGTGCATGGTTTGCGCGCGCTTAAAGAGCAGGCGTGATGTCGCCTCAGCGCCTCTGTAAAATCGGTAAGTTGTTGTTTTAATACACCTTATCGATATAAACGACCTTGATCGGCCGCGGGCATATCGCCTTACAAAGGCAAGTCAATTCCAGGGTGGCGATAATGAAGGGCTGTTACAAAACGGTCAGCCACTGACCCCCCAACGCCCCCATGAACGCCACTGTCCCACACGCTCTGCTTAGCTTGCCCGACACCGAGGTGCCGCGTCTGCGCGAAATACCCTACAACTACACATCGTTTTCTGATCAAGAGATCGTGGTGCGGTTGCTCGGTGCTGACGCGTGGGCTATTTTGAATCAGCTGCGTGAGGAGAGGCGCACGGGGCGCTCGGCCCGCATGCTCTACGAAGTACTCGGCGATATGTGGGTGGTGCAGCGCAATCCCTACCTGCAGGATGACCTGTTGGCCAACCCAAAGCGCCGTCGTGCATTGGTTGATGCCTTGCGCCATCGCATGGACGAGGTACAACGGCGACGCACCCCCAGCGAGGATGAGCGCCGCGATGGCTTGGTGCAGTCCCTCATGGATGCCGCCTCAGCGGCGATTGCGCATTTTTCGGATGCCTTTGAAGAAATGGCCACCCTGCGCGTGCAAGTACACCGTGGCTTTAAGAAACTCACGGCCAAGGACAACGTTAAGTTTGACGGTTTGTCGCGCGTTAGCCATGTGACCGACGCCACTGATTGGCGCGTGGAATACCCGTTTGTGGTGTTAACCCCCGACACGGAGGCCGAGATGGCGGCCTTGGTGCGTGCGAGCATCGCCTTGGGTTTGACCATCATTCCACGGGGTGGTGGCACGGGCTATACCGGCGGAGCGATTCCGCTGACATGGAAGTCGGTGGTGATTAACACCGAGAAGCTGGAGGCGATGACGGAAGTCGAAACCTTCAACGCGCCCGGTCTCGATACACCGATCGCCACGATTTGGACGGAAGCCGGTGTGGTGACGCAGCGTGTGGCGGACGCCGCAGAGCGCGCTGGTTTTGTGTTTGCCGTGGACCCAACGTCGGCAGAGGCGTCCTGTATTGGTGGCAACATTGCCATGAACGCGGGTGGAAAAAAGGCTGTTTTGTGGGGAACGGCTCTCGATAATTTAGTGTCATGGCGCATGGTCACGCCCGACGCGAAGTGGCTTGAGGTCACGCGGGTAGGACACAACCTAGGCAAGATCCACGATGCCGAGTCAGCGGTTTTTGAGTTGGCGTACTTTGAGGCTGATGGCCACACGCCCATTCGCAAAGAGCGCTTAGAAATTGCAGGGTCTGCCTTTCGTAAAGCAGGTTTGGGCAAAGACGTCACGGATAAATTTCTGTCAGGCTTGCCAGGTATTCAGAAGGAAGGCTGCGACGGTCTGATCACCAGCGCGCGGTGGTTGGTGCACCGTATGCCAGCGCATACCCGTACGGTCTGCCTAGAGTTTTTTGGCAACGCCAAAGATGCGGTGCCCAGTATTGTCGATATCAAGGCCTACATGTTCGCGGAGCAAAAACGCTCGGGTACGTTGTTGGCTGGGTTGGAGCATTTGGACGACCGTTATTTACGCGCAGTTGGCTACGCGACCAAGAGCAAGCGCGGTGGCGTTGGCTTGCCCAAGATGGTGTTGATTGGCGATATTGTTGGCGACGATGCGGACGCGGTGGCCAAGGTCACCTCTGAGGTGGTGCGCCTAGCTAACGGGCGCAGCGGCGAGGGCTTTGTGGCGATTAGCCCAGAGGCCCGTAAGAAATTTTGGCTGGATCGCAAACGCACGGCGGCGATCAGCAAGCACACAAATGCGTTCAAGATCAACGAGGACGTGGTCATTCCGCTCGAGCGCATGGGTGAATACACCGAAGGCATTGAGCGCATCAACATTGAATTGTCGATGAAGAACAAGTTGGCGCTGTGTGACGCCTTGTCTACCTTCATTCGTCAACCGGTGTTGCCATTGAGCAAAACCGACGAAACGGCGGACCTTGAGGTCAGTGACATTTTGGATGGTCGCGTGGCGCAGGCGCTTTCTTTGGTGGCCCAGGTGCGTGGCCAATGGCAGGCGTGGCTTGATGGCATGGATAACTTCTTCCCACAGCTGCAAGACCACAGCTTGCGCGCGAGTTGGAAGACCGAGTTGCAAGCACCCTTGCGCACCCTGTTTGTGGGTGCGGCATTTGCGCCGATTCTGAAAGAGTTTGACGCCATTCACCAACGGGTGTTGAAGGGGCGTGTTTGGGTAGCCCTGCACATGCATGCGGGTGATGGCAATGTGCACTCCAACATCCCCGTTAACAGCGATGACTACGACATGCTGCAAATGGCCCATGGCGCTGTCGTGCGCATCATGGCGCTGGCACGCTCACTGGACGGTGTGATCTCGGGGGAACACGGTATCGGGATCACCAAGTTAGAGTTTTTGAGCGATGCGGAGTTGGCCCCGTTTGCGGATTACAAACACCGCGTGGACCCCAACGGGCACTTCAATAAGGGAAAGTTGCTGCGCGCCAGTCTCATGCCCGCAGACAAGCCGCTGTCGCGCGACACCAAGAGCTCGGATCTAAGCAACGCCTACACACCAAGTTTTGGCTTGATGGGACACGAGTCCTTGATCATGCAGCAGAGCGACATCGGGGCGATTTCCGCGAGTGTGAAAGATTGTTTACGTTGTGGGAAATGCAAGCCCGTATGCGCCACGCATGTGCCACGTGCCAACTTGCTTTACAGCCCGCGTAACAAAATATTGGCAACGTCCTTGCTGGTCGAAGCCTTCCTGTACGAGGAGCAAACCCGACGCGGGATCTCCATTGCGCACTGGGAAGAGTTTGAAGATGTGGCGGACCACTGTACGGTTTGCCACAAATGTTTGTCGCCTTGTCCCGTTGATATAGACTTCGGCGATGTGTCTATGAACATGCGTAACTTGTTGCGCAAGATGGGCAAAAAAACCATACGCCCGGGCAACGTTGCCGCCATGCTGATGCTCAATGCGACCAATCCAGAAACCATCAAGTTGGTTCGCTGGGGCATGGTTTCGGTGGGCATGCGTGTGCAGCGCTGGGCCAATGAGCTGCTCAAACGAGTCGCCAGAAAGCAAACCAAGGCGCCGCCTGCCACCGTCGGTGCTGCGCCTATCAAAGAGCAGGTGATTCACTTCATCAATAAAAAGCTTCCTGGCGGTTTGCCAAAGCGAACCGCGCGCGCGTTGCTTGATATCGAGAATGCCGATTACGTGCCGATTATTCGCAACCCACAGGCCACCACGAGTGAGACGGAGGCGGTGTTCTACTTTCCCGGTTGTGGGTCCGAGCGTTTGTTTAGCCAAGTCGGTTTGGCAACGCAGGCCATGCTGTGGCACGCGGGCGTGCAGACGGTGTTACCGCCTGGCTACTTGTGTTGTGGGTATCCCCAACGCGGCAGCGGTCAGTTTGAGAAGGCCGAAAAGATCATTACGGACAACCGGGTGTTGTTTCACCGTGTGGCCAATACGCTGAATTACCTCGACATCAAAACGGTGGTCGTCAGTTGTGGCACCTGCTATGACCAACTACAGGGATATGAATTTGATCGTATTTTCCCGGGCTGTCGCATCATTGATATTCATGAGTATTTGTTAGAAAAAGGAATCACCTTAGGTGGTGGTGGCTCTTACCTGTACCACGACCCTTGCCACTCACCCATGAAGTTGCAAGACCCCATGAAAACGGTGAAAGCCTTGGTGGGTGACACCGTGCTTAAGAGTGATCGCTGCTGTGGCGAGTCTGGGACGTTGGGGGTGACACGTCCCGACATTTCAACGCAGGTGCGCTTCCGCAAAGAGGAGGAGTTGCTGAAAAACGAGACGCAGTTAGCGGCATTGGCAAAAACGAATGGGCAAGTCGCGCCTGCGAGCGGTACCAAGATCCTGACGTCTTGCCCCAGTTGTTTGCAAGGCCTGACACGTTTTGGTGATGACTTGCAAAATGGCTTGCTTGAGGCCGACTACATCGTGGTGGAGATGGCGAATCAGCTGTTAGGACCGAACTGGATGCCCGAGTATGTTGCAAAAGCCAATCAGGGCGGTATCGAACGGGTGCTGGTTTGAGCGAGACGGCGCGTCAAGCAGTGGCAAATTGCGTGCTGTGCGACACGACCGGTGGTGACTTGGTTTGGCAAGACGCACGGTGCCGTGTGATCGTGGCCGATGAGCCTGACTACCCCGGTTTTGTGCGCGTCGTTTGGCAAGCGCATGTCGCAGAATCCAGCGATTTGACGGTTGCCGATCGACAGCACCTGTTGGCCGTGGTTGATCAGGTGGAGCGTGTGACTCGGGCGGTAATGACGCCGGACAAGATCAACTTAGCGGCTTTGGGTAACGTCGTGCCGCACTTGCATTGGCATGTGATTCCACGGTTTCGTGACGATGCCCATTTTCCTGCCCCCATCTGGGCGGAGTCGGTTCGAACGGTGGCGCCCGAGGTACAACAAGCGCGACGCAGCGCCGCCTTGCACTTGCCTGCGCGTTTGCACGATTCTTTACAGTCTGAACTACATTAAGAGCATGAGCAAAACACATTTCGGTTTTGAGAGCGTAGACGAGGCAGAAAAAGCCAAGCACGTGCGCCAAGTTTTCGACTCAGTCGCATCCAAGTACGACATCATGAACGATCTCATGTCGGCAGGCTTGCATCGCGTTTGGAAGCGCTATACCTTGATGGTTGCGAATGCGCTACCCGGCCAAAGTGTGCTGGATATTGCGGGCGGTACTGGCGATTTGGCGCTGGGCTTTTCCAAACAAGTCGGGCGCGCTGGTCGCGTAGTGCACACGGATATCAATCGGGCGATGCTCAGCGAGGGGCGAAATCGGTTGCTGAATCTAGGCGTTGTGCTACCAACAACGGTTTGTGATGCCGAGCAGTTGCCGTTTCCAGATGCCACCTTTCATGTCGTGAGTGTGGCGTTTGGTCTGCGCAACATGACGCACAAAGACCGTGCGCTTGGTGAAATGTTGCGTGTTTTGAAGCCGGGCGGTAAGTTGCTGGTTCTGGAGTTTTCTAAGGTGGCCAAGCCACTAGAAAAGCTGTACGACCTTTATAGCTTCAAGGTCTTGCCAAAAATAGGACAGTTCATCGCAGGAGACGCCGACAGTTATCGATATTTGGCGGAGTCTATTCGTATGCACCCCGATCAGGAGACGCTCAAATCCATGATGCGGGATGTTGGCTTTGCACACGTGGATGTGCACAATATGACGGGCGGAGTGGTTGCCTTACATTGCGGCTTGAAGAAGTCGTAACGAGTGTGTTTCAAAGTGAGAGAAATTGGAGAAAAAAATGAAAAAAATCTGGACATTAATCATGGTGCTGTGTTTTGCACTGGCCTCCCAAAACGTGATGGCCAAGCGCATGGGCGGCGGCTTTTCTTTTGGTAAGCAATCGAACCGTGTAACGCAGCAACGCCAAGCCACACCGCCCGCAGCGCCTCAACGGGCGGCGAACGGTGCGGCGGGGACCACAGGCGGCAGTCGTTTTGGCGGCATGCTGGGTGGTTTGGCCGCGGGCTTGGGCCTCGCTTGGCTGGCCCAAAGTTTGGGTTTTGGCGAAGGCTTTGGCAATGTCTTGATGGTGCTTCTGTTGGTGGTTGGTGGCGTGTTTCTCTTCCGCATGTTGGCACGGCCTCGCTACCAAGCTAGCCCTCAGGGTGCTGGCGCAGCGAACGGCAATGCCTACCGTCAGAACGACGCGCAGCATGGCGGCGAGACCGCTGCGCGCCCGTGGAGTGGCGCTGCGTCGCAACCAGCCGGTGGCGGCAGCATGATTGGCTCTGGTTTGCTGGGTGGGCAAACGTGGGGCGTGCCAGAAGGCTTTGACACGGCGGGTTTCTTGACGGCTTGCAAACGCAACTTCATCAACCTGCAAGGTGCTTGGGACCGCTCGGATATCCCCAGCCTGCGCGCCATGATGACTGACGAGATGTTGGTGAACATTCAAGAGCAGCTGTCTGAGCGTGACGCGCTCAGCAACGGCGAGCCCAATGTGACGGAAGTGCTTGAGTTGGATGCGCAGATGTTGGGTATTGAAGAGGTCGAGGGCTATTACATGGCAAGCGTGGAGTTCAATGGCTTAATTCGAGAGCAAGCGGGTGCGAGTCCGACGACTTTCCGCGAGGTGTGGAACGTGACCCGTCCGATATCTGGCCCTGGTGGTTGGGTAGTCGCCGGCGTGCAAGCGCTGGGCTAGGCGGAGAAGCTATGAACGACACCCGTTTTCCCGGTCGTGATTCGGTGCCGAACCGTGGCCTGGAGCAATTGTTCGCGTTACCNGCGCANCTGCTTGATGGGGTGCAGCGCTTGGTCACGCAACAGCCACCGCCTGCGGGCGTGANGGCAGAGTTGGAAAATAGGGTNTGTCTATTGGTGAATCACATCTTGTCCCAAGAGGCGGAGGCGATGCGTCGCATGGCGCGTCATGCGGGCAAGCGAATCGCCATTGTGGTGGGCGGGGTGTCTGTCACGTGGCGAGTCACCCTGGTCGGCTTGTTTGAGTCCACCACGGCGTCCCCGTCGTCGTCTGAGCCTGATCTGCGTATCGACGTCACGCAGGCGCAGTGGTCAGCCTTGCTCAAGACGCTGGTGAGCGGGGAACAACCCGAAGTTCAAATTTTTGGTGATGTGATGCTGGCCGCCGAGCTCGGCTGGTTGCGTGAGCATGTCCGTTGGGATATGGAGGCCGACATCGCCCGTTTGGTCGGCGATGTGCCAGCGGTTTGGCTGTCCAGCGCGGGCAAGCAACTGGTCGCCGCAGTGCAGCGCTTTGGTGGCAAGGCGGCCGCGTGACGCGCTTATTTAGGACCGTGTTTATAGCCAGCGTGATCTGGCGCTATGGCCTCCACGAGTTGGTGTTGCGAGGCTTTGCACGACCCTGGCTGAATGGGTTGGCCCGCGTTCTATCATTGGGCCGTCAGCATACGGCACCGAGAGGCGAGCGCCTGCGTTTGGCGCTTGAATCGCTGGGGCCCATTTTTGTTAAGTTTGGTCAAGTGTTGAGCACACGGCGTGATTTATTGCCGCCGGATATCGCTGATGCGTTAGCCCACCTGCAAGACCGTGTCCCACCCTTTAGCAGCGATGTGGCTGTGCGAACCATTGAGGCGGCCTTTGGGCGCCCGTTGGATGAGATTTTTGCGCAGTTCGATCATGAACCCATTGCGAGCGCCTCGATTGCACAGGTTCACTTTGCGGTGCTGCCCTCTGGTGAAGAAGTTGCGGTCAAGGTGCTGCGGCCCGGTATGTTGCGTGCGATTGACAAAGACCTAGCGCTACTCGCGACGTTGGCCAGTTGGTTGCAACGCTTGTCTATCGATGGCAAGCGATTGAAGCCGCGCGAAGTGGTGGCCGAGTTCAACAAGTACTTACACGATGAGTTGGATTTGGTTCGCGAAGCGGCCAATGCGGCGCAGTTGCGACGCAACATGCAGGATGTTGGTTTGGTGCAGATACCCAGTATTCATTGGGACCTGTGTCACTCGAACGTTCTTGTGATGCAGCGTATGAAGGGTATTCCCATTAGTCAGGTGGACCGGTTGCGTGAGGCAGGCGTCGACATGTCTAAACTGGCGCGTGATGGCGTCACTATTTTCTTCACTCAGGTGTTTAGGGACGGCTTTTTCCATGCCGACATGCACCCCGGAAACATACAGGTCAGCATTGAACCTGACAGTTTGGGTCAGTACATCTCTCTGGATTTCGGGATTGTTGGCACGCTGACCCAGGTCGATAAAAATTACTTGGCGCAAAACTTCACCGCATTTTTCCGACGCGATTACAAGCGGGTTGCGGAGCTGCATATCGAGTCAGGTTGGGTGCCAGCGAATACGCGCGTGGATGAATTGGAGGCTGCGGTGCGTACCGTTTGTGAGCCTTACTTTGACCGACCGTTGGCGGAAATCTCGTTGGGTATGGTGTTGATGCGCTTGTTTCAGACCTCGCGACGTTTCCACGTTGAAATTCAGCCACAGTTGGTTTTGTTGCAAAAAACCTTGCTCAATATCGAGGGGCTGGGTCGGCAATTGGATCCCAACTTGGATCTTGTGGACCACCGCCAAGCCATTTTTAGAAAAGTGGATGCTCGATCAGGTTGGGCCACAGCGGTTTTTAACGCAGCTGCGTGCCGAGTTGCCGCAATATGCCCAGGTTTTGCCCGCCTTGCCCAGGCTGTTAGCCGACTACTTGAGCCACCGGCCCCAAGACATCCGTGCAGAAATACAACATTTAATCCAAGCCCAACAGCGCACCAACCGCCTCCTTCAGGGGGTAATCTACGCTGGAATCGGTTTTGTGTTGGGTTTGGTGGCCATGCAGGTGCTTTGGCAATTTAGAGTTTTCGGCTTCTTCTAAGCAGAATTTATAATCATGGGTTACCCGCTCTTTGACGCGCGGGTTTTTCGTGCCTTGCGCACGTGTTTGCGAACCACTCAACATGCCCATATACGCTTACAAATGTGCCGCCTGCGGCTTCGCCAAGGATGTGTTGCGGAAGATGTCCGAT
>JGI20153J14295_10002652_pt1 | contig 12561 bp, 9 predicted proteins | sample COG_03_FD_14295 | JGI IMG/M metagenome (IMG submission 14295) | reverse complement strand
CACAAGCGGCCAACGATGCCGCAGCAGCGTTAGAAGCACGCTATTCGGATCAGGATCTCTCAGCCCTTGTCAAAAATAAGGGTCTTGAGCCGGGTCAACCCACATCCACCCAAATCCAGTCTTAAAACGCGTTTTTTCTTTGGAGTAAGTTATGACCCGCACGATATTAAGTTCCGCGACTAAAGAGGTCATCATTGGGTTCGATCAGCCTTTTGTCATCATCGGTGAGCGCATCAACCCAACGGGGCGGAAAATTCTGGCGGCTGAAATGACCCAAGGCAATTTTAAACGGGTTGAAGCCGATGCCTTGGCTCAAGTTGCCGCCGGCGCGCAAATGCTCGATGTCAATGCCGGTATTCCGTTGGCGGATGAGCCCGCCATCCTCGCGCAATGCATTCAATTAGTGCAATCGATTACCGATGTCCCACTGACCATTGACTCGTCCATTGTTGCCGCGCTCGAAGCAGGTCTTGCCGTTTATCAAGGTAAGGCGCTGGTTAATTCGGTCACTGGCGAAGATGAAGTACTCGATGCGGTCTTACCCTTGGTTGCAAAATACAAAGCCGCGGTCGTCGCGATTTCAAACGACGAAACCGGGATCTCCGAAGATCCCAATGTGCGGTTTGACGTCGCAAAGAAAATTATTGAGCGGGCAGCCGACTATGGCATTCCGTTTTGTGACGTTGTCGTTGACCCCTTGGTCATGCCCATTGGCGCCATCAACACCGCTGGACGGCAAGTCATGCACCTCGTACGTCGTCTGCGGGAAGAACTGAAGGTCAACACCACCTGTGGCGCCTCAAATGTGAGTTTTGGTCTACCCAATCGCAACGGCATTAACGCCGCATTTCTGCCCATGGCAATGGCCTCTGGTATGACCTCTGCCATCACCAATCCCTTGCATGAAGAAGTCGTCCGGGCGGTGCTCGGCGCCGACGTGATGATGGGGCACGATCCAGATTGCGCGCGCTGGATCAAAAAACACCGAGTGCTACAGGCCGCGGATGCCGGTTCTGCGCGCCGCGAGGGTGGACGCCGTCGGCGCCGCAATTAATGCACCCTGGTACCCGAGCATGTCATCCGTGAGCGACGCAATACCCGTTGTTTTTCTACCCTCAGGGCGGCGCGGGACCTTCGCCCATGGCACGCCGCTGCTGACCGCAGCCCGCCAGCTGGGGGTCGACATTGATTCAGTCTGCGGTGGCCGCGGCCTCTGTGGACGCTGTCAAATTCTATGTGCTGAAGGTGACTTCCCAAAACACGGCATTACCTCGAAAGCGGCGCATTTATCGGCTTTCTCAGCAACAGAAGTCCATTTCGAACGCCGCAAAGGCGCACTTGGGCGTCGACGGCTCAGCTGTCACACGCTAATCGAAGGCCCCTTGGTCATCGACGTGCCGCCTGAGTCACAAGTCCACCGTCAGGTAGTTCGAAAATCTGCTGTGGTTCGCGATATCAAAATCGTGCCCGATATTCGGTTGTACTACATTGAAGTAGCCGAAAATGAACTGGACGCTAGCACGAGTGATCTTACTCGGATACAAGCGGCCCTGCTGGCCGATTGGGGACTTGACGGCCTCGGTTTTGACCCCAGCATTTTATCCCGACTGCATCGCGCGCTGACCAACGGCCATCAGTCTGTCACCGTTGCCGTTTTTGAATCTGAGTCGACGAAAACCCTCATCAGTGTCTGGCCTGGCCTCGTTGATCGCGTTTTTGGCGCCGCCATTGACATCGGCTCGACCACCCTCGCGCTGCATTTGACGGACCTGCAATCGGGCGAGGTTTTAGTCTCAAATGGTCGCATGAATCCCCAGATCCGGTTTGGTGAGGATCTCATGAGCCGCGTCTCTTATGCCATTATGCATCCCGACGGGATCGCGGAGATGACCGAAGTCGTTCGAGCCGCGCTCAACGAGTTGATTCAAGAGGCTGCAACCGAGGCCAACATCGATCCAGACCTAATCCTATCGATCGCGGCAGCCGGCAATCCAATCATGCATCATTTGCTGCTGGGTATAGACCCAACGCCGTTAGGGGTTGCACCCTTCACCTTGGCCATCGACACCGAAGTTAATGTGCCGGCCGCAACGGTTAACCTCTTGATCAACCCTGGCGGCCGACTCTACCTGCCGCCCTGTATCGCCGGGCACGTCGGCGCCGACACGGCTGCTGTGATGCTGTCTGAGCAACCCCATTTGAGTGAAAAAATCTCACTCATCATCGACATTGGTACGAATGCGGAAATCGTTCTGGGGAACAACACAAAACTTTTAGCCTGCTCCAGCCCGACCGGGCCAGCGTTTGAGGGTGCTCAAATCAGCTGCGGACAACGGGCGGCGGCGGGCGCGATCGAGCGGGTTCGAATCGATCCCAACACGCTGCAACCCCGCTACCGAGTGATTGGCTCGACACTTTGGTCGGATGAGGATGGCTTTGCGGACACCACGGCGGACCTCACCATCACCGGCATTTGTGGATCCGGCATTATCGAAGTGATCGGCGAGATGGTTTTAGCGGGTATTTTGTCCGGCGATGGCGTGATCCAGGCAAGTGCGGCTGAGCGCAGTGACCGGATTATTCAAAATGGCAGAACCTTCGCCTATGTACTCGTACCCGGGGACAACCCGGTCATGATTACCCAAAATGATGTTCGTCAAATTCAATTGGCCAAAGCGGCACTCTACGCGGGTGTTAAATTATTAATGGATCGGTTTCCCGTTCAAGGCGTCGATGAAATTCGTATTGCCGGCGCCTTTGGCAGCAACGTCGATTCAAAATATGCCATGCTACTTGGACTCATACCGGACTGTGCTTTGCCCCACGTTACCTCCGTCGGTAATGCCGCAAGCACAGGATTGCGGATCGCGCTGCTCAATCAGGAGAGCCGAGTGGACCTTGCGGCCCTTGTTAAACGAGTGGAGAAGGTTGAGACCGCAGTGGAACCCGCATTTCAGCAGCACTTCATCGAGGCGATGGCCATCCCCCACAAAACCGATCCGTTCTCATTACTCTTTGAGCAAATCGAGCGTCCACCGCCCATTGCGGCAGAACCCCTGATTCGACGACGGCGGAACAATCGACCTCAGGCCTCATCCTGACTGGCAAACCCGAATTCGCTGGCAGCATCCCGGAGCCAAGCCCACAGATAGTCTGCAAAGCTTCGACGCAGAATCAGCTCAAAGGTCACCTCATTCATGCGTCTCATCACAACCTGAGCTTGTGCAAACGTCGTGGTAACCACCTTACCAACTGGAAAGTTTTGCAATCCGACATCGTAGGACGTCGACTTCATCAAAACTTGGATTGCGCTGTCACCCTGAACCACCAATACCGTTTGGCCACCGCTCACATCCACCAAGGCAATTTCCGCGCCACCAGCGTCCCTGAGATCGGCTTCAGCCTGTGCCAGGTCGTCTAATGGCAAGGTTAACAACCACTCATCTGGCCCCAACCAACGGATGCAGAGGGCTGCTCGCACGCTCGACGTTAATGGGGCAATCGGCAGGGCAAGCCCAAGGCTTTTCACCACTGCCGCGGACAATGTTTCAGGCGGGCCACGAAGGATTAAGTGTCCATTGATGCGTTCTGTCAACGTGATTGGCGAGGGCCCAGAAATGGCGCGTCGATCGCCGCGCACCAAGGGCGAGGCGGCACGATCTGATCGATGACCCGGCTCAGGCATCTGGTGATATTCCGCAGGCAACTCATCTCCTGCAGGCTCTGAATTAGACATTCTGGCGTGCTCCTTCAGGGTCATAGAAAATCGGCGACCGAAGCTCGGCTTTCTCCCATCGATCCGGGCCGACGGAAACCTCAACAATCTCTCCGTGGCGATCGAGCCCACCTTTTACCAGCGCTAAAGCGAAACTGCGCCCGAGCACAGGGCTGTCATAGCTCGACGTGACATGTCCCACCATATCAGCCGGTAAGGACTGGGGCCGCGCAAACACGATTTGCGAGCCTTCCGGCAAGACACAGGACGGATTGAGGGGGGACAGGCCCACAAACTGTTTGCGCTGACCCCGTAGACAATCGGCGCGCATCATTCCCCGCTGCCCAACAAAGCTGAACTTTTTACGTTTTGCCACCGCCCATCCCATACCAAGATCTTCTGGGGTAACCGAACCATCTGTATCTTGACCGACGATCACAAAGCCTTTCTCAGCGCGCAGCACATGCATGGTTTCGGTGCCATAGGGCGTTAAATCAACCTCAGCGCCAGCCGCCATCAACGCCTGCCAAAGGGCGAGTCCATCGTTCGCGTTGACGTTAATTTCATAGGTGAGTTCGCCCGTAAACGAAATCCTAAATACCCGAGCGGGCAGACCGCAGACGAGCCCTGCCCGCCAGTCCATGAACGCAAAGTCTGTAGGACTTAAATCTATATCGGTCAGGGGTGCGAGCAAGGAACGCGATTCTGGTCCAGACAGCGTAATCGTCGCCCAATGATCCGTCACCGAATTAAAAAACACCTTGAGCTCTGGCCATTCTGTTTGATGCCACAACTCTAACCACTGTAAAACGCGTGCGGCGCCACCGGTTGTCGTGGTCATTAAAAAATGATTCGGCGCAAGACATGCGGTCACGCCATCATCCATCACCATGCCGTCTTCACTGCACATCAATCCGTAGCGACATTTTCCTGGCGCCAGCTTCAGCCAGGCGTTGGTATAAATGCGATTGAGAAATTCTCGGGCATCCGGGCCTTGTATATCGATTTTTCCGAGCGTTGAAGCATCTAATATGCCGACCCTCTGTCGCACGGCCAAACATTCGCGCCGAACGGCGGCCTGCAAGGTTTCATCACCCCGCGGAAAGTACCAAGGCCGCTTCCATTGCCCCACATCTTCAAAAGCCGCACCCTCGGCCTCATGCCAAGGCTGCATTGCGGTGTAGCGCTTGGGTTCGAAAAATTCACCCACATCTCTGCCCGCCATTACACCAAAACTTACCGGTGTGTAATTCGGCCGAAACATCGTCGTGCCGGTCTCTTTAATGCTTTGGCCCAAGGCTTTTGCCGCGATCGCAACACCGTTCACATTCGATAATTTACCTTGGTCGGTCCCAAATCCCAGTGCGGTGTAACGCTTGACGTGTTCAACACTCTCGAAGCCTTCGCGGGTCGCGATTTCAATCGCAGCCGCCGAGACATCCAATTGATAATCGACGAACTGGGGCGGTGCCTTGGCCGTCGGCAAAGGATGGGGCACCTGAAACAAGGCCTGCAACGCGAAGCCGATGCTTTCGCTACCCGATATTGCAAGACTTTTCGGCGCGTCGAACCCCAGTCTCGATAGCGCTTGGTGCGCAGCGATCGCGCCCTGCTCTAAACTTTCGCCCAAAGCAAACTCCCCGGTCACAGCGCCAGCAAACAACAGTCGCTCGTGATCGGATTCGGTACAAAGCCACAAACATCTTCGCGCCAAACCGGCCGATGCCCTAGATGAGCCGACAAATGCACAACGGGTGAATAGCCGCCAGAGCTTGCGATGACATCTGCTGCCAGCTTTCTGACCGGACCCAATCGAGCATCAGCTTGGGCATCAAAATCGCAAACAACAGCCGCTTTAACCGAGGCGCCACCCACCACGTCAACGACCACTGCCCCCTGAATGACCACCACGCCAGCTGATTCTGCTCGTGTAACCAGGCTCGACGTTGGGGCGGCGCGCGCATCGACCACCGTTGCACTGCCGGTCCCCGCCGCCAACCAATCGATTGCAGCCTGATAGCCAGCGTCGTTATTGGTCGCGACCACTAAGGCATTACCGGGCCGAACGCCATAGCCTTTCAAATAGACTGATACAGCGCCTGCCAGCATACAACCCGGCACATCGTTGTTGGCATAGACCAGGGGCCGTTCATGGGCACCGCTGGCCAGCACCACTTCCCGGGCCCGAATACGATGCATCCGCTGCCGGGCTAACCCTTGGGTCACGGTCGGCGCAAGATGATCACGACAACGCTCGACCACTGTGACGAAGTTGCCATCGTGAAACCCGGTCGCCGTGGATCTCAAGAGAACCTCAACATTGGCCGCAGCCCTCAGCGCATGAAGCGTTGCCTGAACCCAAACACGCGCCGGCGCGTCGTCAACCTGATCATCGCTAAAGCGCAGCCAACCGCCCGGTGTGGGATTTTCATCAACGATGATGATCCGAGCACCAGAAGGTTGGGCCGTCAGGGCCGCTGCAAGGCCCGCCGGTCCGGCACCGATAATGAGCAGGTCACAGTGCCGATTGATCTTGTCGTAGATCTCAGGATCGGGTTCGGTCGGCGCAAACCCTAGACCTGCCATTTTACGAATCACGCGCTCAGCCGCATGCCAGACTGGCTGTGAATACATCATCGTTTTGTAATAAAACCCGGGGGGCATCATTTTTCCTGCGAGCTTGCCAACCATCGCCATCGCATCCCACTCGAGGCTGGGCCAACCATTCGTCGTTCGACAGACCAGACCCTCGTAGAGCGCTTGTTCGGTTGCTCGAACATTTGGCACCTGGGTGCTCGGCGTGGCACCCACTTGGAGTATCGCGTTGGGCTCTTCGACCCCGGCGGCTATGATCCCCCGCGGCCGCCCGTACTTAAAACTGCGACCGACGATTTTGACGCCATTCGCCAACAAAGCCGAGGCCAATGTATCGCCGCGAAAACCTTGCAGCGTGCGACCATTAAACGTGAACGTTATGGGCACATCCCGATCGATTAGACGACCCTCTGCAATTCGATTAACTTGTTTCATTGCAACAGCGCCTCATCTTTGACCGGTTGCGCACCCATCGCATAGGTTTGCTCGATGTCGTAGGTCACCGTATCTCGCACAACATTAAAAAACCGCCGACAGCCTGCCGCGTGGTACCACATTTCATGATGCCGTCCACGTGGGTTTCGACGAAAGTACAGGTAGGCGCCCCATGCTGCATCACTGCAGCTTGCCGGGTCTTCTGGGCGCGCAAGATGGGCCTCCCCGCTGTAATGAAACTCGGGTTCATCTCTTAATTCTTGGCAATAAGGACAATGAATTCTTAACATGCTGCTCTCATAAAGATCTAATGCGCGACGCCGGCTGCACCGTGCTCATCAATCAATGCGCCCGAATAAAATCGATCCAGCGCAAAGGGTTTGGCCAAAGCCGGAATCTCATCACTCGCCAAGCAGTCCGCAAAGACATGGCCTGAACCCGGCGTTGCCTTAAAACCGCCGGTTCCCCAGCCGCAATTAAAGTACAGGTTTTCAACCGGCGTTTTGCCGATGATGGGGCAGGCATCCGGCGTTGTGTCAACAATACCGCCCCATTGTCGATTCATCGGGACCCTTGAGAACATTGGAAATAATTCAATCATCGCAGCAAGGGTATGCTCAATGACGGGCATCGAGCCTCTCTGACCATAACCGGTATAGCTATCAATACCCGCACCAATCACCAGATCGCCTTTATCGGACTGGGAGACATAGCCATGCACCTGATTCGACATCACGACGGTATTCAAAATGGGTTTGATCGGCTCCGAGACTAAAGCTTGAAGTGGATGCGATTCAATGGGCAGCTCAAAGCCGCCGTAACCGGCGAGCACACCCGAATTACCCGCGACCACGCAGCCCACTCGGCCGGCATGGATCACCCCATAACGATCGGTAACCACCCCCCGTAGCTGATCGCCTTCAAGCTCGAAGCCGGTCACAGCACACGCCTGCAACAGATCAACCCCCAAAGCATCCGCAGCGCGAGCGTATCCCCAAGCGACCGCGTCGTGCCGCGCAACGCCACCTCGCGGCTGCCAAGAGGCGCCTAAAATGGGATACCGCCTAGCGCTTGTAATATCGATATGCGGCACGATCTTTTTGACACCCGAGGCATCCAAAACTTCGCCGTCAATGCCGTTCAGCCGATTAGCCGAAACCCTTCGCTCGATATCGCGCATGTCTTGCAGGGTATGGCCAAGGTTTAAAACGCCCCGCTGCGAAAACATCACGTTGTAGTTCAGCTCCGTTGAGAGGGTCTCCCAAAGCTTCAACGAATGTTCATACAGGTGCGCCGCTTCATCCCAGAGATAGTTCGACCGAACAATGGTCGTATTGCGACCCGTATTGCCGCCGCCAAGATACCCTTTTTCGATGACGGCGATATTGGTCACATTGTGCACCTTGGCCAAATAGTAGGCCGTTGCCAGACCATGTCCGCCGCCACCGACGATGATCACATCGTAGTGCTTCTTAGGTTCAGGGTTACGCCAAGATCGCTGCCAATTTTGATGATGCGACAAAGCATGCCTGAATAAACTAAACGCTGAAAACCGTTGCACCTAACCCTCGCCTAACCCTTCCGGATGTTTCGATGCGTCTTGCTCTGCATCATGGTTTGCCAAAATACCAAAAGACGTCTCCCGCCTGGCGAAGGCCAAGGCCTCACTGGCGATGTTTGGAATCAAACCGGTTGCTTCCTCTGTGAGGACTAAATTCGATCCCAGGGTTACCCGCAGCGAGCGTTCTGATTTCGGCGATAAGCTCATATATTTCTTATACGTGCGATTAAAATGTGCGGTCGACTCAAAACCACAGATCGACGAAATATCGACGATTGAGCAGGTCGTTTGGCGCAGCAGCTGTTTGGCCCGTTCTAATCGAACCTTTAGGTAGAACCGAGAGGGCGTAATCCCTAGAAAATTCAGGAACAAGCGCTCCAACTGCCGGCGCGAAACTCCTGAGTAGGCGGCCACGTCAACCAGATCGATCGGCTCTTCGATATTAGCCTCCATCAATTGCACCGCACTGGCCAATTTTGGCTGACTCGCAAACACATTATTTTCCATCCGCAACCGCTGTGGCTCCTGGCTGTCCCGAATGCGGTCGCACACGAACATATCCGATATCGCATTGGCTAATGGCGCTCCGTAATGATCGGCGACCAGATGCAGCATCATATGCAGCGCGACATCGCCGCCGGTACAGGTGATTCGGTCTCGATCAAAGGTAAACAGATTGTTGTTACAAAAAATTCGCGGGTAATCCTCCTGAAGCGCAGCGAGACACTCCCAATGCGCACTACAGTTATAACCATCGAGTAGGCCCGCCTGGGCAAGCACCAGCGGGCCTGTACAAAGACCGCCCATCAGCACATTGCTCGTCGCGCGTTTTTTCAGCCACGCAAGGATCTCGGGCTCGATGTTGTCTTTAACATTCACCCCAGCCACCACAATGATGAGATCTAAATCCCCCACATCATTCAGACACGCATTGGGCAGCATGCTCGTTCCACCGCTTGCGGTCACCGGGGCAATCGCCGGCCGAATCAACTGCCAGTCGTAGAGCGCTTCACCCGTTAAGTGATTCGCCATCCGCAAGGGCTCAATGGCTGACGACAACGCAATCAGCGTGAACTGTTCAAGCGGCAAGAATCCAACCTTAAAGGTGCGCTTCGTGCGCCCATGAAGTTGCACCACCTTTGCCATCAGTTGTGCGCCCCAACGTCAGCTTGAAACCATTTCAAGAGCGGGGTCTCTCATTGTCCGGATCCAGCACGGGTGTACTACCAACAGCCTCGACACGAATCGGATAATGCTCGCAGAAGTACTCCAAGAGAAAGGTTTCACCCACTTTGGCGCGATCCGCAGGAAGATATGCCAGCAAGAGATTGCGGCCCAAGGAAGGTCCATAGCTGATACTGGTACTAAAGGATCGTCGGCCCTTTGCGTCGATCACCACAAGACCCGTATCCGCATCCAAAATCGGCCACTCCCCAACCGGATAGCGTTTAATGCCCTCGGCATCCTCATTAGCCAACATCACCAGCGTGCAGAGGTAGCTGGTTTGCTGATCCAGCCCGCGCTGAGCCAAGTAGGCCGACTTACCATGAAAGGCTGCTTTTTTGACAACAGATCGTGCAAGGCCCGCCTCATAGAGATTGAAATCGGTTTCAAGATCGGCATTTTGTAACCTGAGACTCTTTTCTAATCGGCGACTATTGGCATAGGTCTCGACCCCAATTGGGACAACACCCAGCGCAAATAACTGATCCCACAGATCCAGGCCAGAATCAAAATCAAAATACAGTTCAAACCCTTGCTCACCTACGTAAGAAATTCTAAAGGCCCAAACCGTGATGCCCGCGACCTCGAAGGCCTTCGCCGTCGCGAAGGGAAAGTTTTCAGGACTGATTGCATCCGGCGACGACATTAGTTTTGACAAGGTTTCCCGGGCCTTGGGACCCCAAAGGCCTAAGGTGGCCAAGCGATGGGTTTGATTTAAAAGCGTGATGTCCGCGCCTCGAGCCGCCGCCATGCGCTGAATCCAAACCAAGTCTCGGTGACCGGTATCCCCCCCGCAAATCACCCGAAAGGAGGTCGCATCCAGCCGAACAATTGTAAGGTCGGCCTTAATACCGCCATTTTCATCCAGAAAATGGGTGTACACGCCCTTCCCAACCGGCGTTGGACCACCCACTCGCGCGACGGATAAATACTCCAGCAAGGATTCGGCGTCCGGCCCAGCAATGTCATAAATCGCAAAATGCGAGAGGTTGATCATGCCAACGCTTTCGCTCAACTCAAGATGCTCGGCGTTGGACACCTCCCAGAAATGACGACTGTCCCACTCATGTTCCCGAGCCGGCACCCGATCTCGATATTTTGCAAGCAAGGTTGCTTCGTTGGCGCGATAGCCATGGGCCCGCTCCCAGCCTTTGATTTCCATAAAGTAGCCCCCGAGGGCAACTTCACGCTCATAGAAAGGACTCACAAACCGTTCCCGGCTGGTGGCAAACGGCTCGCGAGGATGAACCGCCGGGGTGTAGACTTTTTGGGCAATCTCAGCGCAACGACTTTCAACAATATCGTCTTGTTTTTGATGCGGATAAAACCGGGCAATATCGACACGATGGGGATCGAGCGCCGGTGCCCCTTCGGTCATCCAGTCCGCCACGACCTTGCCCACACCCGGACCATCTTTAATCCAAACCGCCTCGGCAAACCATAATCCGGCCACTTCAGGTGACTCACCAATCAAAGACCCACCGTCTGAGGTGACGGATAATAACCCATTAAAGCTGTGTCGCTCCTCCCAACCCAGCTCGCCTAGAATCGGCGTCATCTCAATGGCTTTTTCGTAAGCGTCCATCACTTGATCTAAGGTGAGATCCCGCATCGACGGCGACATTCTGGCCGTCTCCGGCGCTGCAATATCTCGAGCATGGACCAAGCGAGGGTGCTCTGTTTCATAGTAGCCCCACTCAACACGCCCCCCCTCCGTCGTCTTGGGGTCTCCGGTATCCCGCACATAGCTGGAGTTACCTTGATCTCGAAATAGTGGGTAGACGATTTCTTGTCCGCTGCCGGTCAATTCATCATATGGCCCAAAAAATAACAGAGGGTGTTCGAGGGGCATCAAAGGCAATTTCGAGCCGACTTGATCCGCAAGCAGCGGCCCCCAAATTCCCACGGACAAAACCACTTTCTCGGACGCTATAAACCCGCGCCGGGTTTCAACCCCGATGACGCGCCCCGCGTCCACCACAATCTTCAATGCCGGCGTATTGGGGAAGGCTTTTAACTTACCGCTTGCAACGGCTTCATCCACCAAATCGCCCGCAACTTTTTGCGACCTAGGAACCACCAAACCGGCATCCGGATCCCATAGCGCACCCTGAATCTGATCCTCCGCCAGGAGCGGGAACTTGGCTTTGGCTTCGGCGGGCGAAATCAGACTGACCCGACTGCCGAAGGCTTTGCCTTGGCCAATTTTACGCTTGAGTTCGAGCATGCGCGCATCATCATCAACCCGCGCGACCTCCAGCCCGCCGCAGCGAACGTAGTTGCCTCTCGACTCGAAAAACTGCTGACTGTATTGCGTGGTATAGGCCGTGAATTTATCCGCACCGGTCGTGTAGCAAAAATCCGAGGCATGAGAGGTTGAACCAATATCAGTCGGAATCGCTGACTTATCCAACCCAACAATATCGTCCCATCCAAGCTCGATCAGATGGTGTGCAATGGACGATCCAACGATGCCGCCCAATCCGACAATAACCACTTTTGCCTGTTTCGGAAATTCCGCCATGTCACCACCCACACCTTGGCTGATTCAGCTGCCGGCATTCAGCGGCCGCACCACAGATTGAACGTTTCAGGCCTCTGTGACAAAGCCTGCCATCCCCGAATGCTACCCCGTTACCCCCCTTTAGAAGAACCCCTTTCTGGCCCTAAAGCCTGAATAAATTTGGCGGGTCAAAACAACCGAAAACGCACTCAAACTCGGGCTGACGGGAGACACTCCCTTAATATGAGCGTCCAAGAAAAGCCCTGGGCTCAATTCTTTTTGAGCGCATTCAGCCGGCTCCTTTTTAATTGCCAGTAACGCCCGCTCATGCCCGCTGTTCTTACATAATGTGCGCCCCTGGATTTCACTCTCTCTAGAGATCGAATCCGGCTGGGGAGCCGCCGTTATGGCGATTGCGACACACTATCATTGGCCACACTTATGTCAGCCCGTGCATTGAGACGCCCAAGCAGTAGGGCCAAGGCCGCGCCCACGACACCAAACACCGCGGCCCAAAGGTAATACAGA
>JGI20153J14295_10002645_pt1 | contig 12588 bp, 10 predicted proteins | sample COG_03_FD_14295 | JGI IMG/M metagenome (IMG submission 14295) | reverse complement strand
GTGATAATTTTGACACTACCTTGTCCATTAACACCATAATATCTATTTTTTTTCAAATAAAAATTTTTAAGAATTGCGGTTTTTTTATAGTATTCAGATATTCTGTTTTGTATAATATCTTTAGTTGAGTCATCAACTCTTCCACTTGTTTTACCTCTTTCTAATAGTCTAGAAATTAAAACTTCATCATCTACTTCAAGAGCTATCATAGCACTTATATTGGAATCATTTTCTGCCATTAATACATCTAGAGCTTCAGCTTGATTATTAGTCCTTGGAAAACCGTCAAAAATAAATCCATTAGAATCTAAATTATTTCTTACTACTTCATTTAACATATTGATGGTAACTTCATCTGGAACTAAATGCCCTTTGTCCATAAAAGATTTCGCCATCAATCCAAGTGAGGTACTGTTTTTAATATTAAATCTAAAAACATCTCCAGTTGAGATATGAAATAAATTAAATTTAGTCTTTAAAAACTCCGCCTGAGTTCCTTTACCAGCCCCAGGAGGGCCAAACAGCACAATATTTTTCATGTTTTATTTACTATATAATTTAAAAAAACAAATATAATCAATTGAAAAGGTTAATCTATTTTTTGATTTAATTTTAAAACGTATTTTTGCATACATAATAGAGCAATGAACTTTTATACCACACATAACAGATTAGGAATATTAGGTGGTGGTCAACTTGGAAAAATGTTGATTAATGAGGCTAATAAATTAAATATTGGGTGCAAGGTTATGGACTCAAACTCTGATGCTCCATGTAGTAAACTAGTTGAAGTTTTTGTAATTGGAGATCTATTAAGTTATGATGATGTGTACAATTTTGGTAAAACTGTTGATGTATTGACTATAGAAATCGAAAATGTCAATACAGATGCCTTAGAAAGATTAGAAAAAGAAGGGGTTAAAGTATACCCCTCTTCACTCAATATCAAAACCATACAAAATAAATCTACTCAAAAGAATTTTTATTTAAAAAATAAATTACCATCATCTTATTTTAAAAGTTATAAAAATATTAATGATTTAATTAGTGATGCTAATGCTGAAAAATGTAAATATCCATTTGTTTGGAAAAGTGCTAGATTTGGTTATGATGGTAAAGGAGTAAAAGTAATTTTTGACATAAAAGACCTTAAAGGGTTGCCAGATATTGAATGTATAATCGAAGACAAGGTCAGTATTAAAAAAGAACTTTCCATAATAATTGCAAGAAATAATAATAGTCAAGAAATTAACTTTCCCACCGTAGAAATGGAATTTAATGATGCTAATTTGGTTGACAAGGTAATTTGTCCGGCTCAGATTTCTGACGAGATAAATAAAAAGGCTATTGAAATTGCATTAAAAACTTCAAGAGCATTTAACCATATAGGTTTATTAGCTATAGAATTGTTTTTAACAGAAGGTGATGAAATATTAATAAACGAAGTAGCTCCAAGACCTCATAATTCAGGTCACCATACAATAGAATGCTGCATGACTTCGCAATTTGAACAGCACCTTAGAGCTGTATTAAATTTAGATTTAGGAAGTACATCAATTAAGATCCCAGGAGTCATGTTAAATTTGGTAGGTGAAGAAAATCACACAGGTGAGGTGATTTATGAAAAAATTGAAGATGTACTTAAAACTGAGGGTGCAAGCATACATATATATGGTAAAAAACAGACCAAGCCTAATAGAAAAATGGGGCATATTACCATAGTAAATAAAGAATTAAATAACGCAAAAAAATTAGCTGAAAAAATACGAAAATCAATAAAAGTAATAAGTAAATAAATTATGATACAAGTTGGAATTATAATGGGCAGTAAAAGTGACCTCCCTGTTATGCAAAGTGCAATTGATATTTTAAAAGAATTTAATATCAAAATTGAAGTTGATATAGTTTCAGCTCATAGNACACCTAAAAAAATGTTTGAATATGCTGAAAATGCTAAAAAAAGAGGAATAAAGGTTATTATAGCGGGGGCTGGTGGTGCAGCTCATCTTCCTGGAATGGTCGCCTCGATAACAACTATTCCTGTTATTGGTGTACCAGTAAAATCAAGTAATTCATTAGATGGGTGGGATTCTATTTTATCTATTTTACAAATGCCTAACGGAGTTCCTGTCGCTACAGTTGCATTAAATGCAGCTAAAAATGCTGGTATTTTGGCTGCACAGATAATTGCCTTATCTGATAAAGTTCTTGATACTAAAATAGAACAATACAAAAATAGTTTAGAAAAAAAAGTAATTGATTCTTCAAAAACTCTATAAATTATATGAGTGTTTTACACAAGGACTTTGATTACGCACCCTTTAATCAAATCAAAAATTCAGATTATTTAAACTCGATCAGATTAGGGATCAAAGAATTAAAATCNGAGATAGATTTCATATCTAATAACAACAAGCNNCCTACATTTAAAAACACAATTGAAGCATTAGATTNCTCAGGCATAAAGCTAGAGAGGATAACTTCAATTTTTTTTAATATTAATGCTGCAGAAACTTCTAAAGAAATTCAAGATATAGCAGTAACTATTTCTCCAGAGTTAAGTGAATTAAAAAATTATATTTTATTAAATGATAAATTATATGAAAAAGTAAAAACTGTTTATAATTCCACAGATAAAAATGATTTATCAAAAGAAGAAAATACCTTATTAAAAAATACCTACAGGTCATTTTTAAGAAATGGAGCAAGTCTATCCAACAAAGATAAAAGTAAGCTTCGAAAAATAGATGTAAAACTAAGTAAACTTTCACTGAATTTTGGTCAAAATTTATTAAAGGAAACAAATGAATATGAGCTTCTTATCTCGGACGTAAACAAATTAGATGGCCTTTCAAATGACCATAAAGAAGCTGCTAAAATATTAGCAGAGTCAAAGAATAAAAAAGGATGGTTATTTACATTAGATTATCCCAGTTACTCAGCACTTATCACTTATTGTAAAAATCGTTTATTAAGAAAAGAAATTACAATTGCTTTTGGGCAAAGAGCATTCAGAAAAAATGAGGCTAATAATCAAAAAACAGTTCTTGAAATTGTAAATCTTAAGTATCAAAAAGCCATACTTTTAGGATACAATTGTTACTCAGATTACATTCTTGAGGAAAGAATGGCAAAAAACACTGACAATGTGATGAATTTTTTGGAAGATTTAATTAAAAAAGTTAAACCTGTAGCTAAAAAAGAATTTAAAGTATTAGAAAATTATGCAAAGTCAGTTGATGATATTGAAAGTTTGGAAAAATGGGATGTTACTTTTTACTCAGATATGTACAAAAAGTTCAAATACAATATCGATCAAGAAGAATTAAAGCCATATTTCAGCTTGGATAATGTTTTAAATGGTGCCTTCACAATAAGTAATAAATTATATGGATTACAATTTAAAAAGGTGACTGATATAGATACTTATAACAAGGAAGTTAATACCTATGAAGTTCGAGATGAAAAAAATAATTTTATAGCTCTACTTTATACCGATTTTCATCCAAGAGAAGGTAAACGTGGGGGAGCATGGATGACATCGTATAAATCTCAATATATTTATAAGAAGAATAATGAAAGACCACATATTTCTATAGTTTGTAATTTTACTAGACCCATAAAAAACAAACCTTCGTTATTAACTTTTAATGAGGTAACTACTTTATTTCACGAGTTTGGACATGCATTACACGGTATTCTAGCAAACACAAAGTTCAAAAGCCTGTCAGGAACTAATGTTTCATGGGATTTTGTCGAATTACCTAGTCAAATATTTGAAAACTGGTGTTATGAAAAGGAAGCTTTAAATCTTTTCGCGTTTCATCACAAAACTAAGGAGTTAATCCCAATAGAATTAATACAAAAAATAAAAAATAGCGCTAATTTTAATCAGGCGAGCCAAACTCTTAGGCAATTAAGTTTTGCTATTTTAGATATGAGTTGGCATAACTGTAATCCGATAAAAGTCAAAAGCGTGAAAGATTTTGAAGCTAAAATTCTTGAAACACTAACTTTTACCAAAGATTTAGAGAAAACATGTATGAGTACAAGTTTTTCTCATATTTTCCAAGGGGGTTATTCCGCAGGGTATTACAGTTATAAATGGGCTGAAGTATTAGATGCTGATGCATTCGAGTATTTTAAAGAAAAAGGTATCTTCAATAAAAGTATTGCTTCAAAATTTAAAAATAATATTTTATCTAAAGGAGGGACAGAAGACCCTATGGATCTATATATTAAATTTAGAGGACGAAAGCCTACAATAAATGCCTTACTAAAGAGATCTTCAATTTCATAAAATAAAATTTAGCATTAACCACAAAATTGGTAATGATTCTACCCAAAGAGAAGAAAAATATATAGACTGTTTTGCTTTAGATTTTATAAGTAAAATAAGAGTCAATAAACAAATAATTCCATTAACTAAAATAGTATTAAAACTAACGAGGTGTAAAATTAGGTATTGAATCCAATCTAAAATCATAAAAATAAATATCAAGCTAAAACCCAGAGTTTTGGTATTATTAACACCAATTATTTGAGGTATTGTATGCAGCTTCTTGGAATCAGAGTTTAAGTCTCTTATTTCAAAAGGAAGAATGACTACTACAACAAAAATTAAAATCTGTACAAAGTAAATCAATAAACTAGCATCTAATACATAATTAAAATTAACGGTTGGTAAAACTACTATCAAAAGACTCCATACTATAGCAACGATAAAAATTTTTAGTCCTGGTCTTTTTCTTAAATTTTTGTTGACAGAGTTAAAAGGAAAAATATAAAATACTGTCAGCAAACTAATAACAAAAAGCAGTACTAGGGCAGAGCTAGTTAACTTAGGAGTTATTGTTAAACATATTAATATTGATATAATGGTTAAAAAACAAATTAGTTTTAAGGAATTACTTTTTTTTTGTGTCTTAAAAAAAACTATTTCTGAATATTTGATAAAATTGTAAGCAATTAAAGATGAGCAAAAAGAAAAAAGAAGTAGAATGTAATCTACTGTAATATCAAATTTTAAAAATGTTATATATTGAAAACATACTACAGCCAAAGAAACATGTAGACTTGAATTAATATAAAAATTAATAAGTTTTATAATTAGATTTTTAATGTTAATAAGTTGTTTAATTAATTAACATTTTTTTATAAATATTAATAGTATAAAAATATCATTTATTAATTAATTTTACATGCATACAAATTGAAATAATTTAGATGAACAAAGAATCTTTTTCTAGAAGACATATTGGACCTAGAGAGTCTGATATAAAAGAAATGCTTAGTACTGTTAAAGCATCATCTGTTGACAATTTAATTGAAGAAACTATTCCTTCAAATATTAGGTTAAAAAATGACCTTGATTTAGAGTCTCCTTTAAGTGAGTCTGACTATTTGATGCACTTAAAAAAGATATCTCATTTAAACAAAGTGTACAAAACATANATTGGTCTGGGTTACCACAGATCTTATTTACCTGCAGTAATTCAACGAAATATTCTTGAAAATCCAGGTTGGTACACTGCCTACACTCCTTATCAAGCTGAAATAGCTCAGGGAAGACTTGAGGCGTTATTAAATTTCCAAACTGTTATTTCTGATTTAACAGGAATGGAGTTAGCAAATGCATCACTTTTAGATGAAAGTACTGCAGCGGCAGAAGCAATGACCATGTTGTTTGCAGTTAGATCAAGAGATCAAAAAAAAAATAACATAAATAAATATTTTGTTTCAAAAAATGTATTTCCTCAAACACTATCTCTTTTAAGAACTAGGTCTACTCCACTTGGGATTGAGCTAATTTTAGAAGATGAAAATAAATTTGAGTATAACTCTAATGAGTTTTTTGGAGCATTTATTCAATATCCATGTGCAGATGGAAGCATAGTTGATAGTTCATTATTCATAAAAAAATGTAATGATAATAATATAAAAATAGCAGTTGCAGCAGATATATTAAGCTTAACTCTTTTAGAGTCACCAGGTAGTTTTGGAGCAGATGTCGTAGTTGGAACTACCCAAAGATTCGGTATCCCATTAGGATATGGAGGCCCTCACGCTGCATACTTTGCTACAAAAAAAGAATACAAAAGAAATATTCCTGGAAGAATAATAGGGGTAACTTTAGATGTTGATGGTAATAGAGCTCTAAGAATGGCTCTACAAACTAGAGAGCAGCATATTAAAAGGGATAAAGCAACTTCCAACATATGTACATCACAGGTATTACTAGCAGTGATGGCCGGCATGTATGCGGTATATCATGGGCCAGAAGGATTAACACATATTGCTAAAAAAATTCATAATAGTACTTGTGTTTTAGCTGAAAAATTAAGCTCTTTAGGCTTGAAACAATTAAACGCCAATTTCTTTGACACTATTAGAATAAAAATTGATGTTGAAAAAATTAAAAATGAAGCAAACTTAAAAGAAGTAAACTTTTATTATCCGGATAAAAATACAGTCTCAATAAGTATTAACGAAACAACTTCTATTAATGATTTAAATACTATAGTTTCGATTTTTTCTACAGCAATAAAAACAGATACCGATAAAATCTTAAAAGTAAATAATAAAACAAATATTCCTAAAGCCTTAATTAGAAAAACTGAGTTTTTAACTAACAGTGTTTTTAGTAAGTACCATTCTGAATCTGAATTAATGAGGTACATCAAATCTTTAGAAAGAAAAGACCTTTCATTAACACACTCGATGATACCATTAGGGTCTTGTACAATGAAATTAAATGCAGCAGCAGAGATGCTACCGTTAAGTTGGAACAGATGGATAAACATTCATCCATTTGCACCAAAATTTCAAGCAAAAGGTTATGAATATATCTTAAAAAAACTAGAAAATCAGTTGACTACAATTACTGGGTTTGCTGCTACTTCACTACAACCAAATTCTGGAGCACAAGGTGAATTTGCTGGATTAATGGTAATTAGAGCATATCATGAAGATAATGGAGATCAAAATAGAAACATATGTCTTATACCCTCTTCAGCACATGGAACTAACCCAGCTAGTGCTGTAATGGCTGGAATGAAGGTGATTGTGACCAAAGCATCCGAAGATGGAAATATAGATATTGAAGACTTAAAAAATAAAGCCATTGAACATAAGGATAATTTAGCTGCTCTTATGATAACATACCCTTCTACACATGGTGTTTTTGAAGCAGATATAGTTGAAATAACTACTATTATTCATGATAATGGTGGCCAAGTTTATATGGACGGTGCTAATATGAATGCTCAAGTTGGCTTAACTAACCCTGCAGCAATTGGTGCAGATGTTTGCCACCTAAACCTTCATAAGACATTTGCTATACCTCACGGAGGTGGTGGACCTGGAGTTGGACCTATTTGTGTTGCTAAACAACTAGCTCCTTTTTTACCATCAAATCCAATAATAAAAACAGGAGGAGAAAAAGCTATTGATTCAATATCTTCTGCTCCTTTTGGATCCGCTTTAGCATGCCTAATTTCTTATGGGTATATAAAAATGTTAGGTAGTGATGGACTGACAAATTCAACTAAGATGGCTATTTTAAATGCAAACTATATAAAAGAAAGACTATCGGGAAAATATGAAGTTTTATATTCTGGTGAAAATGGCAGGGCTGCACATGAAATGATTATTGACTGCAGACCTTTTAAAGCAAATGGCATTGAGGTTACAGATATAGCTAAAAGATTGATGGATTATGGGTTTCATGCACCAACGGTGTCTTTTCCAGTAGCAGGGACTATGATGATAGAACCTACGGAAAGTGAAAGTAAAGTTGAACTAGATCGTTTTTGTGATGCAATGTTAGAAATAAGAAAAGAAATAGATAGCTGTAACATAAATAAAGTAAATAATTTATTAAAAAATTCACCACACACTCTAGAAATGGTTACATCAGATAATTGGCCCTTTGAATATTCAAGAGCTCAAGCTGCCTATCCATTAGACTTCACTAAAGATAATAAGTTTTGGGCTTCAGTTAGAAGAGTTGATGATGCATACGGAGATAGAAACTTGATTTGTAGTTGTGCTCCAATAGAATCATACACAGAGTAATAGTTTGAAAAAAAATACTTAGATTGTAGATTAAATTAATCTATAAAACTATTTCAAAATTATATTATGAATGTAAAAATTACAGGCACTGGAAGTTATATACCTAATGTTCTTAAAAAAAATGAGGATTTTAGTAACCATATATTTTATAATGTAGATGGGTCTAGGGTTGAATCTGAGATTGGTAGTGTAATAGATAAACTAAAAGAAATCACGGGAGTAAAGGAGAGAAGATATGCAGATGACAATTTAAATTCATCTGATCTTGGATATTTAGCTGCAGATAAGGCAATAAAAGATGCTCGTATTGATAAAGAAACGATTGATTACATAATTGTTGCCCATAATTTCGGAGATGTTAAACCAACTTCAGATCAAAGTGATATGTTACCATGTCTAGCTGCTAGGGTAAAGCATTTATTAAAAATAAAAAACCCAAAATGTGTAGCTTATGATATCTTATTTGGATGTCCTGGCTGGGTCGAAGGAGTTATCCAAGCCAACAGTTTTATAAAATCTGGTATAGCAAAAAGATGCTTGGTAATAGGGTCTGAAACTCTTTCAAGAGTAGTTGACAAATTTGATAGAGATTCTATGATTTATGCAGATGGAGCTGGTGCTACTATATTAGAGTCTTCAAATGATGGTTTGGGAATAATTTCTCATGAATCTGCATCGTATACAACTGATGAAATTTATTACTTGTTTTTTGGTGAATCATACAATTCTAATAGTGGAAATGATTCTAGATTCATTAAAATGCATGGAAGAAAAATTTATGAATTTGCATTAACTAATGTTCCTGCTGCGATGAAAAGCTGTTTAGATAATAGTAATTATAAAATTGAAGATTTAAAGAAAATATTTATCCATCAAGCAAATGAAAAAATGGATGAAGCTATAATAAAACGTTTTTACAGATTATATAAAATGCAAGTTCCAGAAAATATAATGCCAATGAATATTCATAAACTAGGCAATAGTTCTGTAGCAACAGTACCAACATTATTTGATCTTGTGAGAAAAGACAAATTAAAACCCCATAATTTAACTAAGGGGGATATTATAATGTTTGCTAGTGTTGGGGCTGGAATGCACATAAACGCTATCGTATATCAATACTAATGTATAAAAACAATTATCCCCATAAAAGATATAGAATTACATTAGAATTTCTAAAAAAGTATATTGATAAAAATGAAGAAATTTTAGACCTGGGTGTTTCAAACCCATTTTCTGAAATAATGAAAGAGAACAACTATAATGTTTCTAATACTCATGGTGAAGACTTAGATATAGAGCTTAGCTCAGTTCACAAATCAAATGCCACTACTGTAACAGCATTTGAAATATTTGAACATCTAGTTGCTCCTTTTAATGTGTTAAAAGAAATTAAAGCAGATAAATTAATTGCTAGTATACCATTAAAATTATGGTTTTCAAATGCATATAAAAATCCTAAAGATAAATGGGATAGGCATTATCACGAATTTGAAGATTGGCAATTTGATTGGTTACTAGAGAAGTCAGGATGGGAAATAGTTTCCAGAAAAAAGTGGACTAATCCAACAAAAAAAATAGGATTTAGACCAATTTTAAGATTATTTTTTCCACGATATTATATCGTNTATGCAGTAAGAAAACCTAAAGAAATATCTTGGAGTGAAAAAAGAGCTAATAATGAAGAAACATATTCTAAAGAATTTGATAACCTCTAACGATTCGCTAATTTACATTTAACAACAGAGTTATGAATGTATATATTATAATCCCTTTTCATAATGAAGAAAAGTATATAGAGTCAACTATTAAATCAATTGTTGAGCAGTCATACCCTGTAAAAAAATTACTTCTTGTTAATGATAATTCAAAAGACCAAAGTTCTTCAAAAATTGATAGCTACTTAAAGGAGTATGACTGGATCAGTAAGTTAGATATTAATTCAAATAATAAGCATTTACCAGGAAAAAAAGTAATAAATGCATTTAATCAAGGATTAAAGAGTTTAGACTCTAATTATGACATAATATGCAAATTTGATGCGGATATAATTCTTCCCAAAAATTATCTAGAAAAAATAATATTAGAATACAAAAAAGACCCTTATGTTGGAATGGTTTCTGGTATTTTATATATTAAAAAAAATGATAATTGGATATTTGAGAAAGTCTCTTCTAAAAAACATGTAAGAGGGCCGATTAAATCTTATAGGAAAGCATGTTTTAAAGAAATTGGTGGTTTAAAAGAGTCTATTGGATGGGATACTGTGGATGTATTATTAGCAAAATACAATAAATGGAAGGTAGTAACTTATGAAGATCTAATTGTAAAGCATCTAAAACCTACAGGATTAAATTACAATAAAAGTGCTAAATATTTACAAGGTGAAGCGCTATATAAAATGAGGTTTGGTGTTGTTTTAAGTTTATTATCTGCATTAAAAAGAGCATATAACCTAAAGAGTATAAGTTATCTGGTATTTATAAAAATTGGATATCTAATTTCTGTATTGAAATCTAAAGAGAGAATAGTTAATAAAAAAGAAGGCGTATTTATACGAAAATTAATATGGAAAAATATTTTAAAAAGGTAATTTATTAGAGTCAACATTTCCACCTGAAAGAATAACGCCAACTTTTTTTCCCTTAAATTTCTCTTTCTCTTTTAATATGCCTGCAAAAGCCACAGCACTGGAAGGTTCTATTAAAATATTTAGTTTTTCATAAATTAATTTCATGGCATTAATAATCTCATCTTCATTAACACAAATAATTGATTTTATATAATCTAATATTATAGGGAAATTAATATTTCCTAAGTTAGTTCTTAAACCATCGGCAATTGTATCCGTTTTCAGATTATACTCAATCTTTTTAGATTTAAGTGATCTATGGGCATCATTTACATTTAGCGGCTCCACCCCTATTATTTCACATTTATCTGAATAGGCATTACAAGCAAGTGCTGAACCAGCTATAAGTCCACCTCCGCCTACTGGGCATAGAATATAATCAAGATCAGCATGGTCTTGAATTAATTCAGAAACCACAGTTGAATTACCTAAAATAACATCCAAATCATTGGACGGGTGAATAAAAGTTAAATTATATTTATTTTGAATTTCAGTAGTAGTTTTTTCTCTGTCTTCAAGGGTTGATTTACATTCAATTAAATTATCGGTAGTTTTGATTACAGCACTCTTTTTGAAGTTTGGTGCATTTTTAGGCATTATAATATGAGAAGTGATATTTTGAATTTTGGATGCTAATGCTAATGCTTGAGCAAAGTTTCCAGAAGAATGTGTAATAACGCCACTTTTTCTGTCTGTTTCATTTAAATTTAAAATAGCATTGGTAGCTGCTCTAAATTTAAATGAACCAGATTTCTGAAAATTTTCACACTTAAAAAAAACTTCAGAATCGCAAATTAAATTAACTTCTTTATTTTTTAAAACAGGTGTATTAATTACATATTTAGACATTGAATTTTTAACTATATCTAAAGATTTTCTTGAAATATTCATATAATTTAAAATCTACTATTAATTAGGATCATTATAGTCAACAAAAATATTTATCCAAATTAGTCTTGAAAAGAAGTGATTTAAAGGGGCGAGAATAACCACTAGTATAGATAAAACTGATACAATTGTTAGTGTTTCAATATCTTTAAAAAGGCTAATTAGAGAGGCTCCGAAAATTATAAGAAAAACAACGGCGATTCCATAACTAACATACATAGCACCAAACCAAAAACCAGGTTCAATTTCGTATTTAAATTTACATTGTTCGCAATGGTCGTTTGTTAAGTTATTGTCTTTAAATATATTTAGATAAGGGTTGTTTTTGTGCCAAAATTTTCCACAGTGGCATTTAGGGCATTTATTATAAAAAATACTATATGATTTAGACCCTTTGTTTATCAAATTAAATTTGCTTGTATAATTGGTATTTAATCAAACCTTTTTGAAGCCTGTTTCAAAGCTTCAGCGATAGCAGATGTATTAGATCCTCCAGCTGTTGCAAAAAAATCTTGGCCACCACCACTGCCGTTAATTAGTGGAGATAGCTTTTTAATCTCTTGTCTAGCATCAAACCCTTTGGATTGAACTAGTTCTTTAGAAATATAGCAGACAATATTAGCTTTTGAATTATTTTCTGCCATAAAAATGATAAATAAATTCTTTTGTTCTGATCCTAATTCAAAAGATAACTTTTTTATGTTAGAAACATCTAAATCAACTTTTTTAACTAAAAAGTTAACTCCGTCCACATTTTTTAGCTCACTAATTAAAGAATCTTTTATGTTCAATAATTTATCATTTGAAAAAGCTTCTAATTGTTTTTTTAATTTTAAATTTTCATTTTTTAATTCCGTTAGAGAAATAACAGGGTTTTTAGTATTATTAAGTAGATTTCTTATTTCTGCAAGTTGATTAATTGATTCGTTGTAATAGTCTTTTACTGCAAACCCAGTAATCGCTTCAATTCTTCTGATACCAGAAGCAATAGC
>JGI20153J14295_10002623_pt1 | contig 12677 bp, 13 predicted proteins | sample COG_03_FD_14295 | JGI IMG/M metagenome (IMG submission 14295) | reverse complement strand
AGAAAGAGCTTAATTTTTACCGTTGAAAAGAATTTTTTATAAGCACTGGGTGGCACCAATTTTGTCCCCAGCGCTGTCGCTTCTCTTCCTCAGACTGTGAATTAAAGTCCATTTTCACTGGTGCTGATATAGCAGATTGATCAACAAATTGATTGGCGTTCAGTGCTCCATATAGATCGCCATCTATTTCTGCTGTAACAAAGACCACTTGCTCGCAAATAGAGCACTCGTGGAAAATAGCAGAGTTTGAGCCATGCTGTATTTGCCTATGTAATTCACCGCTGCGAACTGTTGCCTCAAAGCGAGTATTAGGCCGGGACACATAGGCCGCTGACTTAGTACTGCAATACTCACATTGGCATGCCCTAGGTATAAGCTCCTGATTCGCCACATGCCAGACAACTTCAAGATTCTTGCAGTCGCAGCTTGCGTAAATACTCATATCAACTCCTGTAAAACCCTAAGCTATTGGAATAAACCTCTAGTACTTTAAGGTAGCCGAGCCAGCTAAGTAGCTCTATAAACATGCGACCGATGACCAACTTTGACGACCTGCACCACAAGCGCAGTGTCTTGAATTTCATAGATTATTCGATACAACCCAACTCTTACCCTATACCTCTCCTGAGCAGAGAGCTTGGTGCATCCAGCCCCTCTGGGATCATCGGCGAGTTCATCAATTCTGCCTAAAATCCGTTTAATATCTGGGTTGGCGATTTTACGCAAATCTTTAGCAACAGATTTTTTAAACGTTACTTTATATTTTGCCATGCTTCTTCAGGTCTTTTAGCAGGGATTCATAAGACATTTCAGGCTCTCTAACTCGCGAGTCAAAGGCTGACAAATCTTCCTGATCCTCGGCCAACTGCATACGCAAGGCTTCATCAACGATTTCCGATACAGACAGATGTGAAGATGCCGCTTTCATACGCAACGCCTGGTGGATCGTAGGGTCAAAATAGACTGTAGCTCTTTTAGATAAAGTGCTCATATTACTTCTCCTTAAGTACAAAGAAGAATAACGCTACAACGCTATAGCGTCAAGACGTCCCACTTAAAGTATGAGCCTTTATATTAAAAACTTGATCCTGGTTGTGACAAAAACTCAACCTCCTCCGCCGTGGAATCTCGCCCTAGAATCTCATTTCTATGGGGATAGCGGCCAAACCGATCAATAATCGCCTTGTGGCGCAATTCGAAATTCAAATTGCCTTCATTGCCATAGGCCTCATACAACGAAACCGCCTCTTTGTGTATTGCCGCTGATTCACTGTGCATAAATGGCATATAGAAGAAACTCCGCATACCTTCAGCAATCTCTTTATCTGCACCGGCGCGAATAGCTTCTTGGGACAACGCCAAGGCCAGTGAATCCGTTGCAAATGAAAGGGGAGAATCGCGGTAGATATTCCGCGAAAACTGGTCCAGCACTATGATCTCAGCCAAGCGCCCCTCTGCCGTATCGCGCCATGAATTGAGTTCACAGCGAGACGCCTGCCCATGAACTTCTGAAAATCGGTTGGCGATAAGCTGATCAAAATGAACATCCTTTTTCCACCACTGAGTTTGGCTAATCTCTTCAAACCAAAATTTGATCACTTCTTTTTGCATTATAAAATTCCTTTTCCCGTATAACGTTTTAAGAGCCAGAGGCGCTGCGGTGGTTAGCTTACAAGCTGCTGCTCTAAATTTTTAAGGTCACCTAAAACCCACAGACTAGACACCTTCTCTCCCGAAAACTTAAACAGTGCTGCGCCAGCCCAAGAGACCTGCTTGTTTGTCGGGCTATAACCCAAAAATATTCCCTGGTGGTTACCCGTAAATAGCATTTTTGCAAATACCGTTTCTGATTCAATAATTAAATCTTCGATAAGGCATCTGTAACCCGACAAAGCTGAATGAACAGTCTCCAGGTACTCGACAAAACCTGTATGCCCTCGCTTCTCTTGCCCTAGGGATCCTCGAAAGACAAAGTCTTGATGCAGTACATGAGGAATTTCAGCAAGATTCTTCTTATCCCAGATTTCAGAATAAAATTTCCTAACTTGTTTTTCATGGATACCCATACATCTGCTACCCGCTTTTTTGCACTATTCAAACCAAGCTTTAATACTCTGTAGCCGATTGCTACAGCTGATTAACGTAATTAATGATAGACCATGCCTAGACAGACCCAAACCTATCTATATAGCCCTCTGTTACCTTATAATTCCCGCCTCTTTTAAATTCAATAAGCAGTGACTCTTCATGACCATGGAACATCCCTATCTCCCCGCTGAATTAGAGCGTGACGCGCAGCAGTACTGGACCGAAAACAAGACCTTTGAGGTCACTGAAGATCCGGACCGCGAGAAATTTTACTGCCTTGCTATGTTCCCCTACCCCAGCGGTAAGCTGCATATGGGCCATGTGCGCAACTACACGATTACCGATGTGATCGCTCGCTATCAGCGCATGCAGGGCAAGAATGTGCTGCACCCTATGGGCTGGGATGCCTTTGGTCTGCCAGCTGAAAATGCGGCGATTCAAAATAAGACTGCTCCGGCGAAGTGGACCCACGAGAATATTGCCTATATGAAGGCGCAGCTAAAGTCTCTGGGCTTTGGTATCGATTGGTCTCGAGAGCTGGCCACCTGCGATCCCGACTACTACAAGTGGGAGCAGTGGTTTTTCACCAAACTCTATGAAAAAGGCATGGTCTATAAAAAGACTAGCGCGGTTAACTGGTGTCCCCACGATGCCACAGTGCTGGCTAATGAACAGGTTGTCGACGGCTGCTGCTGGCGCTGTGACACCCCGGTAGAGCGCAAAGAAATTCCCCAGTGGTTTATTCGCATCACCGATTACGCTGAGCAGCTGCTCAATGATCTCGATGAGCTGGAGCACTGGCCCGAGCAGGTTAAGACCATGCAGCGCAACTGGATCGGTAAAAGTCGTGGTGTGACCATGACCTTTGATCTGTCGACTGCGGTTGGCGACTACCCGAGCTTTGATGTCTACACCACGCGCCCCGATACTTTGATGGGCGTGACTTATCTGACCTTGGCGACGCAACATCCCATTGCCCTGACGGTTGCGGAATCCAACCCTAAACTGGCCGCGTTTATTGGCGAGTGCAAAACCCAGCAAAGCTCGGAAGCCGAAATGGCGACCATGGAAAAGCGCGGCATGGATACGGGTATCACTGCTATTCACCCACTGACTGGCGAGACGGTTCCAGTTTGGGTCGGCAACTATGTATTGATGGACTATGGCTCTGGTGCGGTAATGGCTGTGCCAGCCCACGATCAGCGCGATTACGAGTTTGCCAAAAAATATCAGCTAGCGATCAAGCAGGTGATTGCCCCCATTGGTGATGAGCCCTGCGATATCGACAGTGAAGCCTTTACCATCAAGGGCAGCCTGGTTAATTCCGGTGTCTATGACGGCCTCGATTTTGATGCCGCCTTTGATGCTATAGCGGCAGCCCTTGAAGCCTGCGACCACGGCACCATGACCACTAACTATCGCCTGCGTGATTGGGGCGTTAGTCGCCAACGTTACTGGGGCGCACCGATCCCGATGTTTAATCTGGCAGATGGCGGTGAGATTCCGGTGCCTCTCGACCGGCTACCCATGTTGCTGCCCACTGAAGTGGAGATGGACGGCATTCAGTCGCCGATCAAAGCGGATCTGGAGTGGAAAAAAGATACTCTTGACGGTCAAGCAGTGGAGCGTGAAACCGATACCTTTGACACCTTTATGGAGTCCTCTTGGTACTATGCCCGCTTTACCTGTTCCGATCTGGACAGCGCCATGCTCGACCCGGAGCGCGCCGATTACTGGTTGCCGGTGGATCAATATGTTGGCGGTATCGAGCACGCGATTTTGCACCTGCTCTATGCACGTTTTTACCACAAGCTGTTGCGCGACGAAGGTTTGGTCAACAGCAACGANCCNTTCAAAAGCCTGCTCTGNCAGGGCATGGTCTTAGCTGAGTCGTTTTACAAAGANAATGGCGGCCGCAAGCAGTGGTTNTACCCCAATGAAGTCACGGTTGATCGGGATGCCAAGGGCAAAACCCTCAAGGCGATCGAGACGGCAACTGGCGAAGAAGTCCACAGCGGCGGCATCACCAAGATGTCGAAATCAAAAAATAACGGTGTCGATCCGCAGACCGCTATCGACAAACACGGCGCCGATACAGTGCGCCTGTTCACCATGTTCGCAGCGCCCCCAGAGCAGACTCTGGAGTGGAGCGACGACGGTGTATCCGGTGCTCACCGTTTCTTGCGCAAGCTCTGGACCATGGTTCACAGCCATTTAGATCAGGCAGCGGCTGGCGGCAAACCAGCTCAGCTGAATCCAGAATCGTTTACTTCTAGCCACAAAGATCTGCGTCGCAAGACCCATGAAACTATCAATAAGGTCAACGATGACTACGGTCGCCGCAACACCTTTAACACCGCAATTGCCGCGGTGATGGAACTGTTAAATGAAGTGGCTAAACACAGCGATAATGATGCCCAAAGTGTTGCTGTACGCCATGAAGCCCTGAGCAGCGCCGTGTTATTGCTGGCCCCTATAGCGCCACATATTTGCCATAGCCTCTGGCCAGCACTGGGCAACACGGAAGCAGTGGCCGATGCAGCTTGGCCCAAACTCGACGAAGCCGCTCTGGTACGCAGTTCGATTGAACTGGTGATACAGGTAAATGGCAAAGTGCGCGGCAAGATTGAAGTGGCCGCCGATGCCTCAAAGGACAGTATTGAGCAACTGGCCTTGGCCGATACCAATGTACAGCGCTTTACCGACGGCGTGACAATCCGAAAAGTGATTGTTGTTCCAGGAAGACTGGTTAATATAGTAGCCAACTAAGCTACAGCGAAAACGGTGATGATGATGCGGAACATTCTATTAGCGACAATGATTACCCTGCTCTGTGGCTGCGGCTGGCAGCTGCGCGACGCCCAGGTGGTGCCGCAAAGTGTCGGCAGCGTGCATATCGCCACCCAGTTGGCGGACCGTGATTTCGTTAGCGAATTAACCCGCGCATTAAATGTCTATGGCGTCGAGGCGGTGTCTTCAGCAGCGGCGGCAGACTATTCCGTAGTGATTGTTAACTTCCGCCAAAACCGCCATATTGGAACCTTAAACGCCAGTGGGCGCGTAGCGGAATATCAGCTTAATGAAGATGTGGACTTTCTAATTGCCAATGCTACAGGCACACCTCTAACTGCCCTGTTCACCGCCTCGGTGGAACGCAGCTATGAAATTCAAGAGAGCGATATTCTCTCTTCAGAAAATGAAGAGCGCCTGGTGAAACGCGAGATGCGTGAAGAGATCGTCCGTCAGATCCTCAACCGGCTCAAGGTACTGCCTGCACAGGGTCAAGTTCCCCAGGCTCCCCAAGCAGCTGAGCAGTAAGCGATGAAAATACGCGCCGAGCAACTTCCAGACCAGATCAAGAAACAGCTATTGCCGGTCTACGTTATTAGCGGCGGCGATCCGCTTTTGACCCAGGAAGCCGCCGACAGTATTCGCGCAGGTGCTCGCGCCCAAGGATTTTCAGAGCGCGATATTTTCCATGCCGAAGGCAACTTCGACTGGAACCAAATTCTCAATGAATCTAATGCACTGTCACTGTTCTCTGACAAAAAAATTCTCGAAATCCGAATTACCAACGGCAAGCCCGGCGATAAAGGTGCAGCAGCGCTCAGCGAACTCTGTACCAAGCCTAACCCAGACAATCTGGTACTGGTGATTCTGCCGAAACTTGAACGGGCCGCGCAAAATAGCAAGTGGATGAAAACCCTTGAAAGCGCCGGGGGCCATATTCAAGTATGGCCAGTGGACGCCAAACAGATGCCACGCTGGATTCAACAGCGTCTGCGCAGCGCCAATATCAATGCCAATCAGGAAGCCATACAAATTCTTGCTGACCGCGTTGAAGGCAACCTACTCGCGGCAGTTCAAGAGATCGAGAAGCTTAAATTACTGGCCACCGACGGCACAGTTGATGGCAATACCATGTCGTCAGTGGTCGCCGACAGCGCCCGCTATAACCTATTTGAATTCGTCGATAAGATACTTATGGGAGACGGCCAGTCCGCGGCGCGGTCACTGCGCGGTCTGCAAAATGAAGGCACCGACGCCATTCCACTGCTCTGGGCGATAACCCGAGAGTTGCGCATCCTAGTCAAAGCCAGTGAGCTGGTGGCCGAGGGTGAACACAGCGACCGAGCACTGAAAAACTCTGGTGTTTGGGAAAAACGTTTGCCGCTGTTTAAGGGAGCTCTCCAGCGTTTGCGTCCCGCACACCTGCGTATGCTCTTGCGTCAGGCCGGTGCTATCGATCGCGGCATCAAAGGCATGCGCGATGCTGATGTCTGGGACGAGCTTGCTACGCTGGTGCTGTCCTTCGCTGGCAGTCAAACACTGCAGCCGGGCAATATTAAGATTTTATTACAAAACTAAGCTCTCTAACCAAAGCTCTCTAACAAAAGCTATCCAACCAAAGTTCTCAAACCAAAGCCCTCTAACAAAAGCTCTCCTCCCTCCCCCGTTTTCAAATCCGTTTCCCGATCAACTTTCCCAATGCTTTCAGTAGTCTGCACCTGTCCAGTGGCTATACTCGAACCCCATCAACGACAATTGATCGAGAGAAAATCACTTGAAATAAAACATTACTGTAATCCGTTTCGATAATGATATCTAAGCAATAGCGGACTAATTGAACAAGGATTGTTTAATGGATAGCAACGAAAAAATCAGCGGTCAGCCACTGCGAACTGAGATCATCGGCGACAGTGATCCCATTCAAAAACTGCTCAGAGATATCGGCAAAATCGCCCGCGCCGATGCCCCGGTGCTTATCTCCGGAGACAGCGGAACCGGCAAGGAACTGATTGCCAGAGCCATTCACCAAAACAGCGCACTGCGTTCACAGCAGCCTTTTGTGGTGGTTAACTGTGGTGCGATTCCCGCGGAACTTATCGAGTCGGAACTCTTTGGCCATGTTAAAGGCGCATTTACCGGGGCCGACAAATCCACCGTTGGCCGCATTGCCACGGCAGATGGCGGCACGCTATTTCTCGATGAAATTGCCGACCTACCTCTCAGTCACCAGGTTAAATTACTGCGTTTTTTACAGGAGGGCAGCATTGACCCGGTGGGCTCTCATAAGCCCAAGCAGGTAGATGTGCGCGTACTCGCCGCCTCTCATGTAAAGCTAGAGGAGGCCGTGAGTGCCGGAAAATTTCGCGAAGATCTGTTTTTTCGCCTCAATGTGCTGAACCTTCACTCGCCGCGACTGGCCGAGCGCAAAGACGATATTGAACTACTGGCCTACCACTATTTACGCTTATTTCTCGCTAGCATGGTCAGCCCAGCGCGGGACTTTTCCGGCGATGCCCTGATCGCACTAAAATGTCACAGCTGGTCTGGCAATGTCAGGGAGCTAATGAACCGAATCCAAAAAGCCCTGGTTATGTGTGACGGAAACCTTCTGGAGCCAGAAGACCTTGGATTAAATAACCCACCGACTCGCACTAATGCTGAAGTAATAGATCTTGAGTCAGTCCGTGAGGCAGCAGAGAAAAAAGCCCTTAAAAATGCCTTAGATCATGCTGATAATAATATTTCCAAAGCAGCGCGAGCACTCTCTGTGTCGCGCATGACTCTCTACCGCTTGCTCGACAAACATAAACTCAGAGTTTGATTCTTAGCATTAAAATAAACTCGACATTTTCTATTTCTTGGTTTTAGTTTCTGCCCAATAAAACCAACTGAATCACTGTCTCATACCTGTTACGTCTGTAGATAGCCGCAAACAAAAAAACTGTAACGCTACAGCGACAGTTTTATTTTATTGCCCTGAAAACCTCAGATTATATTTCTTCAAAAATACTATATCCCATTTTATATCAATGACTTACCTGAATTGGCATAGAGCTTGCTAACCCTAAAACACGGATGAGAAATCAACTCATAATGATAATGGACTTCTGGAAAAAGTTTTATCAGCAAACAGGGAATGTTTATAAATGAAAAATAATATGCACTATAAGAAAACCATTCAATGCAGCCTTAACAGTATTTTAGCGGTGACTATAGGCTTAGCCGTTGGTGTCGCCAAAGCAGATGATCTAAATAGTCAAATACAGCTAACAACAATTTCACAGTCAACGATTGGCGAAGATGCTCTCAGCGGCATGGCTGGTATTAGCGCAATTAATATCAGTGCAGGAGACAGTAACCTACAGCAAAATTCCGCGGCTATTGCGGTCTCGAGTAACGGCGGTTTCAGTGCCTCTACAGTCAAGCCCTCACAGATAAACCAATTCAACAGCTCAGTACAAGATAGTGGCGCAGGGCAAGCCCTGATCGGTGAGATTTTACCCGGCGCATTCAACAACGGGGTCGGCATAGTCATGATCAACCAGTCCAGCGGCACGGGCAACAGCCAATTCAATGGTGCCGCTATTGCCATTGGCGCGCCGGGATCCTTTGCCGCAGTTGAACTGGGCGACCTGGAACTGGCCTCACATGTCTCTTCGGTCGACAGCGCGCTTCAGAGCAAACTGGCAGATAACCCCGATGGACCCGAAATGAATGCAGTGCTAGCGGATGACACTTTCCGCAACTCACAGGGGATTGTGCAAATTAATCAGGTGGTCGGCAACGGCAACCGAACCGTTAACGCTCTGTCGATGAGCTTACAAATTCAGTCCCAGTGAATCCACTGAGTTACTGGGACCGAAATGGAGGTGCAGTAACACTGCACAGCAGTAGCAAACCAAAACCTATCAGGAGAAATATCCTATGAAAATGAAACCATTACCACTGGCCTTGGCCATAAGCTCTGTGCTTGGTCTGTCAATGGCGACTTATGCAGATGACAGCGATGGCGGGAAAGATCGTGGCCCAGATTCCGACGTTGAGATTAATAAAGAGATCAATGTCTATGAGGACCATTATTTCAGCAGCGACATTCAAGCATTGGGGTTAATCCTTATTGACTCAAAGTCCACAGCGGTTTCTGAAGTGAACCAGAAGAGCGCTGAGAACCAAGTCTACAATGGTAGCGAAACCACCAACACAGCCAGTGCTGGTGACAATGTACTGAATGGCGCCACAGGTAACATTGGGCTTAACGTTGCGGCTGGCGATAACAATGTGCAGCAGAATTCGACTGCCATCGCCGCTTCACAATCCCAGGGCACTGAGATCAATTTTGATTTTGACTTCAGTACCGGAGAGAGTGTCAGCAACAGCAATGTCTATGATCAGTCCGCCAGTGAAGCTGCTGCCTATGAGCATTCAGCATCAGCCAGTCGCAGCCAGAGTCATACCAAGAGCGGCACGGTTGATTACACCAAGACAACTGATAGCACAACTAACTGGGAAGCTGAGTACGGCGCCTTTGAAAAGCACCTGGATATCAATGGCAATGGCGATCTATCGCTGAGTAAAAGCAAGCAGAGCAGCCAATCAGACGATGGAGCGGGCAATACTTCAAGTAGCTCATCACTGGAAATTGATGTGGATGGCGATATTGTCCTCGACGCTCACGGGCACGGAAGCCACAAGCAGGTAAATGCCTCAGGGACTAAAACCAGCAATGGTGAGTTGAACAAAAATGCCACCTGGTCGAGCACCCATGAGGCCAATGAAGAATACTCCGAGTCTGCGAGCTACAGTCAGGAAGCCTCTGCAAGCAGCCATCATGACGATTCCTATGATCGCTCTTACAGCATGAATGCCAGCATCGACGCCACTTTAGTATTTGGTGGAGCAGCGGACGCTGAGACCTTCTCTAATCAGGTCGCGGCTTACAACAGCACCTACAGCTATGGCACCACTAATGATGCCAGCTTGGGTGGCAATGCAGGTCAGGATGCGGCGGGTAATATTGGCATTAATATCGCTGCCGGCGATAACAATGTTCAGGCTAACCAGCTAGCTCTGGCATCTGCCAGTGGCGCACTGGCCACTGCAACGGCCTCTTCAAACCAAGCAGCCTATGGCAATTACACCAGCAACGAGCCGGTCAGAGATACCATTGTTAACAGAGTCGATGTTGCTCTTAGCGGCGACGGATCCGGAACCTACAACGGTACCTCCGATCAAGTTGGCGATGTCTATCTGGATACCTGGTCAGGTGAGACTCATCCTGGTGGTGACAACACGGGCCATATCGATGTGGATAACCAGGCTCAGGGTGCGCAGGATCCCAATGGCGACGGCGGAGCATTCCTGTTCTCCGAGGCCGGCGTGATCGATCTCGACAATATCAGCCTTGGCGGACAGATCACCTATACACAGACTATCTACAAAGCACATAGCAACAACGCTTCAGTGGGTAGCAATGTATTGGCCGGTGCCTCTGGCAATATTGGTCTCAACGTAGCAGCGGGTACTAACAATGTGCAGGGCAATGCTCTGGCAATTGCTAACGTCAGTGTTCCAGTAGCGCCTCCTGGTGGTGGCGGTGGTGGCGGTGGCGAGCAGTAAGTAAGCGCTCGTATTTCACAATGCAGCTAAAACTGGGCGCTGTTTATCCACGGGTAAGCAGCGCCTTTTTTACATCGGGAAATGGAAACTATTGACCATGCAAAATGCACCTTATACCAGCAGTAGCTCCCTACCAGACTCACTGTGGCGTTCACTGTCTATAGCCACGGCGCTGATTTTGATATGGCAGTTGATGCTCCCCCGAGCGAGCCTAGCGGCGGATTTACAATTCTATAGCCTTGCTGGCCTTGGGCAATTTAACAAGCCAGTGCGCAGTGTTAGAGAAGAGCGCTTTAAAAATCTTGTGGAGCAGCAGTACGATTTCAGTTGCGGCGCGGCGGCGGTGACCACGGTTTTAAAGTACGCCTATAACCTAGATGTCACCGAGCTGGATGTCATCGAAGGCATGCTCGAGGTCAGCGATCCAGAGATTGTTGCCGAAAAAGGTTTTTCATTACTGGATATTCGCAAATATGTGCAGAAGCATAGTTTGCGCGGTCGCGGTTACAACGTCGAGCCAGAAGCTCTCGACAGCATCCGTATTCCAACCATCACCTTGCTTAATATCAAGGGCTATCAGCATTTTGTGGTGCTCAAGCGAACCATTGGTGACAGCGTCTATGTTGCCGATCCGGCCCTCGGCAATCGAGTGATTCCCCGAGACGAATTTATAAAAGGCTGGAACGGAGTGATTTTTGCGGTAATCGGCAAAGGCTTTGATAAACAGACCGTGCTCAGCCAGTCCGAACCGGCGCTCACCGCACGCAGATTTATGGATAGCTTTAGCCCCATCAGCAACAGCGAATTACTCGACTTCGGTTTTTCCCATGCCGATTTATTTTAGTGTCACAAAACTTTAACAACTCCGGTTATTGAGAGCGGCTTATTACCAGCCGCGTAATAGATGACCAAACTCAAGAGGTGCCTGTCATGAACCGATCAAAATCCGCTCCAATGAAAAAACAAACCACCGCAACTAGAAAAGCGCCCGCAGCTTATAGAGCACCTGCAGCACGCAGAGTGCCCGCAACGCAGAAAGTACCGGCAGCTAAAAAGCCTGTAGTCGATAAAACGCCAACAGCTAACAAAACAGCAGGCCACTACTCCGCCACCTCCGCAGTGGTCACCCTAGCTATCGTCTTCTCCTCAATGGCCTCAGCCAGTTTCAAATTCACTGAAGTATCCGAACAGCAATTGTCGGAGATTCGCGGAAAGTTTATCGCCAGAGACAAGGTCCGTTATTTCAAACTGGAGATGACCACACAGTGGACCGATCACACCTCCTTTGATCACGGTGCAGGCCTGAGCCTGACTATGGACATTAGTGACCGAGACAACCCAAAGGCATCAATCACTATTGGCGGCTCTCTCGGGGACCGGGACGACAGCAACCCAAGAATCACCAATCCGATTCCCGCCACGGATAATATCGAGGGTATCTCCCAGACCATTCAGGTATCGGGCAGCGGTAATCAAATCGCCAATCGCATCTCTATTGATGCTCTGGAATTACACTCTGATCAGAGCGCCACAGCCAGTGAAGGTGCGGCGGGCGGCTCTGGGGCCTCTGATAATCTGCTCGGCAACTCCAGCCAAAGCTATAAAAACAGCAACGGCATTACCACTCAGTTCGATCTTGGCGGCAACAATATCGGCTATGCGATCAAAACCCCAAACAATGATGTGGTGATACAGAAGCTGGCCCACAACACCGCCCTTGATGCCGGTCAGCTGGCCCAGTCAGTGGCCCTATCGAATAACTTTCAGCACATTGTTAACAATGTGCGAGTGCAGGTTGCCTTTGACAGCTTGCAGGCAACGCGCACTTCGGCGCTGGCTCTGGCGACTCAATCGCTGATTGGCCTGCGCTAAAAGAAGTCGGCAGGCAGGACTAAGCAACCAACAGTTAAAGAGAAATATTTAATTAAAAAAATTTTTTATTATAGGCTAAGGAAGGTAAAAATATGTGGGGAAAACTAATACTAACAACTGTTTTTGGATTGGCTGCGTCTGTAGCCATAGCTGATGACAACGCCAGCAATAACAACATTGAGAGCAGTGACAAGATTGACACCATGAAAAGCAGCGAAGCGACGCGCAAAAAAGCGCCTGATCGCAGCCAGAGTGTGGAGAATGTATTGCTCGAGGAACATGCCCTATTTGATCGAACATTCTCAGTGGAG
>JGI20153J14295_10002620_pt1 | contig 12689 bp, 11 predicted proteins | sample COG_03_FD_14295 | JGI IMG/M metagenome (IMG submission 14295) | reverse complement strand
ACTAATTTTTGGGAAGAATTTTAGAACGCTCAACCATTGTTCATTGCATCCTTAATAAGTTTTTTTGAAAAGTGCTTTTTGGGTATATAATAACAAGTCAAATGTGTATTTTTGTGCCTTAATTTTATATTATGCAAAGAGACACTACTATTTTTGATTTGATTAAAGAAGAAGAAGCGCGTCAGCTGAATGGAATTGAGCTAATTGCTTCAGAAAATTTCACTAGCCCAGCCGTTATGGAGGCTACTGGATCCATTTTGACTAATAAATACGCAGAGGGATACCCCGGAAAGCGTTACTATGGTGGCTGCGAAGTAGTTGATAAAATTGAACAACTGGCCATTGATCGTGCTAAAGAACTCTTTGGTGCCGCTTACGCCAACGTGCAGCCTCACTCAGGTTCTCAGGCCAATACCGCAGTTTTTCACGCCTTTATAAAGCCTGGAGATAAAATTCTCGGATTTGATCTTTCTCATGGAGGACACCTAACCCACGGGTCGCCCGTTAACTTTTCCGGACGTTTATACGAAGCCCACTTTTATGGGGTGCAAGAAGAAACCGGTCGTTTGGACTATGCCAACATTCGCGCCATAGCCAAAGAAGTACAACCCAAAATGATCATCGCTGGGGCTTCTGCCTACTCAAGAGACATTGACTTTGCTGAATTCCGTTCTATTGCGGATGAAGTAGGGGCCTTCTTGCTCGCCGACATCTCACACCCTTCGGGAATGATCGCTACGGGTATCTTAAGTGATCCAATGCCCCATTGCCACGTAGTTACTTCAACAACACATAAAACTTTGCGTGGGCCTCGTGGAGGTCTTATTTTAATGGGTCAAGATTTTGATAACCCTTTTGGAATTACCCTTAAAAACGGAACAGTTCGTAAAATGTCTCATCTATTAGACATGGCTGTTTTCCCAGGAAACCAAGGGGGGCCTTTAGAGCACGTTATCGCGGCTAAAGCCATTGCCTTTGGAGAATGTTTACAACCTTCGTTTAAAGACTATGTGCAACGTGTGAAGAAGAATGCAGCAGCAATGGCAGCAGCATTTGTTTCTCGGGGTTACAAACTGATTTCTGAAGGTACAGACAATCATATGATGTTGATTGATTTGAGAAATAAAAATATTACGGGGAAAGACGCCGAATTAGCACTCGTAAAAGCAGAAATAACCACCAACAAGAATATGGTGCCTTTCGATGATAAATCGCCCTTTGTGACTTCAGGGATTCGTGTAGGAACTGCAGCCATTACCACCCGAGGCTTAAAAGAAGCCGATATGGAAACGATTGTTGATCTTATAGACCGTGTACTCCAAGCTCCTGAAGATGAAGCTGGATTACATGCGATTGGAAAAGAAGTAAACCAATTGATGGTTGGACACGATTTGTTCAATTATTAGGAATTTAGATAACCACTAAAAACCCCTTTATTCTACTGAATAAAGGGGTTTTAATAGTCTGTCTTCTTTTAATAGTGCTTTCAAAAAGTTTGAAGGTATAACACCTTCTATGTACAGAAAATCAACCTAATAGTTGAATTGCAGTTTCTAAATTTAAATTCACTACAATTTGATAATGGTATAGTAGGCAAAATTTGTGCTAACAGTTTTGTGTTTTAAGTATACTTAAGTTGTACGGCGTTCTGCGGTATTCTGTTTAGGTAAACAAACGATGGATCGTCTCTGGAATCCGCAGCAGCTTTTGTGTAGTTGGATCGAGATAGCACCACTGGGTGCTGCATTGGGCCACGAGGGTAGAGGAGTCACCTAGGTAGAAGCGGACCTTGCGTTCGCTCATAAAGCCTTTGGTGATTTCTACCTGTGTGAGGACGCGGAGGCTGTCGCCCAGCTTGGCTTGGCGCTTGTACTCGATGTGGTGGGAGCGAACGACCCATAGGCCAAAGGCCTCTGTTTTTCCTGCAATGAGCGACTGCCAATGTGCCCCGGCAATATCCTGTACCCATTGGAGGTATTGGACATTGTTGACATGCTGTAGTTCGTCTAAGTGAGCTGCGGTAACCCAAATTTTTTGTTCAAAGGGCTCCATTTATTTTTTTTGTAGGGTTACTTCAAACAGCTTACTCCAGTTTTTACCGGTAATAAAAAAGGTTTTTCGTTCGGAATGATAGGCAATACCGTTGAGTACGTCTAGGCCTTGTATTTGTTCTACTTTATCCCTAAGCCCAGCAAAATCAATGATCCCATCGACGGCACCGTTCTCGGGGTTGATGATGACAACCACATCTTTTTGTCCCTGATAGGTATTGGCATATAGCGTACCCTTCACCCATTCGAGCTCATTGATTTTAGTCAAAATAGTTTTGTGGGTAGTTACTTCTATATGGGAGGTCTCTTTTTGAGTTGCCGCATCCAAGGTCCATATTTTCGACGTTCCATCCGACTTATACAAGATAGTTCCGTCGTTACACAAGCCCCAACCTTCTTTGCTTTGGTCGTAAGTGAAGCTGCGTTCCATCGCCATGCTTTCTAAGTCGTAGATAAAGCCGGTGTTTTCCTGCCAAGTTAGTTGTATGATTTTACCATTGATGAGCGTTAGCCCCTCTCCGAAATAGCTAGCATCCAAATCAATTTGTTTTTCAATTGCTCCTGTTTTGTAGTTTACCCTTCTCAGACTCGACTTGCCTTTGAGGCCGGTACTCTCATACAAACGCTCTCCGTCAAATTCTAACCCTTGGGTATAGGCTTGTTTGTCGTGTGGAAATTCATTCACTAGGGTGTAGGTATAGAGGCTTGGTGCTGTTTTGTTTAATAAACGCAGATGGGATGTTGCTCGGATTTCTTTTCCTTCAATAAAAACGGCAGCTTCAGTAGGGATATCGCCAAGCAAAGCATCTTCAGGGATAATATAAGGAACTGCTATTCGTTCTCCTCTCAAAAAAAACTGAATGGAATCGTAAACCGTATTTTTTCTGTTTTGAATGGTCAAGTGTAGGGTATCTCCTGTTACAAAAGTCTTCTGATTGGCTTTTATTTTAAATTTGGGAGCATTGTTTTCATCACCACAGCCTTTGAGGACAATGATAGTCAGGAGCATAGTAATCCATTTCATAGATAATATTTTAGTTAAAAATAGTTTATGAAATTTAGACCACAAAATGATTGTCTAAAAAGAGTTTGCTCTGTATATTTGCATCGGGCAAGTTCTACACAACCAGCTCCTGTTAAATCCCCCAGGGCGGGAACGCAGCAAGGGTAGATGGTCGTAGCGGTGTGATGTAGGTCGCTTGCCCTTTTTTTCTTTACAAACGCTTATGAATCAAGTCGTATTAGTTACAGGCGCTTCTTCAGGTTTAGGAAAATCGATCGCTTTTCACTTACACAGTCTCGGCTATACCGTCTACGGAACAAGTAGAAACCCTAAACAATATTCTAAGAAATTCCCTTTTACTTTAGTACAACTCGACGTTACCAAAAAAGACTCGATTGCTCAATTGGTTCAAAGCATAGAAAAAAAAGAACAGCGCATTGATGTGCTAATCAATAATGCCGGTGTTGGGATTACCGGTCCGGTTGAAGAAACTTCTTTAAATGCCATGCGTGCCAATTTCGAAACCAATTTTTTTGGTCCTTTGGCTATGATTCAATCGATTCTCCCCATCATGCGAAAGCATGCCGATGGAACCATCATCAATATAACGTCTATTGCGGGATCTATGGGACTTCCTTTCCGAGGAGCTTATTCTGCGTCAAAAGGTGCCTTGAATATCATAAGTGAGGCGCTGCGTATGGAAATTGCTGCTCAAGGAATTCGAGTCTTGACTTTAGCGCCAGGAGATTATGCAACGGATATTGCATCGAGACGGTACCACGAAGCAGTAATAGATCATTCTCCTTATAAAACCACTTATCAAGAAAGTCTGGATACTATGGATACGCATGTCGATTCTGGAAATGATCCCATGGAAGTTGCTGTAAAAGTCGCTGCTTTACTTCGTAAGAAAAACCCTAAACCTCATTATGTGGTGGGTTCCTTTCTACAGAAATTTTCGATAACCCTAAAAAAGTTCCTTCCTCAAAAAGCGTACGAAAAACTCCTAAAGAATCATTATAAACTCTAATTTTGCATTAAACTTTAATTTATGAAATTTTTTATTGACACTGCCAACCTCGATCAAATCAAAGAAGCCGAAGCCCTTGGGGTTTTAGATGGTGTAACCACCAATCCATCGCTTATGGCTAAAGAAGGAATTACAGGACGTGATAACATTTTAAAGCATTATGTTGCTATTTGTGAGGCTGTTGAAGGAGACGTGTCTGCTGAAGTAATTGCAACCGATATCGATGGAATGATCAGAGAAGGAGAGGAGCTCGCTTCTTTGCATCCGCAGATTGTTGTAAAAATCCCCATGATTGAAGACGGAATCAAAGCCTTAAAATATTTTTCTGATCAAGGAATACGTACCAACTGTACTTTGATTTTTTCTGCTGGACAAGCCTTATTGGCTGCTAAAGCCGGCGCATCCTACGTTTCTCCATTTATCGGACGATTAGACGATATTTCTACCGATGGTTTGAATTTGATTCAAGAGATTAGAGATATTTATGACAACTACGACTTTGGAACTGAAATTCTTGCTGCTTCTGTTCGCCATACCATGCACATCATCGACTGCGCAAAAATTGGTGCTGATGTAATGACTGGACCTTTAAGTTCAATTAAAGGTTTAATGAAACATCCCCTTACAGACAGTGGATTGGCTCAATTCTTAGCCGATCATCAAAAAGGAAACTAAACCTTTTTTATATACCATTTAGGGTGCGCTGCTAGGACTTTTTCGTAGATAGGGCACCCTTTTTCATGCGCTCCTTCTAGATAACCGTTCCCCATCAAAAATTCTTTGGTGATCTCTTTTCCTGTGAATTTAAAAATTGTTTTGAACAACTTAATCCACTCATCAACAGCGAGCGGATGCTTCTCATTCAACCAATTTTCAAAAGAACCGGCTGTCTTTTGGAGGCTTAGAATTTGGTTGGCATTATGAATGATTGCTGTGATTTTGCCTCGCATCCTTATAATTCCAGAATTCCCTATTAGGGTTGATATATCATCTTCTGTAAAAGCTGCTACTGCTTCTATGTCAAAATTCGCATAGGCTTTCCGAATCGAATCTTTTTTATTTAAAACGGTATCCCATGACAAACCTGCCTGATTGATTTCGAGAATGAGACTTCCAAAGAGCTCGTTGTCGTTTTTAGCTTTAAAGCCGTATTCGGTGTCGTGGTAGACCTTGTGTAAATCAGATAACGTACCATTGACTGCCGAAGTGCAATAGGAGTTTACTACGCCCATTAGGGGTTGTTTTTTTCTAAAATTTCTTTAAAGTTCGGGGCGTAAAAGTTACCAAATCCTTCTAGTATTGTTCCGTTTTCATCGATTACAATTCCCTTGTTTAGTAGGGTTAACACCCATTTATTACTAGCGTCTTCAAAATCTACAAAGGCGTATTGATTCGAGGGATTAATTTCCATTACCTTCTGGTAATCCTGTACCAGTTTATTATAGGGTTGAATGCAAATCCCAACATAGCGGTATCCTGGAAATTCTTCCTCATATTGCTTTACACGATCTTGTGTTTTTTTGTAATGATTCATCTGGGTCTGCGACCAAAAGTAAATAACCGTTGACCTTCCTTTCAAAGCCGAAAGACTCGATGTTTTTTGAAAATTAGTATCTTCAAGTGTGATTTCGGGCAGGGTCTTTTTTACCTGCATTTTCTGCAACGATGCTTGAAGACTCACGATCTCAAGTACATATTCTGGAGATGTATTAACCGAAATAAAATATTTTAAAAAGCGATCGTGCTCCTTGAAGTTTTTAAAATTAATGAGTTCTTCATATGCCACAGAACGGGCAAGATTGTTTCTTAAATCTTCGGTTGCTATCAATTTGTCGATAATGGTTAAACGTCTAATATTAAAATCAGTACTGTTCTTTGCCTGAAAAAAGCTTTCCCCAGCCAAGAGGGCTTCTTGACTCAAAAAGTTCAGCATATACGTTATGTAGGGATCGAAGAAGGCTAAATCTCGTTCTCCATAATTCAGGTATTTTCTGAAATTGAAGTAGGTGCTGTCTTGTTTTTTTATTTGCTCTTCCCCTCTAATCAGGGCGTAGCGTTCTTTTCTGTTGGCATAAGGATATACATAAGCAGCCTGTGAAATAATCTTTGCTCTAGGAGTAAGTTGGTTTAATGAATCAAAACGGATCCAATTCTTTTTCTTTTCTTCCAGTAAGGAATCGATTACTTTACCAAATTTGAAACTGTTTTGAGCGTATTGGGAGGATAAAAAACTGGTTTCGCGTTGCAGAGACAAATAGATTTCCATCAAGAAATTATTTTTGGNAGAACCCCGTCCAGAAAAAACTANAGAGGAGTCGAAATCGGTGGTGTTGGTTCTGAACCAGAGGCTATCGCCTTTTTCTAAGATNAAATTTTGGCTTTCGGGAAAATGTTCGAATTTATAAATCCCGTATTGAAGAGAGTCGTAGCTTATCGAAAAGCGATTTTTCTCNTCTAAAACAAGGNTNTCCAGTAGTTTGTTGTTTTTGTANAGCGATACTTTTTCGGAAGAGGGATTGATTATTTGACCCCCTAAAAANACACCATCTGGAGTGGAATCGGAAGTACAAGAGCAAATGCAAAACAATAAACCAATATAAAATCCCTTTTTCATTTATTCCCTTCGTTTACATAGACAAATAAACCACCATATTTGATACCACAAGTTAAAAAAAATATTGATTACGCTATCTATTTGCTTACTTTTGCGCTATTAAAAAAAAATGATTTATGTTATCTGTTTCTAATCTATCGGTACAATTTGGTAAACGTGTTCTCTTCGACGATGTAAACGTCACTTTTTCTGGCGCAAATTGTTATGGAATCATTGGAGCCAATGGAGCAGGTAAATCTACTTTTTTAAAAATCATTTCGGGTCAACAAGAAGCCAATTCAGGATCGGTTCATTTAGAACCCGGAAAGCGCTTATCTGTTTTAGAACAGAACCACAATGCTTTCGATGATTATACGGTCTTGGATACGGTCCTAAGAGGAAATAAGGAGCTTTTTAAGGTTAAAGCAGAAATGGATGCCATCTATGCTAAAGAAGATTTTTCGGATGCAGACGGTGATCGGGTAGGAGCCTTGCAGGTTGTTTTTGAAGAAATGAATGGTTGGAATGCCGACAGTGAGGCTGCTACCTTGCTTTCGCATCTCGAAATTCCCCCTACGCTTCATTACAACATGATGGTTGATTTGGATGGAGTACAAAAAGTACGTGTTTTACTTGCACAAGCCTTGTTTGGAAACCCTGATGTTTTAATCATGGATGAGCCTACCAATGACTTGGATTATGAAACCATTGCGTGGTTGGAACAATTTCTTGCAAATTATGATCATACCGTAATTGTTGTATCGCATGATCGACATTTCCTAGATGCAGTTTGTACCCATATTTCGGATATTGATTTTGGGAAAATAAACCATTTCTCTGGAAATTATACTTTTTGGTACGAATCAAGTCAATTAGCAGCTCGTCAGCGTGCACAACAGAATAAAAAAGGAGAAGAGAAGAAAAAAGAACTCCAGGAGTTTATAGCCCGATTTTCTGCTAACGTTGCTAAGTCTAAACAGGCGACCTCACGTAAAAAAATGATTGAGAAACTGAATATTGAAGAAATTAAACCTTCCTCCAGACGCTATCCTGCCATCATATTCGAACAAGATCGAGAAGCTGGAGATCAGATTCTTAACATAGAAAACCTCTCCTATGTTCAAGAGGGAGAAACATTATTCAGTAAGGTTAATCTCAATCTTGGAAAGGCGGATAAAGTAGTGGTTTATTCGAAAGATTCGAGAGCTGTTACTGCTTTTTATGAAATCCTAAATGGAGAGAAAAAAGCTAATACCGGTAAATTCCAATGGGGAGTTACTACAGGGCAAGCCTACCTTCCCCTTGATCATGATTCTTATTTTGAGGATGGGGAACTCAATTTAGTAGATTGGTTACGTCAATTTGCGCAAACTGAAGAAGAACGAGAAGAAGTATATATTCGTGGTTTCTTGGGGAAGATGATTTTTAGTGGAGAAGAAGCATTGAAAAAATCTGATGTGTTGTCAGGAGGTGAAAAAGTTCGTTGCATGTTGTCAAAAATGATGATGAGTAGATCGAATGTACTTTTGATGGATGAACCTACGAACCATTTGGATTTAGAATCCATTACTGCATTGAACAATGCACTTACAAACTTCAAAGGAACCCTTTTGTTCACTACACACGATCATGCGTTTGCTCAAACGGTTGGTACACGAATTGTTGAACTTACTCCCAAAGGGGTTATCGATCGTTTTATGACTTTTGATGAATATATGACGGATCCAAAATTAAAGGAAATGCGACTGAAAATGTACACCTAGACATCAGTCAAACCCTTAAGACTATTTTTAGAATTATTTTTTTGGAGAGCAACTAGAAAATACTACATTTGAGTTGCCTTAAATTTTTATTTCAAATACTTTACTTAAAGTATACACTGCTTCGTATAGAAACAAGCACCTTTTGCATTTTAATTTTCGGCCATGTTCAATTACAGTATACCCAGGGTTAGTGGGTTAATTGAGCAAAAGAAAAAAGTTAACGATCAGTCAGAGATGTTGAGGGTAAATACGGAAAGTAGGTTTAGGGGTCTTTTCCCTCGAAAACATCTCTGGTTTCGTTAATTTATTCTTTATGCAAAGGCGATGTAAATCAAGATCACTATTGCAGCAATNACAATTCCCATGGGTTTTACAAGCTTCCATGGCGTAATATCTACTTGCTTTGTGTATTCTAATTCAAATTCTTCTGTTCTGGGTTTAAAGTACCCTATCGCTAACATCAACAATACATTGAAAGAGAATAAAATGGCCATCACGTGTAAGTAATGTGGGTAAGTTCCTCCAGCTGCTTCCACTTCACCTTTGAGATAAAATTGACTGAAACAGTATAGAACAACGCCCGAAAGCATGGCTACTTTTGCAGCAACTGCTGGTACTCTTTTGGTTAAATAACCTACAATGATAATGGTTAAAATCGGTATGCTGTAACACCCATTTACTTCTTGAAGATAGCCGAAGAGTCCATCGGGTGCATTGGCAATGGTCGGCGCAATAAGCATTGAAAATAAGGCCAATCCAATTCCAAAGGTTTTTCCAGCCTTTACAACTTCTTTTTCTGTAGCTTCTTTTTTGAAATATTGCTTGTAAATATCCAGCCCAAATAAGGTTACGGAACTGTTTAGTGCAGAGTTAAAGGAACTTAAGATTGCCCCGAAGAGTACGGCGGCAAAAAAGCCAACTAGGGATGCGGGTAATACTTTGGCAACCAACATTCCGTAGGATTGATCTCCTTGAGATACATCGAGCTCATTTCCAAAAATATGGTAGGCAATAATCCCTGGAAGTACAACGATGATCGGCCCTAGGATTTTAACAAAACCAGCATATATTAGTCCTTTTTGACCTTCAACTAGGTTTTTTGCTCCAAGTGCCCGCTGAATAATTGCCTGATTGGTTCCCCAATAAAACAACTGAACAAGCATCATCCCAGTGAATAGGGTAGAAAAAGGGATAGAAGAATCCGAGTCTCCCATTACTTTAAGTTTTTCAGGACTGGATGCAACTAAGGCTTCTATTCCGTGCATTATACTTCCATCACCGATATACATCAGACCAAATATAGGCACAAGAGTACCACCGATTAAAAGCCCAACAGCGTTTACAGTATCAGAAACTGCAACTGCTTTTAGACCTCCAAAAATAGCATACAAAGAACCAACTATTCCAATGGACCAAACAGTTATGGTTAGTGCGGTTTCATCCGATACACCGAGTACAGTTGGTACGTCAAACATTCCATTTAACGCTAGGGATCCAGAATATAAAACGATTGGAAGTAACACCACCATATAGCCACTCAAAAACAAACCTGAGGTAATGGTTTTGGTCATGGTGTCGTATCTTTTTTCTAAAAACTGGGGTATAGTTGTGATTCCTCCTTTAAGATAACGAGGCAATAAAACTATAGCGGTAACGACCATGGTCAATGCTGCCAGCGTTTCCCAGGCCATGACTAGTATTCCTTCTTTATAAGCTGCACCATTAAGTCCAACTAATTGTTCTGTAGAGAGGTTGGTTAGTAGGAGAGAGCCTGCGATTACAACTCCTGTAAGGCTCCTGCCACCGAGGAAATATCCATCAGAGGAGGACTCATCCGTGTTTCTGGTTGCTAAATAAGCTATGATACCTACTAGTGCCGTNAAGGCGATAAAAATAAAGAAATGCATAATTTGGTTTAAATGATTTGAANNTTCAATATAACCAAAGTATTTCTAAAGTGTATGCTAAGAATANGTTTTATTTTAGGGTCTCTACTATACGAATAGCTTGGTCGAGTTCATCTTCATGAACAAACACTTCTTGTAGNCCNGGAGCGACCATTCCAAAACCTGCTAAGCGAGCAGATTCTGAATCATCTTTGATTACCGCTACAATNTTTTTTTCTTCTANGGCATTTCTNAGTGCAAGAACATTAANAGCATTACCTGTAAAAATTTTAATGAAATCTGGGGATTGATCCATCGTTATATAGATTATGATTNGATTGTATTTACTGTTCCAAATCGCAGGATTGAAGTTTTTTCCAAGTGCAAACCCATAAAAGATTACAATGGCCGCTATTCCCTTAAACATAAAGAAATAGGTCATCCAATAGACCCCCCAGTCGTTTGCTTTCGAAAACAAGCCAACTGGTACCAATTGGGTAGCAAACCAACTGAGTAATAAAATCAGTACTGCTAAATTTAGGATTGATTTAAAAGGCCACATCATGGCTTTTCTAAACGGATGCAAATCATTCCCCCATTTGTGAATTAAATAATAGTATCCATTGCCTATGGGAGCAAAAAGCAAGGGGTCATCCGTGTTTTCTAATTTGAAAAGCTTGGAAGGTGCCATGATTTTATAATCACCTAATCGGGTGTTATGCAGCGCATTGAGGCGATTAATTTCATCAAAGGCAGCTTGTGGGATTTTGTTTTTAAAATACTTAGAATCTAAAAAACGAAGACGAAAATCGATACAGGTTTTTCTGATGTCATCAATATGAAAAATACGATCGCGTTCCAAATGATCTACTTCAAACTGATTTAATTTTTCTTTTGCGCTTGTTCACTCCAAACGATCCCATTCCCTGAGAAAACTATTTCAGTAGGAGTAGTGCTGGTTCGAATTAATTCTTCCTTAATGTTGGTATTCGAAAAAAAGTTCATCTTCATAAGCTACGTCATTTATCAGGTCAAAATTAAACATTAATTATTAAAATCCACATCAGAATTTTAAATATGAATGATCTTACTAACGCAAGCTTGCTCCAAAATTATCTTCAAATTCTTTTTGAAGTTTTTGCATGATGCGATCGATGTTTTTATCCGTCAGTGTTTTGTTTGGATCGCAAAAATAAAAACTCATCCCATAGGATTTCTTTCCTTCTGGCAGATTTTTTCCTTCATAAACATCAAAAAGTGATACGCTTTCTAAAAGTTTTCGATCGGTCTTGTAGGCAGCAGCTTCTAAATCTGCAAAGCGGATATCGCGATCAATAAGCAAAGCAAAATCTCTTCTTGAAGTTGGAAATTTCGAAATCTCTTTGATGAGGATCTCTTTTTTGAAAGCATATTTATAAATGGCATCCCAATCAAAATCAGCGAATAAAACTTGTGCGTCTATGGAAAAGTTTTTGGTTATTTTAGACTGGACAATTCCAAAGTCAACCAATGTATTGTTGTGTATACGCAAGGACAGGCCTTCAGAAAACAAATCATTTGTGGTTGTTTCCTCCTTGATGGATGAAATCCCAAGCCGCGTCAATACATTCATTGCAATGGCTTTTAAATCAAAGAAGCTGGATTTGGTTGATGGGCTGTTCCAAAGCTCAGCATGTTTGTTTCCTGTAATGCAAATCCCAAGTCTTTTCGACTCTACGTACTTGTTTTCATGCTTGCTGTATATTTTCCCAAACTCATAAAGATTCAAATCCTTTTGCTGACGATTGCTGTTGAATTGTACAACTTCTAGCATCGAAAATAAGAGACTCGAGCGCATCTGCGATAGGTCTTGACCTAACGGATTCAGTAAGTTTACCTTTTCTAAATCATCTAATTGCTTACTCAAACCTGCATAGGATGGGTTAGTTAAGGAATTATTCATCACTTCAGAAAAACCATGTCCAATCAGGAGTTGTGCAGCTGTTTGTTCCACCTTGTGTGGGCTTTTTAAGTCAAAAGATGGGAAAAAAGTATTCAGGCTTGAGCTTACTTCAATGTTATTGTATCCATATACTCGTAAAACCTCTTCAATCACATCTGCCTCTCGGGTAACATCAACCCGATAACGCGGAATGATCATTGCAAAGCCATCTTCATTGACATTATAAACTTCAATTTCTAGTGAGTTTAATATCTTAATCAAGGTGTCTTTTGGAATTTCGCTTCCAATTACTTGGTTGATTTTTGCATACCGTATAAAAAGGTTTACTTTTTCGTCAAGCGGCTGTGTATGTTCTTGAATATCACTACTGATTTTCCCTCCAGCAATATCTTGAATTAAAATGGCTGCTGCTTTCAGGGCG
>JGI20153J14295_10002609_pt1 | contig 12721 bp, 9 predicted proteins | sample COG_03_FD_14295 | JGI IMG/M metagenome (IMG submission 14295) | reverse complement strand
TTAAGCAATTCCTCGGCCGCTGGCTCTGTTCGGACCCTGGTTCGATTACCTGGTGACCACCTGTACATACAGGTCCCCCGGAATACAGAACCAAGCGTTTGTAGTGGTTCCCGTCACTTACCCTACAGTATCAGCCGCCCACGGCATTGCGCACCATTTGCCAATATTGGTCCTGCACTTCGTTTAGGCTAAGGCGGCCTTCGCTACGAAACCATGTGTTCACACCCGTTAGCATCGCGATCACTGCAAATGTTGCGATCTTTGCATCCTTAACAGTCCAAGCGCCGCTTGCTTGCCCTGCGATCAGAATGTTCTGAAGGCGGTTTTCGTATTGGCCACGCAGGTCTTCGATCAAGGCAAAATTTTCAGGCGTCAGATTACGCAGCTCCATATAGGCGATAAACACTGCCTCGGGCCGCTCATGATGGAAGGCGATGTGAAAACGGACGAACTGCTCTAACATTTCCAACGGCGGCGCTGCATCCTCATCAGGCAAAGCGACCAACAATTCGGTCATATGGGACTGCATCAGATCAAACAGCAGGCTTTGTTTATCGGGTGTGTAATTATACAGCGCCCCGGCCTGCACACCGACCTCGCTGGCGATTTGGCGCATGGAAACAGCGGCAAACCCGTGCTTGGCAAACAGCTCAAGCGCGGCGGTGCGTATTTTAGGGCCTGTGATGCCCGAATGTGATCCTGTTGTACGTGCCATACCCCAATGTTATATGAACAAGCGTTCAGAACCAAGCACCGCTTGCGCCAAACCTTTGGCTGGTGCATCAAGCGTACAACAGATGGAAAAAGACATGCGCTTGATTGCTTTCATTTTACCCTTAGCCCTGATGGCCTGCACTCAGTTTCCTGAGTTAGACGGCGTTGTTTCAGATGCTGGGAAAAATGCGAAATACCCAAAGCTGCGGCCCATCAATACATTGTTGGCCCAAACCGCATCAACAGGACCATCTGCTGAAGAAACGATCAGCACCATAGATGCGCGCATTGCAGCCTTGCAAAACCGCGCAGCCGCCTTGCAAGGCGCAGTTGTGGATCAGGACACACAAAATCGCATGCAAAACGGTGTGAACTAAGGCTTTTCTCGCGTTGCATGGAAGCCCTAAAACGGCTACATCGCGCCAAACGACCAATCATCCAAAAGGACCCAAACTATGTCACAGCCTCTTCGTCTTGGTATTGCCGGCTTGGGAACTGTTGGAGTTGGGGTTGTTAAAATCATCCGCAAGCAAGCGGCTCTTTTACAGGCCCGCACGGGTCGTGAGATCACAATCAGCGCCGTAAGCGCGCGCAGCAAAGGCCGCGATCGCGGTGTGGCGCTTGATAGCTATGCATGGGAAGACGATCCTGTTGCATTGGCAAAGCGTGAAGATGTTGATGTTTTTGTTGAACTTATGGGCGGTGCCGATGGCCCGGCCAAAGCCGCGACTGAGGCAGCCATCGCTACGGGCAAACACGTGATCACCGCGAACAAAGCTATGCTTGCAATGCACGGTCACGCGCTCGCGCAAGCGGCTGAAGCCAAAGGCGTCTCACTGCGTTATGAAGCTGCTGTAGCGGGTGGCATTCCTGTGATCAAAGCGCTGACCGAGGGTCTGGCTGGTAATGAGATCACCCGCATCATGGGTGTGATGAACGGGTCGTGTAACTATATCCTGACCCGCATGGAGGATTCAGGTCTTAGCTATCAAGAAATTTTCGCTGAGGCCGATGGCCTTGGCTATCTGGAAGCAGATCCACAACTGGACGTTGGCGGCATTGATGCGGCCCATAAACTTGCAATCCTCAGTTCAATCGCCTTTGGCACCAAAGTCGATTTTGACGCCATTGTTCTTGAGGGAATCGAGCGCGTCAGCATCGAAGATATCAATGCAGCATCCGACATGGGCTACAAAATCAAGTTATTGGGCGTGACCCAGATGACGGGTCGTGGCCTAGAGCAACGCATGCAGCCGTGCCTTGTGCCAACCAGCTCTCCTTTGGGACAGTTGCAGGGCGGCACAAACATGATCGTTATTGAAGGCGATGCGATTGAACAAGTTGTCTTGCGCGGCCCCGGTGCTGGCATGGGCCCAACAGCCAGTGCTGTGATGGGTGACGTCTGTGACATCGCACGCGGTTTCCATCTGCCGGTCTTTGGACAGCCTGTGGAAATGCTGGTTGAAAGCAAGCCTGCGAAATCGACAATGCCAGCCCCTTACTATCTGCGCATGGGCGTGGTGGATAAGCCTGGTGCGATGGCAAAGATCGCTACTGTTTTGGGCGAGGCTGGGATCAGTATCGACCGCATGCGCCAATACGGCCATGCTGAAACATCTGCCCCAGTTCTCATCGTGACGCACAAAGTTTCCAGCGCAGCCATTGAAGCTGCTTTGGAAGCGATGGAAAGCACAGGCGTCTTGGCCTCTGCCCCCGTTGCGCTTCGCATTGAAGAAGTTTGAGGGCATACTCCCCCAAACATGACTGCTTTTGCCTGACGCATCTGTGGATGCCTCCGGCGGGAGTTTATTTTGTAAGATGAACGGGGGATTGCGTGTCATTTCTGGGGGTTGAGCATTCACTAAATGGACGCCGTTGGGTTGGTCCTGCAATCGAAATTGACCGCGCCGCCGAAGCGATTGCCCAGCAGACTGACCTGCCCCGCCCTGTGGCCCAAGTGTTAGCCCGTCGCGGCGTTGCCCCTCAGGAAGCTGCTACGTTTCTTGCCCCTTCTTTGCGTGAACTCTTGCCTGATCCGCGATCTTTGCATGACATGGAAAAGGCAGCGACGCGATTTTTGGCAGCTGTTTCATCACGTCAACGCATTGCTATTTTTGCAGATTATGATGTTGATGGCGGCAGTTCTGCTGCGTTATTGATTGTGTGGCTGCGGTCTTTGGGTTTGCAAGCCACCCTATATATCCCCGATCGCATTGATGAAGGTTATGGCCCCAATGATGAGGCAATGTCTGCCCTTGCCCGCGCCCATGACCTGATCATTTGTGTAGATTGCGGTACACTTTCGCACGGTCCTATTGCTGCTGCAATTGGCGCAGATGTCATTGTGCTTGATCACCACTTGGGTGGTGAAACACTGCCGGATGCATTGGCCATTGTGAACCCCAACCGCCAAGATGAAGACGGGGCATTGGCCCATCTATGTGCGGCAGGTGTTGTGTTCTTAATGTTGGTCGAAGCGGGTCGTCAGATGCGCGGCGCAGGCCAGCAAGGTCCTGATTTGATGTCCCTGCTGGATTTGGTCGCTCTGGCAACAGTTGCCGACGTTGCCCCACTGATCGGTGTGAACCGCGCGTTTGTACGCCAAGGCCTACGTGTAATGGCGCGGCGCGATCGCCCTGGCATCGCAGCCCTTGCAGATGTGTCACGTATGGATACGACCCCATCTTCTTATCACCTTGGGTTTCTTTTAGGTCCCCGCGTGAATGCAGGTGGTCGCATTGGCCAAGCGGATCTGGGCGCACGCTTATTGGCCTGCGACACCGAGCACGAGGCAGCAGCTATGGCCGAACGCCTTGATCAGTTGAACACCGAACGCCGTGATATCGAGGCTACTGTTCGGGCTGCTGCGATAGAACAGGCTGAGGAACGCGGGTTTGATCGCCCATTGGTTTGGGCCTCTGGCGAGGGATGGCATCCAGGCGTGGTGGGTATTGTTGCCTCGCGTCTGAAAGAAAATTCAAACCGTCCCTCAATTGTTATCGGCTTTGAGGACGGAATCGGCAAAGGTTCAGGGCGTTCTGTTTCTGGAATCGATCTAGGTGCACCCATTCAACGCCTCGCAAATGAAGGCCTGTTGATCAAAGGTGGCGGCCACAAAATGGCGGCGGGTTTGACAGTGGCCGAAGACAAGCTTGAGGCAGCCATGGAGCGCCTTTCCGAGCTGTTGGACAAACAAGGTGCCGGACAGATCGGTGCCGCTGATTTGCGCCTAGACGGTGCAATGATGCCAATGGCGGCCACTGTCGAGTTGGCAGAGAAAATTGAACAGGCCGGTCCCTTTGGCGCAGGTGCCCCAGGCCCACGCTATGCCTTTGCAGACATGCAAATTTTCTTTGCCAAGCGGGTTGGTGAGAACCACCTTAAGTTGACCTTTGGCGACACCGAAGGTGGACGGATGGAAGCAATAGCATTTGGTGCATTTGATACGGATATGGGTCCCGCACTTGAACAACATGGTGGTGCGCGTTTCCACCTTGCGGGGCGGTTGGACATAAATACTTTCCGTGGACGTCAAACGATTCAGCTTAGGTTGGAAGACGCTGCACCCGCTTGATAAAAAAAACCGCAATTTTGTGTTTTTTCCACTTGCGCAGTTGGCCTCCTTTCCCTAAATAACGCCTCACCACAGCGGCCCGTTCGTCTATCGGTTAGGACATCTGGTTTTCAACCAGGAAAGAGGGGTTCAACTCCCCTACGGGCTGCCATGGTACCTCCCACCTTACTCACAAATATTTTAGTACACCTCGGTGCGATCTATTGCTTGATCGTGTGAACACTCTGGTTCTGAAAGCGGATCGCCACCACAGTTTGTTCAGTTAAGACTGAACAAACTTGAACATCGCCGTCGCAAGACCTATGTGTCCCTCACAGCAAGGGAAGTATTATGTCCAACGATCCAAACATCGACGCGATCAGAAGCGATTTCATTGAAAAAACCGGCCTAATCTCCCAATCCGAAGGGTTGCCGCGGATTGCTGGCCGCATATTTGGCATGTTGATATTTGATGGACAGGCAGTCGCATTTGCCGATCTTGCGACAAAGCTGGAAGTCAGCCGCGCCAGCGTCAGCAGCAGCATTCGCCTGCTTGAAGAACGTGGACTGATCAAACGCATGACCAAATCCGGTGACCGTCAGGACTATTTCCGCCTCGCCACTGACCCTTACGCCACGATGCTGCAAGGCCTGCAAAAAAGAACACAGGCCAACCGCGATGAAATTGCAGAAACGATTCAATCACTGCCCGCCAATTCTGAGGCAGCAGATCGCCTGAATGAATACGCCAAATTTCACGAATCAAAGAGCGCTGCGATCATTGTCGCGTTGGAAACCATCCGCGCCGCAGCCCCCACATCATCCGAGCCACAAAATGCCGTCTTGAAGGAACACCAAAATGATTAAGACCAAAGCAAAAAAAGACGAGACCACTGTGGCGAAACCGGTAGCCAAAGCGAGATCGACCGCTGCGATAAAAGTACCTGCAGCCCAAAAAGCCGCCGAACAAACTACACCCACACCGTTGATCTTTACGTCTGATAAAGGCGCATCCGGTTCCATGTGGATGGCGGCGTTTTTGGTGATCGCGATTGTGGGCTGGATGGGCAGCGGATTTGTCCTGCCTTCCGAGGATGAAGAAGAACCCATTGTAGTCCGNGCAGATGTGCAACCCGTTGCCGTAGCTGTCACAACCTCGGTCGCCGAAACTGTCACACAATTTTATCAGGCCGAAGGTCAGGCCCAGCCAGATCGCGATACAAACGTACGCGCCGAAATCTCGGGCGATATCGCAGAGGTATTGGTATCCAAGGGCCAAGACATTGAAGCAGGAGCCGTCATCGCCCGCTTTGATGCAACCAACAATGACGCTGAAGCCAACCGCGCGGCCCAACAGTTGGCCCAAGCCCAGCGTGAATTTGACAATGCAGAACAGTTGCTAGCGCGCGGTGTTTCCACCGCAGATCGCGTATCACAGGCGCGTGCCGCCCTTGCCGCCGCTCAGGCGCAAGTGACTGAAGTGGAACAGGACGCCAAGGCGCTAACGATTACAGCCCCTTTTGCGGGTCGCATAGAAACCCTGAACATCGATGAGGGTGAATTTATATCTGCTGGCAGCGAAGTGGGGCGCATTGTCGACATCACGCCGCTGACAGTCGCCATTCAGGTGCCACAACAATCCCTGACCCGTTTGGCCATCGGTCAAACCGCAACCGTCCGCTTTATTACGGGCGAAGAACGTACTGGGACGCTCACCTTTGTTGGCACTTCTGCTGCTGCCGAAACGCGCACGTTCTTGGCCGAGGTAGAGGTGACCAATGATGATCGTGCGATCCCTGCAGGTATATCAGCCGAAGTTGTAATCCCAACTGGGGATGCGACAGCCCACTTTCTGTCCCCCTCAATCGTCTCTTTGAACACCGAAGGAACACTGGGCGTCAAAACGGTGGATGCTGACAACATGGTGGCGTTTTATCCGATCCAGATGGTCAAAGCACAGATCGACGGCATCTGGGTCACTGGCCTTCCAAAGACTGTGGATGTGATCACCGTGGGCCAAGGATACGTTAACAAGGGCGAAATTGTTGCCCCATCCCCTGCGGAGCCAAAATAATGGACAGCATAATTAACGCCGCATTCTCGCGGACCCGTGTGGTCGTCATGGCCCTCATNCTGGTTCTTGGCATCGGCGCTTTCGCATATTCCGCCATTCCTAAAGAGGCCAACCCCGAAATNCCGCTTCCGCTGTTTTATGTGTCTACCAGTTTGGACGGCATCAGCCCAACGGACGCAGAGCGTCTGCTGCTGGAACCGATGGAGACTGAATTCTCATCCATTTCAGGATTGGACAGCATGAATTCGGACGCCGCCGAAGGGTTCGCTAGTATCCAATTGGAGTTTGCACCTGGTGGCGACAATCAAGAGGCGCTGGACAAGGTACGCGAAGCTGCAGACCGCGCCCAAGGCGACCTGCCCGATGATGCCCGTGATATTACGATCACGGAAATCAACACCGCCCTTTTCCCGATTCTAAACGTGATCCTGTCAGGCCCCGCACCTGAACGAACATTAAACGCGCTGGCCGAAGACCTGCAGGACGAAATTGAAGGGATTGAGGGCGTTCTTGAGGCCGAAATCGGCGGACAGCGCTTTGAGTTTCTTGAGGTCCTGATCGACCCAACCGTTTTCCAAACCTATAACCTGTCCTTTGACGAACTGATTGGCCAAATCCAACGCAACAACCGCTTAATCGCGGCGGGTGCGATTGAAACTGGGTCAGGGCGCATCGTGTTGAAAGTTCCGGGACTAATCGAAGACCTTGATGACGTAATGTCGATGCCTGTTAAGGTACGCGGCGATGCGGTTGTGACCTTTGGCGATGTCGCCACGATCCGCCGGACCTTTGAAGACCCCAGTTCATTTGCGCGGATCAACGGCCAACCTGCTTTGGCCCTTGAGATCACCAAACGTTCAGGCGCGAACATCATTGAAACCGTCGACGCCGTTCGCACCGTTGTCGAAGAGCTGCGAGTTGAATGGCCCGAGAGCATCAAAATCACCTACCTTCAGGACCAAAGCAAGCAGGTCAAAGACATGCTCAGCGACTTAGAGGCCAACGTGATCGCAGCCATCATTCTAGTGATGATCGTGATCGTTCTGGCCCTTGGCACACGCTCTGCGATCCTAGTGGGATTATCGATTCCTGGCGCATTCTTGGCTGGTGTCATCGCGCTTTGGCTGATGGGTTACACCATGAATATCGTTGTGTTGTTTTCCCTGATCCTTGTGGTTGGCATGCTGGTGGACGGTGCGATTGTGACCACCGAATTGGCTGACCGCAAACTGCAAGAAGGGCTACCCCCGAAAGAGGCCTATGCATTTGCCGCCAAACGCATGGCTTGGCCCATCATCGCCTCTACGGCCACCACCCTCAGCGTATTTATCCCTCTGCTGTTTTGGGCCGGATTGATCGGTGAATTCATGAAGTTCCTACCAATCACCGTCCTGTTGACGCTGGCCGCGTCATTGTTTATGGCACTGATCTTTATCCCTGTTGTCGGCGGATTAATCGGCAAACGCCAACCCCAATCTGCCAAAGCAAAAGCAGCGCTTCATGCGGCTGAATTCGGCGATCCACGTGAAATGGGCGGTTTTACAGGGCGGTATGTCAAGCTGTTGCAATGGGCCATCCTGCGCCCTGCCACGACGCTATTGTTGGCCTTGGCTTTGCTGTTGGGTGGTTTCGGTATGTACGGGACCTTTGGCAAGGGCGTCACGTTCTTCCCATCAACAGAACCCGATTTCATGCAGGTGCAAGTGCGCGCACGCGACAACTTTTCGATCTTTGAACGCGACGCCTTGGTGCGCGCAGTTGAGGACCGCCTGTTGGGGTACGAAGAAATCGCCAGCATATATGCCCGCTCTATGATGAGCGCAGGCCAAGGCGACGAAGAAACCATCGGCACATTACAGTTGGAATTGACCCCTTGGAACACGCGGCGCACAGCGGCCGACCTTGGCGTTGATATTCGCAAGAGCGTGGCTGACATCGCAGGGATCGATGTGCAGGTTCAAACCGAAAGCGGTGGACCCGCAGATGGCAAGCCTGTGAACCTAAAGGTAAAGGCCCGCAATCCCGAAGTGCAGGCACAATCCGTGCAAGTCATTCGCGATATTATGGACGAAATCGGTGGCTTTACCGACGTCACCGACACGCGGCCTGTGCCGGGGGTTGAGGTTTCGATCCTTGTGAACCGCGCCGAAGCCGCACGTTTTGGCGCAGATGTCAGCCTGTTGGGACAAGCCGTTCAACTGCTGACCCAAGGGATCACAGTTGCGGATTATCGACCCGATGACATTGACGGATCACTTGATATTCGGGTGCGTTTCCCCCGTGAAGAACGCTCATTGTCCGAACTTGCTGGTCTTCGTGTGCCTACGTCGTCTGGCCTAGTCCCCATTTCTAACTTCGTGACCTTCGCCCCGTCTGAACGCACCGGCGTTATTCGCCGTATCGATTCAAAACGGGTGACAACGATTGAGGCCAATGTGGCCCCTGATGTCTTGGTCAACGATCAAATCACCCTTTTGACCCAAGCGCTGAATGAAGCGGAATTGCCTGATGNCGTTGAATTCAGTTTTGGCGGTGAGGCAGAGGATCAGGCCGAAAGCATGATCTTCTTGGTGAGCGCCTTTGGGGCGGCGATCTTTATGATGTTTGTGATCCTCGTGATCCAATTCAACAATTTCTACCAAGCATTCATCGTAATGAGTGCAATCGTGTTCTCAATCGCAGGTGTCTTGCTGGGGTTGCTGGTCACGGGCCGTGCCTTTGGGATCGTGATGGGGGGCATCGGCGTGATCGCCTTGGCTGGCATCGTGGTGAACAACAACATCGTTTTGATCGACACCTACAATGCGCTCAAACGTTCAGGCCAATCCCCGCTTGAGGCCGCCTTGCGTACGGGCGCACAACGTTTGCGCCCTGTAATGTTGACCTCCCTGACCACCGCACTTGGGCTGATGCCGATGGTCATTGGCGTGAACCTAAATTTCTTCTCCAGAGAAATCGTTTANGGCGCGCCTTCGACCCAGATGTGGACGGAGCTGTCATCCGCCATCGCAGGTGGATTGGTCGTGGCGACCGTGCTGACGTTGGTCGTGACACCTGCCATGTTGATGCTGGGAGAACGGCGGGCAAATCGAAACGTCGCAGGATTGGTGNCCGCAGAATAGTAAAATACCNCCATCNCTTTGATCAGATAAGGGATGGCGGGGATTATGCACCTGATGACGGCATCAGTCCTTCATGATAAAATGTTTGACGCGCACGCCCTGCCCGTTTGGATGCATAAAGCGCAAGATCCGCTTCTTCATAAAGTTGCTTGGCTGTTGCAAGGCGGTTCGAGGTCTTGAACACCGTCCCAATGCTGGCTGAAATTCTACACACATTTTCCTGAAACAGGATTGGATATTCGAGCTGTGAAATTATGCGGTTCCCGATCCTTTTCAGAACAGCAATATCGTTGAGATCTGGAAACAAAATAACAAACTCGTCCCCGCCCAACCGCGCCACAGTATCCGTAACACGCGTTTCTGCGGCCATTATTCGAGAGACCATTTGCAACACATAATCGCCTGCAGCATGGCCGTGTGAATCATTCACCATCTTAAAAAAATCTAGATCAATTTGCATCAATGCGAACGGACTGCCTGTTTCCAAATGACGTTCAATGATCACGTCAAAGGCACGCCGATTCTTGAGCCCCGTCAATGTGTCCGTAAACGCCTGTTCTTCTGCCGCGATCATCGCCACCTGAAGCCGCTGGTTCAATTTGCGCGAGGCTTCCATCGCAGCGGATTTTGCTTCGACCAGATACAGCATCTCCACGGTCAAATCAGTGGGGGCAAAATCGGTACTGGTCAGATCATAGACTTGGACCGCCTCAACTGCTGAAATGCCAAAAGACAGGTTCACAATCTGCTGTCCATCCACACAACTGGGCACCAACACGCCCTTAAGGTTGGTGGTCGGAGGGTCACGCAGCTGGAGGTGTAATTTGGAACCCGCAACCCCCATCAATTCCTTCGCAGAATTGACAGAACGTGGACGCTTTAATGCGAAAATTTCAAGGAACCGTTTGCCTAGCCAATCACCTTTATGCCTGATTTTCTCAAGCGTTGGGCCAACGTGAATAATATGACCCGTTTTGTTCAGAACAAGGTGCATCGGGCAAAGCACATCAAAAATGGCAGCCATGTCGCAAGGCGTGGCTTCAGCCCCTGTTCTATCAGATAGAATGTCAGTCATCCCTGCACCCCAGATCAAACCGCCGCCCAGTCGCAAACTCGCTGGCGACCAAAGAAATTGAAATGGTTTCGATCCCTTGAGACGCACCAAGATGTTCCAGCATAACCAATGCGCCATAATCATCCGCCATTGCCCGCAAAATGCCGATGAACACATGCCCTGAACCCGCTATCGGGCTGCGACAAGCCAGGGAATATTGCGTTGCTGTTTGGTCGCGTAAATCCAGTTCTGGCAAAACCAAATCTGACACCGCCAGTCGCGCACGATCAGGCAATTCGTCCAATGAATGCAGAAACTCTATGAATGTATCCCCGCCAAAGCGCAGCAACCGCCGCAAGCTTTCGGTGTTGGGATGTGACACCAGATAGGTACCAAGGTCTTCCATCAGTTCAAACCGCGGCCTGTGTAAAACAGCGCTCGCCGTGTCCAGGATTTCATTGGTTAGGTCGTTGTCGTAGATCAACAACGTTTCGAAATCAGAAAACCCGATGTCCGCGACCCGCGCACATTCAGTCCAGCGATCAACCCCATAGGTATCAATGACAAAGCACTGTATCGCGCGATTTGTTAGCCCATGCATTGTTGCCTCGTTCCCAATCCCATGGGCACGATGCACTGGTATCTCTTAACATTCCCCCAACACAAAAGAGACGCGGAAAATCTTAATTAATATAGCCCGCTGGATTAAAAATCGGTCGGCGCACCGCCCTCTTCTTTGCGCCGCGCGACAAAGGCAGCCAATTCTTCACGAATGGCTGGATCCATCGGAGGTTCTTCAAAGTTTGCAATGATTTCTTTGAACATTCTATGCGCTCGTTCTGGCGTCCACACACCGCCATCGACCTCCCAACCCTCATAGTTTTTCCAGTCGCTCAAGAAGGGCTGGTAAAACGCCGTCGTATAGCGATCTTGGGTGTGTTGAATGCCAAAGAAGTGCCCATCGTTCCCGACTGATTTGATTGCATCAAGCGCAATATCATCCACCTCGGTCGCCCAAATCTTGGGATCAAGGTAGCGCTGAATTTGCTGCAGCACTTCGCAGTCCATGATGAACTTTTCAGGACTGGCGATTAGACCACCCTCAAGCCACCCAGCTGCGTGGTAAACCATGTTAGTCCCAGACTGCACAGCCGCCCAAAGGCTATTGGATGTTTCCCACATCGCCTGCCCGTCCGGCACATTGGCCGCGCACACGCCCGAAGACCGCATCGGCAAACCATAGAACCGCGCCATCTGGCCCGTCATCTGGGTCGCCCGCATGTATTCAGGTGTTCCAAATGCAGGGGCGCCAGACTTCATATCGACGTTGGATGTAAACGTCCCAATGGCACAGGCGACACCAGGGTTGATATATTGCGCCAATGCAATCGCGCACAGGCCCTCAGCCAGCGACTGCGCCACAGCACCTGACATCGTGACAGGGGCCATCGCCCCCGCAAGGGTGAACGGCGTCACCACAAGCGCCTGACCACGACGCGCAAGACGCATCCAGCCGTCCATCATCGGATAGTCATGTTTTAATGGCGAGGTAGAGTTGATGTTCGTGTACATCTTGGGGCTGGCGTCAAATTCTTCGTGAGTGTGACCACCTGCGATACGGACCATCTCGACCACGTCCTCCACCCGTTCTTTCCCCAAGGAATAGGCGTGCATGACTTTGTCGGTGATGGTCAGTTTATCGTACAATACATCGAGATGGCGCACGCTAGCATGTACATCGACAGGTTCCACAGGATAGCCGCCAGCAAAGTGGATGCAGTTGAAATACTGGGTCAGCTTCAAAAGGTTCTGACACATCTCACGGGTGCCCGACACTTTGGTACCAATCGACATGTCCCAATAGCTTGGCGGGGATGAAACGTTACCAAAGTTGATGTGATTGCCGCCAATCGTGATCTGGCGATCAGGGTTGCGTGGGGTTAGGGTGAAGGAGCTTGGGGCCTTGCCCACCATTTCCATCACAAAATCACGGCCCATACGCACATTCGTACCTTTGACGGTACATCCTGCTTGCTTCAGGATTGCCACCGCTTCGGGATGTAAAAATTCGACCCCGATCTCTTCAAGGATACGCATCGCACCCTCGTGGATGGCAGCAACCCCATCTTCATTCAAAGGTTCAACAGGGCGATCCACCAACATCGGCGGGTTCCATGGCATCTGTTCAATAACAGCACTGCCCC
>JGI20153J14295_10002595_pt1 | contig 12757 bp, 13 predicted proteins | sample COG_03_FD_14295 | JGI IMG/M metagenome (IMG submission 14295) | reverse complement strand
CCCCCATGGGGTTGCTTGGCGCGCAGATCGGTCCGGGTCCAATCTAAGATTGGCATGAAATTATAGCAAATGGTTGTGATGTTTGCGGCCGCGAGCGCTTCAAGGCTGGTCTTATAGGCCGTGATATGCGCCTGCATCTCAGGTCCTTGCGTTTTAATGGCTTCAGAGACCGGCAGGCTCTCCACGACATCCCATTCATAGCCCGCAGCCCGCAAAATCCTTTGCCGCTCGGAAATCTGAGCCGCGCTCCAGACCGTTCCCGGCGGCCTCTCATGCAGCGCGGTGACAATCCCTTCAACGCCCACTTGATGCAGATCATCCAAGGGAATTTGATCCCCAGGCCCAAACCAACGCCAACATTGCTTCATGGCAACCATCCTTTGTAGAGCTCATGGCTCGGATCAAGTGGTAACTCCACCTGACGGCCGGTGCGGGCACTGTGGTAGATCGCCGTGACCAGCGCAACGGAGGTCGCCCCGTCTTCGAATGTCACCGCCTGGTTTTCATGGCCCGCCAAATCCAAAGCAATCTGCGCAAAAAACCCCTCAAAGCCAATCGGCTCATGCGGTGTTGTGCTCAAAGCCGCATCCAATTGCGCCTGCCTGTGTGGCGCGCGGGCCTGAAAGCTCCAGGGCTCGGCACCCGGCGCATAGGGGGCGGTGCCAGAGGTGGCTGTGAGATGCTCAAAGACAAACCGCAGCCGGGTTTCATCTGTGGCCGCGCCAAGCGTGATGCTGCTCGTGGCCAATGCACCTGAGGTCATGGCAAAGCTGATGCTGGCGCAATCTTCGGTTTCGATCTCATTGACACGCGTGGTGGTTAGAGCCGAAAGGCAGGCAATATCACCGGCGATATGGGTCAGCAGATCGTGATTGTGAATGGCATGTCCCAAAACCGCCCCACCGCATTCGCCTGCCCAGGTGCCGCGCCAAGGCACTGCATAGTAGTCCGCGCCCCGCGACCAATGGGTTTCAAGCGCAGCCACCTGCAGCTGTCCAGTCAAACCGCAAGTCATAAGATGGCGCAACTGTGCAAGCGAGGGGCCCCAGCGGTATTGAAATACCGGATAGACCTTGCGATCTGCAGCCTGCGCGGCCCGGCGGATTTCATCCACATCTGCCAAAGAGGTGGCCAGGGGTTTTTCACAAATGACATGCTTGCCAGCAGCTAAAGCCCGCTGCGTCACAGAGGCGTGCAAATGCGGGGGCAGGCAAATATCGACAACTTGCACCTGCGGATCCGCCAAAGCTTGATCAATGTCCTTCAACGCTCGAAAACTGTCGCCGTCTTGCCGGATGTCCTCTACCCGCGCCAGGTCTTGATCCACAACAGCCCTGACGGTGAACCTGTCTTTCAAAGCGCGAAAGGCGGCCAAATGTTCCCGCCCAATGCCCGCGCCTAAGATGGCCACATGAATCATAACTCATCCGCCATCTGTTGCGCGCGCAGCGCCAATTCCATGACGGTGAAACAATGGGCTTGACGCATTGCTGTCTCACTGCGGTTCTCAATATCATAGGCCAAACGCGCAAAATAGGGCAGGCCCGCAGCGGAGGCATCTATTTTCTCGCATCTGTCGCCATTGACCAAGATCACATGATCCGTACCCTTTTTCCCGCCCACATCAACATATTTGCGCAGTTCAATATAGCCCTGCGTGCCCAGAATTGTCAGCCGCCCGTCGCCCCAATTGGGCAAAGCATCCGGCGTGAACCAATCCACACGAATATAACCCGTGCCCCGGTCACTGCGCAGATTGATCTCGCCAAAATCTTGCACCTCAGAATCACCGGGGTTTGCGTAATTGGCGGTGAACGCATGGGTCACTTCGGCCGTATCTGACCCGGTGTAATGCAAAAATTGGTCAATCTGATGCGAGGCTATATCGGTCAAAATGCCGCCAAAACAGGCCTTGCGGAAAAACCAATCGGGGCGTGTGGCGCGGTTGAGCCGATGCGGGCCCAGCCCCACGGTTTGCACCACCTGTCCAATCGCCCCCGCGGCCACCATTGCGACGCAAGAGTGCTGGCGGGGGTCTCGAAGCGTTCCGAAAAATTCACAGACCAAATCCGTCCGGTCTGCGCCACACAGGCTTTGATCTGCTCCAATTGCGCCAGCGTCGTGCAGCCGGGCTTGTCACTCATCACATCCATCCCCTGCTGCATCGCCTTGACTGTCAGCTGCGCGCGGTCAGATGGGATGGCAGAGATCAGGGCCAAATTGGCGCCGCATTCCAGCGCCGCTTGCAGGCTCTCAAATCGCGGCAAATGTGGAAATCTCTTGCGAAACCCGGGCAGGGTCTCAGGATCACCTTCGGTCCAATACCCTAGGCAGGTGACCCCGGCCTTGGCCATGTTCTCTGTCATGCCATAGATGTGACGATGATCCAGCCCCAAAGCGACGCATGTTAACCCCATTGCTGCACCTGTTGTTTCTGGCCGCTCTCACTGGACCGTTGCATTGCATCAATCACCGCGTGAGCTGCCAGCGCGCTTTGCCCAGTGGCCAAAGGCTGCCCCCCGCTCCGCAGAGCCTGGGCAAAGTCTTCGATCACGCTTTGGTGCCATTCATGGGTAAAGGCCATCGGATCTGCACCGCCGCCGGTGGCGCCCTCTGCTCCAACCCGCGTCTTGCGGCCGTCGAGATAAGAGATCTCAAGCACACCAGAGCCAACATGCGCCGCGGCTTTTGTGCCCTGCAACGCAATCGTCTCCGCCCCACCCGGATAGGCAGCCGTCGTCGCCAGAAGCGTACCAAAAGCCCCGCATTGCATGTCAAATAGCGCGCCGGCCCAATCCTCCGCCTCTAAGTGGTGAAGCGCGGTTTGCCGCATCATGGCTTGCACCGCACGGATGGGGCCCAGCAACCAAATGGCCAAATCGAGCGTATGGATCGCCTGCGAAATCATCACGCCGCCGCCATCGCGCGCATAGGTGCCGCGGCCCGGTGCGTCGTAATAGCTTTGCGCCCGCCACCACGGCACGCGCAGATCCACGGTGCAAATTTCGCCCAACTCCCCGGCATCTAGGGCCGTCTTCAGGGCTTGGCTGGCCTCTCTGGCGCGGTGTTGCAGCATCATCGCGAGCGGAACGCCCGCCTGCGCGCAGATCTGCACAAGATCGGAGGCGGCTTGAACATCCCGTTCAATCGGCTTTTCCATCAAGATCGGCTTTCCCGCCGCCGCCAGCTCCTGCACAATATCGCGCCGGGCATTGGGGGGCGTGGCCAGAATAACAAAATCAATCGCCGGATCTTGCNCAATCTCCTGTACCGANNCNAAGGCCCGCGTTGCATGACGGGCGGCAAAATCGGNTGTTTTGGCTGAATCNCGGCCCCAAACACCGCTCAAATGCAGCTTTTCNGCGCTTTGAACCGCCTGAACATGCGTGGCGGCGACCATCCCCAAACCTATCAATGCAATATTCATCGCCCCCCCTGTCNTNCTTTAATTTTGACCCATTGCGCTGCAAAGATGCAAGCTGCAATATAAAGTCCAAAGGCAAATATCGCCGCCCGGGGGATGGACATGACAGGCACTCTAAGCACAACCGCTGAGCGACTGTATCTCAGCATGAAAGAGCTACCAATTGTGTCCCCCCATGGGCATTGCGATCCCAGTTGGTTTGCGCAAAACCAACCTTTCGCCAATCCTGCTGCGCTTTTGGTCACGCCGGATCACTATGTGTTTCGTATGCTCTATGCCCAAGGTATCCCCATGGCAGATCTTGGGATTGGCGCGCCTGGCGCTGAGGCAGATCCACGCGAGGTATTTCGCCTCTTCGCCGCGCATTGGCACTTGTTCCTCGGCACACCCACCCGGCTGTGGATGGAGTATGTGTTGCGTGAAACATTACAAATCTCGCAGCCCCTCACTGCGCAGACCGCAGATGCGATCTACGACGACATCTCGGAGCGTTTGCAGCAAGCGGAGTTTTTGCCCCGTGCACTGTTTGAGCGCTTTAACATTGAAACCCTCGCCACCACCGACTCAGCCTTGGATGATCTGGCCCACCACAAGAGCCTTCGCGCCAGCCATTGGCCCGGCCGGGTGATCCCAACCTTTCGCCCCGATGGGGTGCTCGATCCGCTCGATCCAAATTTCGCCGCTAACCTTGCGCAACTGGCAAAGATCACCGATCACAGCCTCGACAGTTTTGACAGCTATCTGGCCGCTTTGCGCATGCGCCGTGCGGAGTTCATAGACTGCGGCGCAACCGCCACCGATCATGCCATTGATATCTTGCACACCGAATGGCTCGCAGATCCGGGGCCGCTCTATCTCAGCGTGGCAAAGGGCACAGCCACCCAAGAGGAGGCCCGGCGCTTTTATGGCCATATGCTGATTGAAATGGCCCAGATGTCTATCGAAGATGGGCTGGTCATGCAGCTCCATGCGGGCAGTCGCCGCAATACCAACCGCACAATTTTAGACAGGTTCGGCCGTGACATGGGCGCCGATATCCCCCTCACCACCGATTGGGTGAATGGTTTGGACGCATTGCTCAACCGGGTTGGCAATTCTGCGAAGCTGCGCCTCATTCTTTTCACGCTCGACGAAACCACCTATGCGCGCGCTTTGGCGCCTATGGCAGGCCATTGGCCCTGCTTGCGGATTGGGCCACCTTGGTGGTTTCACGACAGCGCCAATGGGATTGCACGCTATTTTGATCAAGTGGTTGAGACCGCCGGCTATTTCAATCTTGCTGGGTTCAACGATGACACCCGCGCTTTTCTCTCCATACCGGCCCGCCATGACCTTTGGCGGCGCGGGGTGGCCCTGCATTTGAGCCATCAAATCGAACGTGGTGCTTTTGGCCTCTCGGGCGCAGAGGATCTCGCGCCGCTTCTGGCGGTTGAGCCTGGCGCGGCAAGCCTATCGGATCGAGGTTTAAATGCGGCAGATCGTTCACTTCGGCCTTGGCAATTTTGCCCGGGCCCATCTATTGGATTACACAGCCGATGCTGGCGGCGACTGGCAGGTCATTGGTGTCAATCTGCGCTCCAGCACCACACGCGATGGTCTGGCGGCACAGGACTATGCCTATGCGCTCAAGGTCCAAGGTGTTGGGGTCAAACAGATTGCAGTGATAAACACCATTCTTTTGGCCTCAGAGGGCCAACAGCCCATTTTACAGGCTATGGCACATGCCGATATCATCTCGGCAACTGTCACCGAAAAGGGGTACCATCTGGATCAACATGGCCAGCTTGACTTGCAAGACCCCGTGATCGCCGCTGATCTCACTGGCCTGCCCCTGCGCAGCCTCATCGGTTTCATCGCCCATGACCTTGCCCAAAGAGATCGGCCTGTCACGATCTTGAGCTGTGACAATCGCCCGGGCAATGGCGACGCCTTGCGTCAGGCCGTCCAGCAATTTGCGCAGGCAGCACATTTGACTATTGATTGGAGCCTGGCACGGTTTCCCAACGCCATGGTTGACCGGATCACGCCAGCAACCACCGACCTTATCCGCCAAGAGTGCAACGACCCAATGGCTGTGCCCACCGAGGCGTTTCGGGAATGGGTGATTGAAGATTGTTTTGCCGGACCACGCCCCGATTGGCCGGATGTGCAATTTGTCCAAGACGTGCGGCCCCACGAGCTGCGCAAATTGCGCATGCTGAACGGCGCGCATTCATTTCTCGCCTATGCCGGTCTCGCGCAGGGGTATGACTTTGTTCATGAGGCCATTTCAGATCTGCAATTGCGCCGCCAAGCCCTGTCTTTGATGATGGAGGCTGGCGCCACCTTGCCCCAAGACATCCAGGACCAAGTACCGGCCTATGCGCAAGCGCTGCTCGTTAGGTTTGACAATACGGAACTGGCCCATCGCTTGGATCAAATCGCAATGGATGGCAGTCAAAAACTTCCCTATCGAATTTTGGACACCCTGCGCCTGGGCGCTACACCCGTTATGATCTCAGCCGTACGCGCTTGGATGTCCTATTGCATCGCCCAAACCGCACTGGGTAAAAAGCTGAATGATCCTTTGGCAGAGGAAATCGCGAGGGCCGCAATCTCCGCTCGGCCAGAGCGCCAGTTGTTACAGCTGATTGGCGCAGAGGATTTGGCGCCGCTCATTTTGGAATGATCGCACCGCGATATTGCACCACCCGCGCCGCCAGCACATGCCCCGACTGGAGAGCCGCCGCTTGGCCCTTGCCCGACAAGAGCGCGCCCAAATAGCCACCATTGAAGCTGTCGCCGGCCGCGGTTGTGTCCAGCACTTCTGTCACCGGTTCATATTGCGCGACAACGGGCTCCCCGAGGGATAAAGGCCCGCGTGCACCACGTTTCAGCGCCCCAGATTTGGCTTGTGTCAAAAACCGCTGCGCGACCTGTGCCTCTGTCTCACCAAACACATCCATTTCGTCATCAATCGATGGCAAAGAGATGTCGGCCCGCTGCCAAAACGCAGCTATGATTTTGCGAGCCGTCGCGCGATCCTCCCATAGGTGCGGCCTATAGTTGCTGTCAAAAATAACCTGAATCTGCGCCGCATTCAGCCACTCCAACAGGGCCAACCTTAAGGTTTGCGGTAAAATTGCAAGCGTGATCCCGGACAAATACAGGCCATCAAATTGCTCCAAAAAGTCAAAATCTGCATCTGAAAACATCTGGCGTGCGGCTGAGTCACTGCGCCAATAGGTGAAACTGCGCTCCCCATCTGGCGCGGTGTTAATGGCATAAAGCCCCGGTGATTTATCCGCGATACGCCGAATATTGGAATGGCCCAAATCATTGGCTGCGATAAAGTCCACAATGCGCTTTGAAAACATATCCTGCCCAAGACAGGTCACATAATCGACCGTGATGTCCGGCAAGCTGCGTTTGAGATAGATGGCTGTATTGAGCGTGTCGCCGGCCACAGCCAGATGCGCCTGATCACCTTCCATCGACAATTCGATCATGGCTTCGCCTATGCAGGCAATACGCTTCATTTTTGCTCCTTGCGCCAAATGATCAACCCAGCGCTCATGATCACCATCGCCCCCAAAATTGTGCCCGCATCTGGAACCGTGCCGAACAATAGATAGCCCCAAATCGCGACGAAGACCAAAAAGGAATAGGTAAATGGCATCAGCTGATTGGCGGTGCCAAAGCGGTGGGCATTGGTCAAAAGCTGGTGACCGCCCCAGCCCAAGACCCCCAGGCTGACCAGCACAACCATGCCCCAAATGGTGTCAGGCTGTGTCCATGTCCAAATTGCAAAGGGTGCCATCAACGCTGTGCCGATAAACCCCATGTAGAACTGCATGGTCTCCACCGCCACAATGCCGGACAATCGACGCGTCATGATCGAATAGAGCGCCAGCGCGACCGCATTATACATAATCATCAGCATGGCCGGATGAAAGGCTGTCCCAAAGGGGCGCACAACGATCAAGACGCCGATAAATCCCAAGAAAATCACGCCCCAGCGCCAGGGCTCCACCCGCTCACGCAGAACGGAGACCGACAGAAAGCACACCACCACCGGGCTGGAAAACATTATGGCCGAGACCACCGTCAGGGGCAAAAACTGCAAGGCATAAAAGTTTGACAGGGTGGCAGAAACCAAGAGCAAGGCTCGGCTGATCACTTGCCAGACATGCCCTGTCTGGAACCGTTCGAGATTAAATCCGTCTTTAGAAATCACACCAATGGATATCACCAAATGCCCCGCATAGCGCATGAAGGCCAATTGAAAGGCCGAAAACCCTGCCATGGCCAACCATTTTGCACCGGTATCCACCCATGAAAACAAAAGCCATGCGGCCAGCATCAAAAGAATGCCAAGGCGCGGCAGGTCCGCCATGGATTTTGCGACAACCGCCATGGTTACGCTTGAAACCGCTTAACGTAAAAATCAACCATTTGACTAACCATATCCTCGGCTTGACCCATGTCACAAGCTTCATTGAGCGCGGCCAGTGGCCCTTTGGACATAAGGCTGTCGACACCAGCCTCTTCGGCCATGCGTGCGTAATATCCAACGTCTTTGGCGGCATTTTTGATTGCAAAAGCCAATTGTGACGGATCCCCATCCACCCCATAGGCTTTGACAAATCCCATCATGCCTGAGTGAAGCGGTCCCGCCGCCATCACATCATAGAGCTGTGCCCGATCCACCCCAGCCACATCTGCCATAGCAAAAGCTTCTGCCATGGCATTGGCAATCGTCATACCGAAAAAGTTATTGATCAATTTGATCGTATGGCCAGATCCGACCGCGCCTAAGTAGAACACATTTTCGCCCTGATCTTGCAAAACAGGCTCGACCGCATCAAAGGCGGCCTTATCCCCAGAGGCCATAATATTGAGTAGCCCATCTTTGGCATGGGCCGGCGTGCGGCCTAATGGGGCATCTAAGAATTGCCCGCCGGCCTTAGCGACCTCAAGGGCAAGCGCGCGGCTGCTGCCCGGCAAAGAGGTGCCAAAGTCCACCACAACAGCCCCCGGACGCAGCCCAGCAATCACCCCATCCGCGCCGCGCATCCGGCTTTCAACATGGTCAGACGTTCCCATGCACAACATGACGATGTCGCTGGCCTCAGCAACAGCCTTGGCCGTGCTGGCCTCTTGCGCTCCGCGGGAGATGGCACTGTCCAACTGACGGCGATCTTTGTTGCCCAATACCGTCAGCGCATAGCCGAGATCTTGCAGCCGACCCACCATTGCGCCCCCCATGAGNCCCANTCCAATAAATCCAATTCTTGCTTTGCCCATGGTCGTCCCTTTTTAAAATTTTCTGAATGAGCGCATCACACCTGCACCCTGCCCATTTCAGATTGCCCGGCCAATTCAGCCTCTAAACTCAAAGCAACTTCCAAGGTTTTCGTGGCATCAGCCACATCGATCATTGGCTCTGCCCCGTCGATAACCTCTAAGAAATGATCCAATTGCGCGTCCAACGGCACTTTTACATTCTTCTCAGCAGTGGTGGAAATTTTTCTCGCCGCCTGCCCCCAATCTTCACCCTGCCATAGGGTCATTGAGGGGAAGCTCAAGGCCCCTTTGGTGCCCGTGATCCACATCATATCTTGATGGGTCGCTCCGATATTAGGATTTTCGCCGGTACCGGCCTCAAAGCCCCAAGGGCTTGGTGTGACGTCAGAAAAGGCAACCGTTCCAACTGCACCGGTCTCAAACCCAAATGCAATCGCACCGTCTCGATCCGAACAGCGCCACGTTGCGACCGGCCCCGCAACGCTTTGGCTTGGACAATTTCACCAATCGCAAACCGCAGTATATCAATGTCATGCACCAGATTTATCATGACCGGGCTGCCGTCTTGGGTTCGCCAATTGCCCTGAAAATACGCATCAGGCTTGCGCATGGCCCATATCACCTGCACCGTCACCACCTCGCCAATCTGTCCGGAGTCCAAACACGACTTCAACTGCTGAACCACCCGATGATAGCGGCGGTGATGGCCCACGAGTGACGCAATTTTGTGGTCCTGTAAGACCTTCGCCAGCTCGCGCGCTTGCTGAAGACTTCCGGCCACAGGTTTTTCGATCAACATCGGCCAACCCCGCGCGGCCGCTTCCATGCCATGGGCTGCATGCAAATGGGTCGGAGTGGCGATAATCACCCCATCCACCGACGCGGTGACCTCCGCCATAGAGGCAAAGCGCGGCGCATCAACTTCCAGCGACATATTCGGATCGGCCAATCCGACAAGGCTGCACTCGGGATGGGCTTTGACCGCCTCCAAATGCCGAAGGCCAATCAACCCGCCGCCAACCACCAAAATCCGTTTCACATGACTGCTCCAATTTGCCATGGAACAAATTCATAATCCCCGAGCCCCTGCGCCTCAGATTTAGTGACCTCACCGGAGGCCACGCGCAAAAACATCTCGTAGATTTCGCGGCCCTTTTGCTCAACGCTGACGCCTTTGGAGAGAATTTCACCGGCATCTATGTCCATATCTTCCGACATGCGCTTGGCCATTTCACTATTGGTGGCCACCTTAATCGTGGGTGCAGGTTTGGATCCAAAGGCAGAGCCGCGCCCCGTGGTGAAACACACCAGATTGCAGCCACCGGCGATCTGACCTGTGACCGAGGCCGGATCATAACCCGGGCTGTCCATAAAGGTGAACCCACGGCTGCGCACGGGTTCGGCGTATTTATACACCCCAGTCAGAGGTGACGTTCCGCCTTTTGCCGCCGCTCCAAGTGATTTTTCCAAAATCGTCGTCAAACCGCCAGCCTTATTGCCAGGGCTTGGATTGTTATCCATGGAGCCATTGTTGCGCGCCGTGTAATCCTCCCACCATTTGATCAGACCAAGCAAGCGCTCACCCACCGCCGGGGTCACTGCACGGCGGGTCAACAGATGCTCAGCACCATAGATTTCAGGGGTTTCGGCCAACACGCCCGTCGCACCTTGGGCCGTCAACAGATCGCAGGCATAACCGAGCGCCGGATTGGCGGTCACGCCTGACCAAGCATCAGAGCCGCCGCATTGCAGCGCGACCATCAAGTCAGAGGCCGGGCACTGCTCGCGGCGTGCTTGATTGGCAATTGGCAGCATAGCTTTGATTTTGGCAATGCCGAGCTCAACGGTCTGCCGCAGGCCTGCAACTTTTTGAATATTCATCGTTTGAAAGGTCTCGCTTTGCTTCAGCCCATAGGCCTCAAGCAACCAATCAATTTGGTTCATCTCACAGCCGAGGCCCACCATGAGCACCCCTGCATGGTTGGGATGTTTGGCATAGCCCCACATCACCCGCTGTAGAGCCTCAAACCCATCGCCAGAATCGGCCATGCCGCATCCCGTGCCATGCACAAAGGCGGCCACACCGTCCACATTTGGATACTCCGCCAGCACATCCGCCGTAAAATGATCCGCGATCATGCGCGCGGCAGTGGCAGAGCAATTGACCGAGGTGACGATGGCAATGTAATTGCGTGTGCCAACCGTGCCGTTTTCACGGCGATAGCCCATGAAATAATCCTGCGTCGCGGCCGGTGCCACCGCGCGTAAATCTGTTGAGAACTCATAGTCTGTATCAGTATTGCGAAAGGCCACGTTGTGGGTATGCACGTGATCACCTGGCAAAATTCACAGGACGCATAGCCGATGATTTGGGCATATTTGCGCACAGGATCCCCTGCGGCCATTGCTTGGGTGGCGACCTTATGGCCGGAGGGTATCGCGGATCGGATAGCGATCCGCTCAACTTCACTGCCAGGGGATAAACTGCGGGTCGCTGTCACCACCGTATCAGCTCGGTCCAATCGTACGAAATCCATCTCAATCCTTACACTTACAACCTCGTTGCGCCCGTGGCTTGCGGGCGCATGGAACATGCAAAAGTCACCGGCACATCTGACGCCTGCATGCTACAGCAGGAGCGTGACGATATTTGGCCAAATCAACATGACTGCAAGTGCCAAAAGCTGCACGCAGATAAAAGGTAGAAAGCCTTTGAAAATATCCGTCAAAGAGATATGCGCCGGCGCAACTGATTTGAGATAGAATGCCGCGGGTCCGAAGGGTGGGGACAGAAAACTGACTTGCATATTCATGCAGAAAAGCACCCCAAACCAGACCGAGAGATAGCGGGGTTCCAGTTGACCAATCAGGCCAATCTCTTCAATTGGCAAGCGCTGCACAATCGGCAAAAACACCGGAATGATCAACAAAACGATCCCAACCCAATCCATAAACGCACCCATGAACAGCAAGATCAGCATCATCATCAACAAAATGCCCATGGTGGGCATATCCAGCCCAACGATGAGATCTGCCACATATTGCGGACCGCCCGCGATGGTATAGGCACCCGCCAAGGCCGCAGCCCCGATCGTCACCCAGATGATCGTACCGGTGGATTTGAGGGTGCGCATCAGGCTTTCCCATACGAGGTCAAAACTGGCCTCGCCTCGAAAGACAGAAATGATGAGCACCGCAACCACACCCATGCCCGCCGCTTCGGTGATGCCGGAGATACCCCCATAAATGGAGCCCAACACAACACCGATGACAACAATGGGAGCAACCAAACCCTTGCCCATGTTCCAACCGGTGCGGGCGCGCTCAATTCCGAAGACAAAGAAGATCAATGCAAGCGAGATTGCCGTGAGCCCACCAAACCAGGGAATATAATCGGGGGTTCCATAGGCAATGGCATCGACGCCTTCTTCATAGATATTTTGCCCTGCAAGCGTGAAAAACACCACCCGCAGAAATAATGCAAAAGAGAAGCCCGCTGTAATGATAGACAAGAAGGCACCGAAAAGCACCCATTTTTCTGCGCCTTGTGGGTCGCCGGGTTTTGGCTCTGGCAAGGGCGCCTGCTCTGGATTGAGTTGCGTACGCACAATAATGTAAAGGATGAACATCATCGCCAACATGAATCCCGGCACGAAGGCGCCCGTGAACAACGCTTTGATAGAGGTTTCAGTTATCAAACCATAAATGATCAACACAATGGACGGCGGGATCATAGTCCCCAGAGAGCCTGAGGCACAGATCGTTCCGATGGCCAAGTTTTGATTATAGCCAAGGCGCAGCATTTGCGGCAATGCGATCAGACCAAGCAGCACCACTTCACCGCCGATAATGCCGGACATTGCGGCCATAATGACGGCCATGACCGAGGTAACAATCGCAATGCCGCCGCGCACGCCGGAGAGCCAGACGTTCAAGGAGGTATACATGCCCTTTGCAATGCCTGAGCGTTCCAGCAAGGCCGCCATGAATATAAACAACGGAATGGATATCAAAACGTAATCCGTGAGCAGCCCATAGATTTTCTGC
>JGI20153J14295_10002567_pt1 | contig 12858 bp, 10 predicted proteins | sample COG_03_FD_14295 | JGI IMG/M metagenome (IMG submission 14295) | reverse complement strand
GAGTATTTTGGGGGTCTGGCCGGGAGTCTCACCGGGGAGCATGTGCAGTTTGGTGAGGATTTTATCTATACGATACGAGAGCCGCTTGGGCTCTGCGTTGGGATTGGCGCTTGGAATTACCCCACGCAAATCGCTGCTTGGAAAGGCGCGCCCGCTTTGGCCTGCGGCAATGCGATGGTCTTCAAGCCTTCTGAAACAACCCCGCTTTGCGCTTTGAAAGTGGCGGAAATTTTGCACGAGGCCGGTTTGCCAGCCGGGCTGTATAATGTGGTGCAGGGATTGGGCGATGTGGGGGCGGCCTTGGTGAGCGATCCTTTGGTGGATAAGGTCTCACTGACAGGCTCGCTCCCAACAGGCCGCAAAGTCTATGCCGCCGCGGCAGAGGGTATGCGCCATGTGACCATGGAACTGGGCGGGAAATCACCGCTGATCATTTTTGATGATGCCGAACTGGAGGCTGCGGTCAGCGGCGCTATCTTGGCCAATTTTTATTCCTCAGGGCAGATTTGCTCGAATGGAACACGCGTTTTCGTCCAAAAAGGCATCAAGCCCGCCTTTCTCAAGCGCCTCTCCGAGCGCCTGGCGACAGCGGTCTTGGGGGATCCCATGGATGAGGCCAGCAATTTCGGACCGATGGTTTCAGAGCGACAGCGCGACATCGTGGAAGGGTTCATTGCTAAGGGCAAGGCGGAAGGGGCGCGGCTCGTCTGTGGCGGCACACGGCTGGATCGTCCAGGCTTTTGGCTGACGCCAGCGGTATTTACCGATGTGACGGATCAAATGACCATCGCAAAGGAAGAGATTTTTGGGCCCGTCTTATCAGTTCTAGAATTTGACGATGAGGCGGAGGTTTTGGCCCGTGCCAATGATACGGACTATGGGCTGGCGGCTGGTGTCTTTACCCAAAACCTGCCGAGGGCCCATCGGATGGTGAAGGCTTTGGAGGCCGGGACCTGCTATATCAACACCTATAACGACGCCCCGGTCGAAGCACCGTTTGGCGGTGTAAAGCTCTCTGGCGTGGGCCGTGAAAACTCGAAGGCCGCGATCAATCATTACTCACAGCTTAAATCTGTCTATGTGCGCCTGAGCCAATTGGAAGCGCCCTATTAGAGATCGGTGCGTGCAGGAGGCGGTCGCCTCATCGCACTTGATAGGGCAGGATACCGCGCAGATCCGGATCCACCTGTAAATTGCGCTCCAGCGGTGGCACGGAGCGTTGGTGGCAATTGCGGCGCTCACAGATTCGGCAGGAGATGCCAATGGGTTCCACCTGAGCATTGGCGCTGGTGTCCAGCCCGTCGGCATAGACCAAAGACCCTGCATGCCGCATTTCGCATCCCAAGCCAATGGCATAGCGCCGTACGGGCGCGCCCCATGCGCCGCCGGATTTGCTCACATCCCGCGCCAGGCAGAAATAGCGTTTCCCGTCGGGCGTCTCAGCCATTTGCCTTAAAAACTGCCCTGGGGTTTCAAAGGCGCGATGCACATTCCAAAGCGGGCATGCGCCGCCAAAACGGGCGAATTGCAATGAGGTGGCCGAATGGCGTTTGGTAATGGTGCCGGCCTGATCGACACGGACAAAAAAGAAGGGCAAGCCCTTTTGCCCGCTGCGCTGCAAGGTAGAGAGGCGATGGGCGACCTGCTCAATGCTGGCGCCAAACTTCCCGGCCAATTGCTCCAGATCATGTCGCAGTTCCTGTGCGGCGGTCAAAAAGCTGCCATAGGGCATGAGGCTGGCCCCGGCGTAGTAATTGGCCAAGCCCAATTTGGCGATGTCGCGGGCTGCGGGTGAATGGAATTTGGCAAAGTCCAATGTGGCATCCAGAAGATCGTTTTGTGTCAACAGGGCAAGTTGGATCAGGAGTTGAAAGGTAGCGGTTGCCTCGGGCAGATGTGCCGAAAGCGTTAGGATTTTACTCTCGGGCTCATAGCGGCGGAGGGCCGGACCTCCGCTGCGCCGCAACGTCACGCCATGGGCTTCAAGCCTGGCAATCGCATGGGCCTGGATGCTGCCTTTGGCGTCGGCGGCGAAGCGCTCCGCGCGCGGTCCACGGCATCAATATAGTTGTCACAATAGTGGAAAAAGTCTCGAACCTCTTCCCAAGGGCTGGATTGTAGGCGGCTGTCGGCGCGGCCGAGGGCCTCATCCAGAGACGCGAGCCGCTCATGGGTTTCCCGATAGGCCCGATGCAGCTGCAAGAACGCGCGCGCCAATCCGGGGGCGTTGTTGGCGGCCATGCGGATATCGGCCAGATGCGGTGCATCGGCGCCAAAGATCGGATCAGTGGCCGCTTCGCGCATATCGCTGACCAATCGCGCGTTGTCGCCTGATACAAGTTCGGTGACGTCAAAACCAAAGACATCAGCCAAAGCCAGAATCACCGCCGCAGACACTGGGCGGTTGTTGTTTTCCATTTGATTGAGATAGGGCAGCGAGACCTCGAGCCGCTCGGAAAATTCCCGCTGGGTGAGATCAACCTTGCGCCGTAATTCGCGCAGTTTCGTGCCGGCATAGAGTTTTTGTTTGGCCATAGGAACCTGCTAGCACGGCAAGTTTGCAAACTCAACTTTGCGGGTTTGCGATTTCAAGATCACTGGTGCGTTTGATCACATAGGTGATGGTCAAAATGGACAGGCTGGTAGTGGCGAGCATGATCAGCAGCAGGGGCAAAGCGCCGGTCCCGGGGACCAATATGGCCCCGGTGCCGATTGCGATCAATGCGCCGCCGCCGGTGTTGATTGTGCCGCCAATGCCAGAGGCGGAGCCGGCCAAATGCGGCCGGACGACATCATGCCCGCCGTGGCGTTCGGCAGAACCATACCATTGCCAAGGCCCATAAAGCAGACACAGCCAAAGAAGGATATCGGTTGCGCGTCAGTGAAGAGGAACAAGCTGATGCTCAGGACCAATCCCAGGCAGGTCAAAATCGTGCCGATCAGCACCATTCGGTTGACCCCTAGCGTGTTGGAGAAACGCCCTGATATGCCATTCCCAACGATATAGCCCAATGAAGGCGCGCCGAGGTAAAATCCCAAAGCGGCAGGCGATAGGCCAAATATTTCACGGCCAACATAGGCGCCGCCGCCCAGATAGGCGAAATAGGCACCGGCGCTGAAGCTGGCGGTCAGGCAATAGCCCCAAAAGCGACGAGACTTCAGAAGCTCAGGATAAGCGCGAAACTGCTCTGCCATTGAGCTGGTTTGATGCAGATTGGTCTCACCCATGTCCAAATAGGTCAGGGCAAAGACGAAAATGCCAACGCCGAGCAGGAGCCAAAAACTCGCCACCCAGCCAAATTGTGCCTCTAAGCCACCGCCCATTGCGGGTCCGATGAGGGGTAAGATGGCCATGCCCATTGTGACGTATCCCAGCACGGAAGCTGCTTGATCTTGGCTGCAGGTGTCGCGAATCGCCGCGCGGGACAGAACCAGGCCGGTGACCACAACCGCCTGCAGCAAGCGGCAGACCAGAAAAACCTCAAAAGAGGGGGCAATAATGCAGCCCAATGAGGCGCTGCAAAAAATGGCCAAGGCGACCATGACCACGGGCCGGCGTCCGTAGCGATCCGACAGCGGGCCGACAAAGAGTTGGAAGACCGCATTCATTGCCAAATACAGACTTACGGAGAGCGTGGCGCTGGCGTAGCTGACATTGAACGTCTGTGCCATTGAGGGCAGCGACGGTAGAAAGATGCTGAGACCGAGAGCGCCGACTGCCGAGAGGCAAATCAGTGTGAAGATGCTGGGCGGTGTGGAATTGTCCAAGAACTTGGAGCGGGAATGACTACTCATTGTAAATCGCTATCGCCGCCTGTTGGGCTTGTCCAGACTCTTTGCAATTATTCAGTTATGCAGATTGTTGCCGCAAAATATTTGCAAATATTCCAAATTCGCCTTCGCTTTGTCGGCCGGGGAGGCTATGGTCGCTCAAAGAGGATCTGCCATGACGAATATTTTGAATGAATTACAAAGCCGGCGTGACATTGCGCGGATGGGCGGCGGTCAGCGCCGGATTGATGCGCAGCATGCGAAGGGGAAACTCACCGCGCGCGAGCGGATTGATTTGCTGCTTGATGAGGGCAGTTTTGAAGAATTTGATATGTTCAAAGCTCACCGCTGCGTGGATTTCGGCATGCAAGAGCAAACCTACCCTGGCGATGGCGTGGTCACAGGCTGGGGTACGGTCAATGGACGCATGGTCTATGTTTATAGTCAAGATTTCACGGTTTTTGGGGGCTCATTGTCAGAAACCCATGCGGAGAAAATCTGTAAAATCATGGATATGGCGATGCAAAACGGTGCACCTGTGATCGGATTAAACGATTCTGGTGGCGCACGGATTCAAGAGGGCGTCGCCTCTTTGGCCGGTTACGCAGAGGTGTTTCAACGCAATGTTATGGCCTCCGGCGTCGTGCCGCAGATCAGCGTGATCATGGGCCCCTGTGCTGGCGGCGCGGTCTATTCGCCGGCGATGACTGATTTCATCTTCATGGTCAAAGACAGCAGCTATATGTTTGTGACAGGCCCTGATGTGGTCAAGACTGTGACCAATGAGGTGGTAACGGCCGAAGAGCTCGGTGGCGCGGTCACCCATACGAAGAAATCATCCGTGGCCGATGGGGCCTTTGAGAATGACGTTGAGGCCCTGACAGAAGTCCGGCGTCTGGTGGATTTTTTGCCGCTCAACAATCGCGAGAAACCGCCTGTCCGGCCATTCTTTGACGATCCGCTTCGCGTGGATAACAGCTTGGACACGCTGATCCCTGCGAACCCGAACCAGCCTTATGACATGAAAGAGCTGATCCATAAAATCGCTGATGAAGGCGATTTTTATGAGATCCAAGAGGAATTTGCCAAAAATATCCTCACCGGCTTTATTCGCATGGAAGGCTCCACCGTTGGGGTTGTGGCCAATCAGCCGACGGTTTTGGCCGGCTGTTTGGATATTGACGCCAGCCGCAAGGCCGCGCGTTTTGTCCGGTTCTGTGATGCCTTTGAAATCCCAATCCTCACGCTCGTGGACGTGCCCGGATTTCTTCCCGGAACAGGGCAGGAATATGGTGGCGTGATCAAGCACGGAGCCAAACTCTTGTTTGCCTATGGTGAGGCCACGGTGCCCAAGGTGACGGTCATTACGCGCAAAGCCTATGGCGGCGCCTATGATGTGATGGCCTCCAAACATCTGCGCGGTGATTTCAACTACGCTTGGCCCACAGCCGAGATTGCGGTGATGGGCGCCAAAGGGGCAACCGAGATCATCCATCGTGCTGATCTGGGGGATGCTGAGAAGATTGCCCAGCATACGAAAGACTATGAAGAACGTTTCGCCAATCCTTTCGTTGCGGCTGAAAAAGGGTTCATCGACGAGGTGATCATGCCAGCTTCCACGCGTCGCCGGGTGTGCCGGGCATTTGCCAGTTTGCGGGGAAAATCCCTGAAAAACCCATGGAAAAAACATGACAACATTCCACTCTAAGGTCGAAGAGAGCCAATAATGGAAAAACACCGTGGGTTCCCCGGCCGTCTTCCCGGTACGGATGCGCAATTTACCATTCGGCGCGCGAGTAAGAATGGGGCGACAAAAATTATCAGGCGCGAGCGCTATGCAGACCGTCGTCCTCCAGATCGCCGGGCGGATGAGGCGTTTCTGCACGCTTTGATTGAATATTTTGGTGAAGAGCCATTTGAGCGCGGCAACCTTGATGGGGGCCGCCTGTCTTGGTTGTTTGAACGCGAAGTCGTCCCCGCACAGGATGATTTCGATCCCGAATCCTATGTGGCTTTGCTGCGTGTGGATCTGAAAAAAGCGCAAGCGAGCTTTCCACAAATCTTTGTCGAAGGGTGGTCGGCGTGAATTTGCCGGGTCTCATAGGGTGTTTTGCGCGGCTTTGTGCCCAGTGCTTGGGAGCAGCCGGGTCTTCCCTTGGCCTATCCTGGCCGCGCTTGTCATAATCTAGGTGTTGGAGTTTCAAAATTCTTTGCATTGGTTTTGAAAACATATCGACCCTTTCTTTCCTTAACCGGTTCTGGCTTTGGCCAGTGCCGGTTCTTTTTTTCGCACAGCTCCTTTGCCTCGAGCTGCGCGCGCCGAGAAGGATTCCTCAATGTTTGATAAGATTTTAATTGCCAACCGGGGCGAGATTGCCTGTCGTGTGATAAAAACAGCCAAGGCGATGGGGATCAAAACCGTGGCGATTTATTCCGATGCGGATGCCCAGGCGTTGCATGTGAAAATGGCGGATGAGGCGGTGCATATCGGTCCTTCGCCGGCGAATCAGTCTTACATCGTGATTGAAAAAGTCATGGATGCGATCCGGCAAACCGGGGCGCAAGCTGTGCATCCCGGTTATGGGTTCTTGTCAGAAAATCGCCTGTTTGCTGAGGCCTTGGAGGCTGAAGGTGTGGCTTTCATCGGCCCGCCGGCCTCTGCGATTGAAAGCATGGGAGACAAGATCACCTCGAAAAAACTGGCCAAAGAGGCCGGTGTGAGCACGGTTCCGGGCTATATGGGTCTGATTGCTGATGCAGATGAAGCGGTGAAAATCGCACAAGAGGTTGGATATCCGGTGATGCTCAAGGCCAGCGCTGGTGGGGGTGGCAAGGGTATGCGCATCGCATGGAACGATGCAGAGGCGCGCGAGGGCTTCCAATCGTCCAAGAATGAAGCGGCCAGCAGCTTTGGAGATGACCGGATTTTCATCGAAAAATTCGTCACGCAACCCCGGCATATCGAAATCCAAGTTCTGGCGGATAGCCATGGCAATTGCATCTATCTCAATGAGCGCGAATGTTCCATCCAGCGGCGCAACCAAAAAGTGATTGAGGAGGCCCCGAGCCCCTTCTTGACGCCGGAGGTGCGCAAGGCCATGGGCGCGCAATCTTGTGCATTGGCCCAAGCGGTGGGCTACACCAGCGCCGGTACGGTGGAATTTATCGTCGACAGCGCACAGAATTTCTACTTTCTTGAAATGAACACGCGCTTGCAGGTCGAACATCCGGTGACGGAGTTGATCACTGGGGTGGATCTGGTGGAGCAGATGATCCGCGTTGCCAATGGCGAGGCGCTGTCCATTACCCAAGAGGACGTGAAAATTAATGGCTGGGCCATGGAAAGCCGCCTCTATGCGGAAGACCCTTATCGGGGGTTTTTGCCCTCAATTGGCCGTTTGACACGGTATCGTCCGCCCGCTGAAAGCCGCAGCGCGACCGCGGCCGTACGCAATGATACCGGTGTTTATGAAGGTGGAGAAATTTCCATGTTCTATGATCCGATGATTGCCAAGCTTTGCACCTGGGCGCCAGATCGTCCCGCGGCCATTGCGCAGATGCGCAATGCGCTGGATGCCTTTGAGGTCGAGGGTATTGGTCACAACATTCCATTCCTCTCTGCGGTCATGGATCACCCGAAATTTTGCGCCGGCAATATCACCACTGCCTTTATCGAGGAGGAATATCCAGACGGGTTTCATGGGGTTGATCTGCCACAAGAGACGCTGAAAATTGTCGGCGCCTGCGCGGCGGCAATGTATCGTTTGGGCGAAATTCGTCGCACAAAAGTTTCTGGGCGCATGGACAATCACGAGCGCCGCGTGCGCGACGATTGGGTTGTTGGCATTCAGGGCCATGAGTTCCCCGTGACAATTGCAGCCGATCCCAATGGATCCACCGTACATTTTGAAAGCGGCAGCCATAGGGTGGCCAGTGATTGGACACCGGGCAAGCCACTGGCTTTGATGAATGTGGATGGTATCGATATCGCGTTAAAGGTTGAGAAATGCACAAGCGGCTTCCGTATCCGCTTCCGCGGGGCTGATATGCGCGTGACTGTGCGCAGCCCGCGTCAGGCTGAGCTGGCCAAATTGATGATCGAGAAAGTCGCACCGGATACTTCGAAACTCTTGCTCTGCCCCATGCCGGGCTTGATCGTCAAAGTCGATGTGGCTGTGGGCGATGAAGTGCAAGAGGGCCAGACGCTTTGCACAGTTGAGGCGATGAAAATGGAAAATATTCTGCGGGCCGAGAAGAAAGCTATTGTCAGCAAGATCCATGCGGCGCCGGGGGACAGTCTGGCCGTGGATGCGATCATCATGGAGTTTGAGTGAGCTTGAACGGCTCAGACCCGAAGGTGGGGCGACCCTTGGGCCGTTCCATCCTTCGCGGCGGCCCTCAGGGCTTGCTCATCTCGCGCTGTCGGATGGGCATTTTGTCGATCACCCGGCTCAATTCACGCATGTCCCAAGCAAAGGGTTTGCGCAGTTTGATTTTACCATCCTTGCCGATCAAAACCCAATTGAAGCCTTTGGGGTGCAATGTTTTGCGCAGGTTGGACTGGGCTTTGGGATCGGTATCGACCACGATCATGACGTCTCGTTCCTGCACCACAGCTATTTCGGCCTGCAAAAGCGCCATTTGCTGGGTGAAAGTGGGGTCCAGCGGGCTATCGGCGAACACAACCCAGGGCCGCGCCGCCCAGATGACATCTGACAGCTCAACCTCTTTGGCGTCGAAAATATGGGTCGGATCGGAGCGCCAAATGTCTAAGGTCTCCCCGGCCAAGACCGGTGGCGCGATGGCCAGAAGCCCGAGCCATAAGTGGAACACTCTTTTAAACATAATATCTCCTTCATGGTTCTATATAGGGCCTTTGCAATTGCAAGCGAAGGGGTTGAACGAAAAATACCCGGGCATCGGCCCGCGGGACAAGGAGCGCGGATAATGACAGATAAGACATCTTGGAGCGAAATGGCTGGCAAAGAGCTGCGCGGCAAGCCATTGGAGTCTTTAACTTGGGATACGCTCGAAGGCATCAAGGTGCAGCCGCTTTATACGGCTGAAGATGCGACAGGATTGGCGCATATGGGCAGCGTGCCGGGGCAAGAACCCTATACGCGCGGTGTCAAAGCCACCATGTATTCCGGCCGGCCCTGGACCATTCGGCAATACGCTGGATTTTCCACAGCCGAAGAGTCCAATGCCTTTTACCGCCAAGGGCTCGCAGCCGGGCAACAGGGGGTATCAGTGGCCTTCGATTTGGCCACGCATCGGGGCTATGACAGCGATCATCCGCGCGTTGTCGGCGATGTTGGCAAAGCTGGGGTGGCGATTGACAGTGTAGAGGATATGAAAATCCTCTTTGATGGCATCCCGCTGGATAAGATTTCTGTCTCCATGACGATGAATGGCGCGGTGATCCCTGTTTTGGCCTCCTTCATCGTGGCCGGTGAAGAGCAAGGCGTCAGCCGCGCGGCCCTCTCGGGCACAATCCAAAATGACATTCTCAAAGAATTCATGGTGCGCAATACTTATATTTACCCACCTGAGGCCTCCATGCGTATTGTGGCCGATATTATCGAATTTACCGCCCGTGATATGCCGAAGTTCAACTCCATTTCGATCAGCGGTTATCACATGCAAGAGGCCGGTGCGAATTTGGTGCAGGAATTGGCCTATACCATTGCAGATGGGCGCGAATATGTGCGCACGGCGATTGCGCGGGGGATGGATGTGGATGCCTTTGCCGGGCGTCTGTCGTTTTTCTTTGCCATTGGTATGAATTTCTTTATGGAAGCGGCGAAATTGCGGGCTGCAAGGGTTTTGTGGCACCGGGTTATGGCGGAATTTGACCCGAAAAATCCCAAATCCAGCATGCTGCGGACCCATTGCCAAACCTCCGGTGTGAGTCTGCAAGAGCAAGATCCCTATAACAACATCGTGCGCACGGCTTTTGAAGCGATGTCCGCGGTTTTGGGCGGCACGCAATCGCTGCATACCAATAGTTTTGATGAGGCCATTGCCCTGCCAACGGAAACCTCGGCACGCATTGCGCGCAATACACAGCTCATTTTGCAAGAAGAAACTGGGGTGACCAATGTGGTTGATCCGCTGGCGGGCTCTTACTATGTGGAAAAACTCACTGCTGATCTTATTGATGAGGCCTGGGCGCTGATCGAAGAGGTTGAGGAGATGGGCGGCATGACCAAAGCCGTGGCCAGCGGCCTGCCCAAGCTTAAAATTGAAGAAAGTGCGGCGCGGCGTCAGGCGATGATTGATCGCGGGGAAGAGGTGATTGTTGGGGTCAACAAATATACCTCTGACAAACAACCCGACATTGAGGTGCGCGATATTGATAACAATCAGGTGCGCGAGGCCCAGGTCGCGAAACTCCAGTCCATCCGCGCGAGCCGTGATCAAACGGCCTGTGATGCGGCCCTTCTTGAGCTTGGACGGCGCTGCGTTGAAGGGGGCAATCTATTAGAAGCGGCTGTTGAAGCGGCGCGTCATCGGGCGACGGTGGGGGAAATTTCATTGGCGATGGAGGGCACATTTGGCCGACATCGCGCGGAGGTGAAGACATTGGCTGGCGTGTATGGATCTGCCTATGAGGGCGACGAAAACTTTGAAGCAATTCAGAGATCTGTGGAAGAATTCGCCAAAGAAGAGGGACGCAGGCCCAGGATGCTTGTGGTGAAAATGGGGCAAGATGGCCATGATCGGGGCGCCAAAGTGATTGCCACGGCCTTTGCCGACATTGGTTTTGATGTGGACGTCGGCCCCCTGTTTCAAACCCCTGAGGAGGCGGCGCAGGACGCGGTGGACAATGACGTGCATGTGGTCGGTATTTCCAGCCAAGCGGCAGGTCACAAAACCTTGGCGCCCAAATTGGTGGAGGCATTGAAGGCCGCAGATGCGCAGGAGATTATCGTGGTCTGTGGCGGGGTTATTCCTCAGCAAGACTATGATTTCCTCAAAGCCGCTGGCGTAGCGGCGATCTTTGGTCCGGGCACAAATATCCCCGATGCGGCACAGAATGTTTTGGATTTGATCCGAAAGGCGCGCAGCTAAAGCGCGGCAGAGGGGGATGGTATGTTAAGATTGGATCACATTGCAGTGGCGGGAGAAACCCGGCGAGCCGCAACGGATTTTGTTCAAAATTTCTTGCAGGTTGCGCCACTTGCGGCCGGCCAGCATCCACATTTCTCAACGCATAACCATCTTTGGGGCATGGGTGAGGCCTGCTATCTGGAATCCATCGCGATTGATCCGGAGGCACCCTCTTTGCCCTATCCGCGGTGGTTCGGTTTGGACCGCTTTTCTGGTCCGCCGCGCATTGCCAGTTGGATTTTGGCAACCGACAATATCCAAGAGAGCCTCGCCCGGCTTAGCCCAGAGTTTGGAACGCCGGTGCGGCTTGAGCGTGGCGCCTATACTTGGGATATTTCCGTCTCAGATACGGGAGACTTGCCATTTGGTGGTTACGGGCCGGCGTTGATTGAGTGGCAACCGCCTGCCCATCCTTGCCAGAATTTGCCCGACAGCGGCTGTCGTCTGATCTCTTTGCAAGTTCAACACCCGCAAGCCGACCAAATGCAGGCGCTTTTGGCAGAGCTTATCGGTGATGAACGCATTTGCTTTTCAACCGGCCCTGCGCAGATTTCCGCTGAAATTCAAACGGATCACGGTTTGGTGACGCTCAAGTAGAGGCTTTGCCCTTTCGTCTTGTGCGCACAGGGCCTAAGATGCCACCCATGTCTATTTGGACCCGCATCACCGCTGCGCTTGCCGCCCTTGCCAAGGGCGAAGGGCTTTCAGCAGTTTTCGAGAAGCTGCGCAGCCCGCCGGAGAAATCCGTCGGGTTTACCATCGCTGTGATCGCATTGAGCGCAAAGATGGCCAAAGCCGATGGCAGCGTCACCCGTGCGGAGGTGCTGGCGTTTCGGGAAGTTTTTTATATTCCCACCTCAGAAGAGAGCAGTGCGGCCAAAGTGTTTAACCTCGCGCGTCAGGATGTGGCCGGATTTGAAACCTATGCTCGGCAAATCAAATCTATGTTCGGTGCAAGGATGGATATCCTGGAAGACTTGCTTGAGGGATTGTTTCACATAGCCACCGCAGATGGATCTTATCATGCGCAAGAGGATGCGTTCTTGAGCCGAGTTTCCGATATTTTCGGCCTGTCTGCACGGGGCTTTTGCGTGATCAAAGCCCGTTACGTCAAGGGCGCGACCGCCGATCCTTTTGATGTTTTGGGCGTCTCGCCGGGCGCAAGCTTTGAAGAAATACGTTTGGCATGGCGGGCACTCGTGAAAAAGAATCACCCCGATCAGCTGGTGGCGCGCGGCGTTCCGCGCGAGGCTGTAAAATTGGCCGAAGCACGTCTGGTGGCGATCAATAAGGCGTGGGAAGAATTGGCAAAGGTCCAGGCCTAGCCATCGCGCAGCCCTGGGCGTGAGACAGGTTCTAAGTCAATCGCATATCGGTGCGNAGCTTTGCATCCAGGGATGCGGCCAAAGAATTGAGCCGGGCTTCGGCCACCTCCCCAAACAGAGGCGAGGCCTCTGCCGTGAGCGTGAGCGACAGTGTTTTTGTCTTTGCGGACCAGTGGAGCTGGGCGGTCTCATCGTCGGGATCGGCCCAGAGCATCGCGCCAAGGCGCATGGCTTTGCCTAAGATCTCAGCCTGTTTTTGGTTGGGCTCATCCAGAAGCGTCAAAAGCTCTTCAAACCGGGTGCCTGCACGGCTGTTTCGGTAGCGATGCAGCAATGCCAAGCCCAGAAAAATTCGCTCCTCATGGCTCAGCCCGCCCAAATTGGCACGGGTGGCATATTCGAAGCAAACCTCCGCCCGGAAATCAGGATGGGCGCGCCAGCTTACATCATGCAGCAAACACGCCGCGCGCACCAGCCGCGCGCGACTGGGGGACATCTTGGAAAAGAGCGGGGAGATGAACTTGTGCAGCCGCATACCAAAGCCCGGAAGCCGCGCATCCTTGCGCTCGGCGAAATGGCAGCTTTCGATCAAAGGGTCGCGGTCGCGCATGGCTTGCGGCATCTGTTCATAAAGAAGCCCCTCTCTAAT
>JGI20153J14295_10002565_pt1 | contig 12871 bp, 12 predicted proteins | sample COG_03_FD_14295 | JGI IMG/M metagenome (IMG submission 14295) | reverse complement strand
TACATTCCGGGTCTCTTTCTAACCGCCTCAAGACCTTTTAAAACTTTGATGGAGTCTGCTTGATATGTTGAATTATTTTTCATATTATTTAAATGGAAATTAATTAACTATAACATTTTTTAGAAAAAAATATGGAAATTTATCTTATAGCCACACATTATAATTCCTATTAAACCTTTATTTAAAAGGTTTTTTTGATATTGGCGGAGAGACAGGGATTCGAACCCTGGGTACCTTTAATAGTACACACACTTTCCAAGCGTGCGCTTTAAACCACTCAGCCATCTCTCCAACATTAATATTATTATTTCTTTTTTATTATAGCAATTTCATTAATGTTTCCTCTAAAAATCTCAATGGTTTCTACATTATCAAGAAAATAATTTTTCAAATTTTGATCTATATATTTTGAATTAAAGTCTTTTTTTTTGAGAACATTTTTAAGTATACTTTTTAAATCTGGAAACTCCTGACCTATTCTCATATCTTCTCTTGTTTCAGGAAAGTCTAGTTCTTCTACAATAAAATAACCTCCGCTTTCAAGTATTGGAAAAAGATAGAATAACGAAATTATCTGATCTTTAAGCATGTGACTAGCATCTTCAATGATTATCTTATATTCAATTTTCTTATCAATTATATTTTTTTGAATTGATGATGCTGAGCTAGAATTTACAAAAAAACTTGTCATTCTTTTGGAGGTATAGTTAAACATATCAGGATTTATGTCAGCACCAAAAATATTAGCATTTCTAAAATAAAAGAACATTGCTGCTGAGGCATTTCCATAAAATGAACCTATCTCTAGGACATTTATTTTTTTATCTTTAAATTCAAGAAAAACTTTTTCATAAAATTTTGAATAACCATGAGCAGCTATTCTGATATTATCCCTTTTAGAAGGATGTGTGTATTGATTAATATATTTTTCACCTTTATCACTATTAAAATATTCAAATAAAAAATTTAAATCCTTAGAAAATAAAAATAAATTTTTTAAAGAAAAATTATCTAAGTTTTTTTTTTCTTCTATATAAAAATAATTATATAAAAATTTGAATGGTAGTATTAATAATATATAAATTTTTCTTATTAAAGAAGCTTTTTCAAACCTATGTCTGTAAAATAAATTATAAAATGTATTAATATTCATTTTTTTTAACTTTATTCAATTAAGAATTAATTATTATCTAATAAGTTTCGTTTACATTATAAATTAAATATATAAATATATAAATTTATGAATTCACAAATTTCAATATATATCCCAGCGTTTAATGCAGAAAGTACAATTAAATTGTGTATAAACTCAATTCTATCGCAAACATTGCAGCCTCATGAAATACTAGTCATAAACGATGCATCTACAGATAATACACATAAAATATTATTAAGTTTCGGCAATAAGATTAAAATAATAAACAACAATATCAACCTTGGTGTAAGTCAATCAATGAATATCGCTAATGAATTTTTGAAGACAAGATTTATTGCAAAAATTGATGCCGATGTAGAGCTGTGCCCAGATTGGATTGAATTACTAATAAATCAGATAAAAAAAAAAGGTGCTACATTGATTGGTGGAAAAATGTATGAAAAATTTACTGAAAACCCATTCAATCTTTGGAGGTCAAAAAGATTAAAACAAAATTGGGGTGAATATGACCTATCATTTCCAAATTTTATATTTGGCTGTAATAATATTTTAGATACTAAAAATATCACAAATTTTGTGAAATATAGAACTGATTTAGATTATTTTAAAACTAATGGTGAAGATATAGAGTTTTCAAATTATTTAAAAAAAAATAATCATAAATTGTATTATTGTAGTAGCGCAGTTTGTTATCATCTGCAAAATGATAATGGCCTAAGCTTATCAAAAAGATATTGGCGGTACATCCATTATGGCGATGGATTAAAAAAAAGAAATTTAATTAAAACTATTAAAAATATTATAAGACAATTCAAAAAAACAATTAAATGGTCTATCCAGGATATTTTAAATTTTAATTTAAAACCTTACTATAAATTTTATTATTTTTTATCATTTTTCAATTATCGATTTTGCATTTTACAAAAAAAATAAAAATGAATAAAAAATCCATTTTTTTATCTAATTTAGCCTGGCAAACCAAAGATCAGAAAAAAATTATTAAAACAATTAAGCACAATAAATTTACAGGAATAGATTTTGCGCCACTTCAAATAACCAATAGCTGGAATAATATAAATAAAAAAGTAAAAAAATATTTTTCCTTTCTAAAAAAAAATAAAATTAAAGTAAACGCTATACAGGGAATTTTCTATAAAAAAAAATTTAATTTATTTAATCCAAATCAGAGTTTGACTAAAATTATAGATCATTTACATATCATAATTAAGTTATGCCACACTCTTAATTGTAATAAAATAATTGTTGGCTCTTCTCAATTTAGGAACAAACTAAAATTAAAAAAAATTTTTGCTGATAAAATATTTTGCAATTTTTTAAAAAAGACTATTCCCTTGTTGGAAAAGAATAAAATATTTTTTTGTCTGGAAACAATTCCTAAACAATATAATGAAAAGTATCTATATAATTTTAAAGATACGGTTAATATTGTTAAGAAAATAAACTCTAAATGGATAAAAATAAATTATGATACAAGTATTTTTCATTATAAAAAAATAAATTTAAATGAATTCAACAGAAATATTAAGATTATTAAAAATATTCAAATTTCAGAGAAGCAATTTAAATATTTTACTAATCCAAGCAAAAAAAATATTAAATTTATTAATAAATTAAAAAAAAATAACAAAATTAAAGATGTGAGTTTTGAAATGATTTCTAATAATACTGACTTTACTAAGTTAGATCTATCAATCGAAAATATAAATAAATTGTTTAACTAGTAATAAACATTTGACCAATTATAAAATCTTCTAATAGAGTCATTAAGAGATACTTTATTTCTAAAATTTAATTCTTTTTTTATCTTACTTATATCTGGACATCTTCTTTGTGGTTCAACTTGTGGGTAGTTTTTAGGATAATCAATTTTTACAAATTTAACTTTTTTGGGAACGTTTTTTTTGATCACATCATAAAGCTTGGTCATATTAATTTCAGGGTTATCATTCCCGATGTTGTATACAAATTTGTTTCCCCTGAGTATTACCAAAAACATTGCCGTGATTGCATCTGTCACATAGCAAAATGTTCTAGTTTGCTTTCCTTTTTTAAAGATTGTAATAGGCATATTCCTCTTGATTGAACTAAAAAATCTTGGAAAAACTCTGTAATCATTTTTTGGCATACCAGGGCCAAAAACATTAAATGGTCTAAAAATAGATATGTTTACCTTTTGTTTTATCTTAAAAAAATAGCATAAAGTTTCACCGACTCTTTTACCCTCATCATAGCAGGATCTATCTTCTATACATGAGACATTGCCATTGTAAGTTTCTTTTGTTGGAATGTTTTTTTTGTCAGGATTACCATAAATTTCACTACTACTAAAAAAAATAAATTTTGATTTATTCTTTTTAGAATATTCAAGTAATTTTTTTGTTCCAGTAATACTTGTAAAAATTGCTTCAATTGGTTTGTTATAATAATGTTTCGGACTAGGTATTCCTGCTGCATGCAGAACATAATCAGACTTAAAATTTAATTTATCAATTTTATTAATATCTTTTTTTATCTTTTTAACATTTTTATCTAAATAAATTTCACATTTATCAAATTTTATATCTATTGCTGTGATTTTTATTTTTTTTGATAATGATTTATTCATTGTTATTAGGGTTTTTATAAAATATTTCCCTAAAAAACCGTTTGCACCTGAAATTAAAAATTTCTTTCCTGAGATAAACTTTGAATATTTTTTAAGATTTTGACATATTTCACTTATATCTGACTCTAAATAAAATTTTTCGTTCATATAATCCTAACTTTGGGTAGTGGTATTATAAATTTTGACTTTAGCCCCTTTTTTTTCCATTTTTTAATAATTGGCTCACTTAAATGCCAAGCAAGTAATAAGACATAATCAGGTTTTTTTTCTAATAAAATATCATCATTTACTATCTCCAAATTTGTACCTGGGATATAGTAATTAAGTTTTAGTGACGTGGGTTGTTCTGCGATAAAATCAAGGTTGTTTTCATCTAAATTACAATAATTTAACAAAACTACTGCTCTTGCAGGACAAGATTTTCCTATTATAGTTAAATTTTTTGATTTTATTTCTGATAATTTTTCAGTTAAATCTTTTTTTGACTGATTGATATTTTGTACAAAATCTTTGTAAGTTTTTTCTTTATTTTTTACTAATTTTTCATTTTCTATTTCTAGTAATTTTTTTAAACTATCGGTCTGATTTTTTTGCTTCTTTGAAACAATACACCTAATGCTTCCACCATATCTTGTAACTAACTGAGCATGATATAATGTAAGATTATACATCTCAAATAATTTTATTAGTGAAATTAATGAGTAGGTTCTTAAATGTTCATGATAAAAAGTATCATATTGAACTTTTTCTATAACTTCCATAATGTAATGATTTTCAAAACAAAAAAAACCATTATCATCCAAAGCTTCAACTATCCCATCCATAACATCCCCTAGTGTAGACATATGGGCAAATACATTCGTACTGGTAATTAGTTTTGCTTTTCCCTTGTTCGAAATTATATTTTTTACAACCTCTAAATTGAAAAATGATTGCAAAGTAAAAATACCATTATCATTTGCAAGTTTTGCTATATTTGTAGGTTCAATACCAACAACGTTTAATCCTTTAGACCTAAAATGTTTCAACAAACTTCCGTCATTACTACCTATATCCAGAACAGTATCATTTTTTTTTAACTCTAAATTTTCAAATAAATAATCTGAAAGTTCTTTTTGTTCATTGTCTACTGTTTTAGTTATACCTGGCAAATAAGGATAATCTAAATGATAAACTTTATTTTGATCAACAATATAATCTATTTGTAACAACGTACAGTCTTCGCATCTAACAACTATAATTGGAAATTTCTCTTGGCTATATTTTTCCTTAGTTTTTTTTTGTAAAGAATTTGCTAGTGGTTGATCCCCTAAATTTATTATTTTTATAAGATTTTTTGAGCTACAAATTTGACATTTGTTAATTTTACCTGGTAAGAAATTATGCTGAATCATTAAATCAAAGTGTTATTTATTTTTTCTGAGCTCAAACAAAAATCTAAATTTTTATAATTTGGTTTTTTCAAAAAATCTTTTATCATGGTGTGTATCTGATAAGATCTGCCATCAATAAATAATTTTTTATTCATACTTTTATAAATTTTAATTTTTTTACTATTTTTATTATTAACTTCTAAGGTAAAGTCTTTAGTCCAATCTTTAGATTTTGTAAATAGCTTAACATGTCCATTCTTAAAGTTAATTTTAATTTTATGAGACTGAAGACCATCTTTTTTTGTATTGATTAAAATCTTTCCATTTAAATGGTTTTGATTTACTACATTGCAAAAAATTTTATTTTTAAAGTTTAAACCTTTAAATTTTACAATCTTAGTTGAATAATCTCTAAGAGTGAGATCTCCAAAAAAAAATTGACAATAAGAAAATACATGTGTTAAAAAAATATTTTTAATACCACCTCCTAGTTTTTCATTAGTTTTCCAAGATTTAATTTTTTTATTTAGATCGTGACTTATAAAATTCCAATTTATTTTAAAATCAATTGTGGGTCCAAGTATTTGTTTATCAATTATGTACTTTAATTTTTTAAAGAGATCATGATTTAGATAGGTTAAATTAACCTCTGCTTTAATTTTTTTTTTTTTGATTCTTTCAACTAATTTTTTTGACCTAAAATAACTGCTACTTATAGGCTTTTCAAAAATTATTCTTTTTTTATATTTTAGATTGTAAGTAATTATTTTTTCTTGAAGTTTTGGTGGTACCGCTAATATTACGATCCTAATATTGTCTTTAAAAATTTTTTTCCAGTCAGTTACGTGGATAATATTTTTTAAATCATAGTTTTTTAGTTTTTTAATATTTCTAGAACATATAATTTTTAATTTAACATTTTTAATTTTTTTAATCGCTGGTAAATATCCTTTTATACCAAAATTTGAACCAACTAGAGCTATATTCATTTAATCTTTATTTAATAAGTCTACACCATTGCAGTATTTTGAAAATCGTATTTCTTGAAATGGAAACTTTTCAAATAATTCATCAATATTCTGATTAATAGACGTTTTGAGTTCAACGACTATATCTTTATCACTTTTGAAAAAATTATTATTATACATATTATATATAATATTTGTATCTATCGTAATTCTTACATTACTGTTTATTAAATACTCACGATCATAAATAACATTTAAAATAGGTTTACAAAGACCATATTTTTTATCAAAAATCCCATTTAATTTGAACTCATCAAATCTTTTATGAGATATTTTTTTATTAACTTTAAACCTTCCTTCAATGCTAGAAATTTTATACTCCAAGAAAAAATATTTGTTAATATTATCTGGGTAATTTCTTACTCTTATTTTTTTTCTTGGGTTGAGACCTTCAATTGAATCATTATACATATCCTTGTTTATATTATCAAAATAAATGCTTTGAACTTTTCTAGATTTATATAAATTTATTGCACCAATAGAAGATATTTTTTCTTTAAAATCTAAAAGATTTTCTTTTTTAATAAATAATTTTTTTTCAACTCTAAAAGTCATTTAATTTATTATCGCTATGGATGAAAAATTGTCTACATGGATTTCAGTATTAAAATTTTTACAGCTAGAATTATTTATTTTTATTTGACCTCCATTAAATTCTTGTTTTTTTTTGTAGCTAGCATAACAATTATTTACATCCCACATTTTTGAATTTTCTAAAAAAACTTTTGAAGAGTCTTTTGAGGCCAAACCAATATTAGATGTGGTTACATCTATTTTTTGGAAATTGGCTATAGTATCTTCGCCCACAGATATACCTTTATCACCACATTTTTTTAAGATAGAATTCTCAATAATGTAAGTTCCGCTTGAAAAATCAATACAATCGTTTAAAGAATTTTCTATATTAATCTGCTCAATAGACAAATTTGAAAAATCAAAATCAACACCATCAAATAAAGAATTTTTTGAGTAAATTTTTTTTATTTTTCCCTTACTATTAATTAAATTTATCCCATCTTCACAAATCGAATTTATTGAATTAAGTTCAGTATTTTCAAAATAAATTTTAATAAACGATAAGCATCCAGTAAGTGTGTTGTGATCGTATCTATTTGAGATTTTTTGATTAAATAATTTTTTTTTTCCCTCAAAATCTATTTGAATATTTTTGATTGATCCATTCACAAAAAAACTTCTCCCGTAAAAATCTTTTTGAATTATCTTAAAAAATTTTTTTTCTTTATCTAAATCAAAATCTATAGAGTCATTATAAAAAAAAGTAACATTTTCAAAAAATTCGTTATTAAGTATAATGCTATTATATTTCTTATTTTTATTTTCTTTAAAATCTATAAATTGATAATAGTTGTCATTTAACACAAGCTCAGACTCTAGAAGCTTTCTTTGTTCAGCAATGTCCAGTTTTAATGAACTATCACAACTATCACCAAGCTCATTACATAAATGAAAAGTATCTTTACTTTCATCATATTTTAAAAATTTTATTAAGTGTTTTTGATTGACTAAATTATTCAAATATTTACTAAATAATTTTTTATCTTTGTAAAAATTATTATTATATTCTATGTCTACTTTACTTTTTTTTTTATAAAGATTTTCGATTATATCTAAATTTGATAGCAATCTATTAAATTTCTTTTCATAATTTTTCTCATCAAGATTAAATTTTTTGTTAATAATTTTTTATAAAACTGTTTTTTATCTAAATTAATAATTAATTTTCTAGTATTACTAATAGACTCTAAATAATTTTTACTTACTGGGTAATTAAGTTTTGATTGTTTTTTTTCTAAATCAAATTCTCCATCATAATAAATTGGCTCAAAATATGACTCAACTGAATTCCAATAAAATTTTCTATTGTGTACATATAAAGCATGGTTTCCATTAGCAGATAATATTATATTATTGAATATATCCAATTTATTTCTAATAATATCTGAGCTCTCAGCAAGAACATCATTGTTAAGATCGTAATCTAAAAATGAATAATTATTTTTTTCATTTTTAAATCCATTTAAATAAACTAGGTAAGCATAATTTAACTTTTTTAAAGCTAGCAATGAATTATGTTTAAAAGAATTATTTTTCATTGACCAGTTTGTATTATTTATTCTTGATAGCTGAATTTCAGTTGCTATATCTGATACTTTAAATATTTTAGTCCAATTTACACCTTTTGCAGAAGAAATTTTTGATGCTGCTTTCATCATATACTTTTCATCCCCCTCAAGTATAGGTCCTTCCCTTCTTTTATTAAATTCTAAAAATTCTTTTGAAATTTTTTCTTGAAATAACATTTTTAAGTTTTGACCGTAAATTTTAACATTTACAATTTGTGTTCTTGGAGAAAGATAGTCTAATTCTCTAAGCAACTCTGTCATAAATATTTCATCTTCTTCTTTGCCTCTAGTATTTTCTAAAAAAAGTTTAAATTTTGTAATATTATTGATGTGTCCATCTAATATTTGAATGTCTAAACTTTGAAAAACCTGTCCTTCTTTGTATAGGATGTGATCTTTTAGATCCCCACTTGTTCGTATTTTAACCTTAAAAATACAACTCAATTTATTTTGATACTTTACTACAATTTTACCTCTAAATTTTTTTTTAAATCTATCTGTTATTATGTGTGAATTACTTGTTAATATTCTAATATTATTAATTTGCCACTTTCTGTATTCATTGACCTCAATATCTATTTTTTCGATTGTTAAATAGTCAAAGTTATCTTTAAAATTATATTGATTACAATCATCAGTTTTTTTTGCTGATACTTGCGTTATAAACACAAAAAAAATGATAAGGAAAGGTTTACTATAATTTTATATATAGTTGACATCTATTTTTTTTATAGACTTTAGATTTTCAATCTCCTTTTGAATTGATTTAAGGTCTCTTTATCTTGAAATGCCAGTCGATATAAATAATCACTAGTTTCTGAATTTTGTATTAATGACTTTAGATTGTTATTGTTTTCAATTAATTCAATTTTCTCAGAAGAGGAAACTTCTATCTGATTTAAATCAACTCCTTCATTAAAAGAAATATTATAAAAATTATCTTTTTTTGAATTATTTCTGCTTCTATTTATAAGTTTTAAACAAATCAAAATTGCAACAGTCATTAAACTTAATGAAATGGCATAACTATTTTTAACACTAGATGCTATCCCTATTGTTATTAAGTCAAAATATATAATCAGCTCTAAGGCACTTTTTACTGGATGTCTGAATCTTACTATGGATAAAGCTCCAATCATTCCTAATGATAATGCAATATTTCCATAAATTGTTTTGGTAATAGTAAAAGTTATGATTGGTAAAATAAAGAAGGCAACTGTTTGGGAAAATGTTTTTGCCCATAGTTGTCCTGAGTAAATCAATGAAAATCTTATTAGATATCCACTAATTAACATAGTTAGTACTGAGTAAAAATCTTCCATAATATTTTTTTAATTTAATAACAAAATTATCTGATAATATATAATTAAAAATAATATTATCTACACATATGTTTTTATATCTTAAATACGCTGCTTATACTTTAATAATAATTTTAATATCGCTATACAGCATAAAAAAAATAAGAAAGTATAAAAAAATCTACAAAAAAAATGGTTTGGATGGAGTTTGGCTTTATTTTGTAAATAAAAATATCAAAAAAACTGGTTTAAATAATTTTATTGATGTAAAAAAAAATCTTCTTGGAACTAAAATAGAGCGATTGTCAAAAAGCAGAATACTCTATGGTCCATATTCTAAAACCAAAATTATTAATTCATATGGATGGTCAAACATTGATTTTGCACCAAAATATCTTGGCACATATGAATCTCATATACAGGAAAAAATTATTTTTCTTTCTAAGAAATTTAAACTAAATAACTTTATAGATTTAGGGGCAGCCGAGGGCTATCATATAATAAGTTTATTAAAAAAAAAATATTTTTCTAAGGGGTCTGCTTTTGAGATAAATATTAAAAGCAGAAATTTATTAAAAAGAAATGCTACAATTAATGGTGTTTCAAAAAAATTGTCTATTTTTTCTGATGCAACATTTGAGTCTTTAAAAAAGAACCTTGGAAAGCAAGATCTAAAAAAAATGCTATTTCTTGTTGATATCGAAGGACATGAATTTAAAATGTTTAATAAAGAATTCTGTAATTATTTTTCTAAATGCCACTTTATTATTGAAGATCATAATTTTAATGTACTTAATAATAATATCTTATCTAATTTTTACAAAATTATTAACAAAAATTTTCATGTTGAGATTATAAAAGATCATTCAAAAAAACCTTTTGAGATTACTATACTGGATAAATTTTCAGACGACGAAAAATATTTAATGATGTCTGAAGGTCGACCGCAGACCATGCAGTGGATAGTTTTAAAACCAAAATGATAATCTAAATTGTTATTTTAATTTAAAACTATCCAGCTACTTGAGTCATAAAGTTTCAACTTATTTTTCCAATACCAATAATGGAAGGTTAATTCTGAATAATTTTTTTCTTTTTTTTTTAATATTTTTTTCTTTTAAGCAGGTTATATATTTGTTTAAGAATTTTTTTTTTAATTATTAAGCATATAATCGTTTATTTGTTGGCTGGTGATTTCAATTGGATCCTCATTTTTTTTTCAACACGCAAATACCAATCACCTGTAACTTTAACAGCTTTTTTAATATTAAAAATTGGTTTAGGAATTTTGTTAGTATATTTTGGGATTCTTGACCCATACCCTCCAGCTAATATCACAGTTTTCATAATTTATTTTGATTGTATTTTAAAATTAACATCTTTACAAAAATAATATATTACTCATATTTAATTGAATAAAAACATATTAAATATTTTCATTGATACAAGATTTAAAAAAATTCTCACAAAACGTTTTTAAAAAAATATTCCAGATTATTTTTAAATTACTTTATGGCAGAATTATTTATGTTTCAGATAATTTATTATCAAATAATATTTTAATTAATGATATTAAAAATCCAAATATCAGAACATTCAATGATAAAACTTATAGAATTTATAATATTAAAAATGGTAGAATTTATTCAGATAATGTAGAAAATGTTGCGATTATTGATGAAAACAAAATTATTGATAATATCTCTTTTCAACAAATACAAGGAAATTTAGTTTCTGCAAACAAAAATATTTGTTTGCAAAAAGGAACGCCAAGAATTAAGAATAGATTTAAAGGGAGGGTTCTTTCTTTGGCTCAAGGAGCTAGTGGAATTTCGAATTATTATCATTGGTTGTTTGACCTTCTTCCAAAAATTAAGTTATATTCTGAGATTTATAATTTTAATGAGTTAGATTATTTATATGCTGGTAATTTGCAAAATTTTCAAGCTGAGACTCTTGTACCACTAGGGTTAGATAAGATAAAGGTGCTTGATATTGCTAATAATAGACATATTGAAGCTGATGAAATAATTTGTACAGACCACCCAAATTATTATGAAGGTCTCTTTGAAAACAAATCAAAAGACATCCCAGCATGGACTGTCAAATGGCTAAAAGATACATATTTAAAACATGCTCAAAAATTCGAATGTAATGACAAAATATTTATAGATCGAAGCTCATCTCAATCAAAACATTGTCAATTTATAAACTATAATGAAATTTTAGGCTTTTTGACTGAAATGGGTTTTTCGAAATACAAAATTGAAAATTTAAATTTTTTTGAACAAATTTATTTATTTAATAATGCAAATTTCATAATTGGTGCCCATGGTGCTGGTTTTGCAAATTTAGCTTTTTGTAAAAAAGGAACTAAAGTCATTGAGATAAGACCTAAAAATCGTACAAATTCACTCTATGGTAGAATTAGTGAAATTAATAACTTAGACTACAGTCTTGTTGCAACAAAAGTTATTGATGAATCAGAAAAAATTTATGGTGATATAAAATTAGATTTAAATGAATTAAAAAAATATTTTTAATTTATTCAATCCAATCTTTTAATAAATCTTCATTATTTAAAATATAATTTGGGTATGATTTATCTATTTCAATTTTAATAAAGTTATCTTTTCTTCCAATTATGTCTTGCCCTTTTGATATTCTTGTTTTAATTTCATTTAGCTGCAAGTATTTTTGATCAATTTTTTCTTTAAAATGATAAGGATCATTTGTTTCACAGAGATTTTTATATTTATATAATAATTGTTCAACAGTTTTTAGATTACAAAAATGCCACCCTCCATCTTCAATAATATTATTAAGTCTAAATTTGTCCAACCTCCAGAAAGACCTTTTTTTAAATTTTAAATTTCTTAGCCATTGTGGAGATTTTAGATATCTTTTTACGCAAATTCTACTTCCATACCAATATGGATGATTTTTACTTTGAAGATTTAATTTATAATAAAAGTGTTTTTGTTTAAATACTGTATATTTTTTTTTTGGATCAAAATCGTTTATTTTACTTGGATTTGGAATTTCATCTAAATCAGAAATGATAATCAAATCATCATCAGATGAATATTTAAGTCCTCTTAATATACAATTCCTTTGAAAATTTTCTCTTAGGTAAGGATCATCACCATCTGGCATATCTTCTACTGGAACATATATTATTTTTTTTTTAAAATTTGGAAATTTATCTATATTAAATCTCAATTTTTTAGGATTATTCTGCCA
>JGI20153J14295_10002537_pt1 | contig 12950 bp, 8 predicted proteins | sample COG_03_FD_14295 | JGI IMG/M metagenome (IMG submission 14295) | reverse complement strand
CTGGTACGGCTCGGCCGACTTGCCCGCGACACGCGGCGAGGGGGTTATTATTGGCGTGATCGATACCGGTATCAATCCCATTTCAGCGTCCTTTGCCGCTGTGTCCGATGATGGCTATCGGCACGTCAATCCCTTAGGCGCCCCAGTCGGGGTGTGCGATCCGGCGGCCCGCGTGTATGACCCAACCTTTCCCTGTAACGATAAGTTAATCGGTGCTTGGGGGGTGCCCTATATCAATAATGGCAGCCCGCGCGATCAAGACGGTCACGGTTCACACACCGCCGGCACCGCCGCCGGAAATCTGGTCTACCGGGCCACCGTGACCGCGCCTACGGGGTTTGCCGTGAGCAAAACCATCGCCGGTGTGGCGCCGCGCGCGAACCTAATTGCCTATTCGGTCTGTGCGCCAGAAGGCTGCTATAGCAGCGCCATTCTCTTTGCCATCAATCAAGCCATTGTCGATGGCGTCGATGTGATCAACTACTCGATCGGCGGCAGCGCCTATGATCCGTGGGACGACTCCGACTCGTTGGCGTTTCTTGCTGCCTTGGATGCCGGTATCTTCGTCGCAACCTCGGCCGGCAATTCCGGACCCGATTTTGCCACGGTGGGCAGCCCAGCCGATGCGCCTTGGTTAACCTCGGTGGCCGCCAGCTCGCACAATTATTTCTACCAGAACAGTCTGGTCGAGCTGCGCGACGCCGATGCAAATCAGCTGCCGGATATCATTGGCCAGTCGATCACACCCGGCTTCGGTCCGGCGGATCTGGTGGATGCGGCCGATTACGGCAATCCGCTCTGCTTGGCAGGTGGTTTTAGCGCGCCGTTCAATGGTGAGATAGTGCTCTGCGATGCCGGCATCATCGCCCGCGTGGCCAAGGGCCAAAATGTGCTCGACAATGGCGCAGGCGGCCTAATCCTGACGCGTCCGCCCATGTCGGCCGATGGCTCCGGCTATTTGGAAGCCGACACCCATGTCTTGCCGGCGACCCATATTACCTACGCCGATGCCGGCCGTTTACGCGCATGGTTAGGGGCTGGATCTGGCCACCGCGGCAGACTGACCGGCACAACCCAAGTGCGCGCCGAAGACTATGCCGATGTGCTCGCCTATTTCAGTTCGCGCGGCGCAAATCCAACCGCCATGAGTGTCGTAAAACCGAACATTACCGCGCCCGGCCGGGCCATCTTTGCCGCCTTTCATGAGGACTATTCCGAGGCGGAACAGGACTACAATATTATCCAGGGCACGTCGATGTCGAGCCCCCATATAGCCGGAGCCGGAGCCCTGCTGAGCGCCTTGCATCCGGACTGGACGCCGATGCAGATCCAGTCGGCGATGATGACCACCGCCAATCTAGCGCAGTTCAAAGAAGACGGTCAGACCCCGGCGGACCCCTTTGATGTGGGTGCCGGGCGCATCGATTTGCCCCGTGCCGCACGAGCCACGTTGTTATTGGACGAAAGCGTGCCCGGCTTCCTAGCCGCCGATCCCTATTTTGGTGGCAACCCGGCCCTGCTCAACTTGGCGGCCCTGGGCGACCAAGCGTGTGTGGTCGATTGCAGCTGGACCCGGACCGTGACCAATGTCGGCGCGCAAGATACTGAATGGACGAGTCGAGCCAGTGCTGCGGTTACCGTCAGCCCGGAGCGCTTTGAGCTGGCACCGGGTGCCAGCACTGAATTGACCTTTGTGGCCGATGCCGGAACCGTTGCGGTTGGCCAGTGGCTCTTCGATCAGGTTGCGCTGCAGGCTAACAGCGACGCGATACCCGATGTGCATTTTCCGGTTGCGGCCCTATCGACATTATCCAACTTGCCCAACTCGATCGAGATCAGCGCCGTGCAACCTTCCGATGTGGTGCGCCTAGAGGGTTTAAAGGCCATCGAGATTAGCGCCGCACGCATCGATATTCGTGGGCTGGCCAAAGCGACCCGCTATAACGACGCGTTGGTGTCAGACCCGACCAATGGCGACCCATTCGATGGCGGTTTCGACCCGTCAATCAGCGGTCAGGCTCTGTTTTTGCTCGATATACCGGCGGGTGCGAGTCGTTTTGTCGCCCAAATCAGTGCGTCCCAATCCGAGGATTTAGATCTGTTTGTTGGTTATGGCTCGGTGCCAGGTTTCGCTACGCTGGTCGACTATGCCGCATCGGGCAGCGCTCTGGAATATCTGAATATCGACTACCCGCCGGCCGGGCCCCTCTGGGTGGTAGTGCAAAACTGGGAGGGAGGGCACAGCAGCCCGCAGGATTTCAGCTTGCATCTGGCCGTGGTGACCGGTGACAGCGGTAATCTCACAGTGAGCGTGCCCTATAGCCAGCCCGCCGGGGAACTGTTCAGTGCCGATATTGGCTTTGTCTTACCCGGATCGCTACCCGGCGATCGCTACTATGGCTCGTTCAGTCTGGGCACCGATTCCGCCCATCCGGCGAATCTGGGGACCATCGGAGTGGATTTGGTGCGTTATTGATCCGGGGTGATTCATAGACCCTACCGATGCAAGGCAGGTAATAACCAAGGCCGCGCGAGCGGTCTTGATTATCAGTTAGAGTGGCGATTTTTTTTGTTTGCTGTCGATTAGCGGTTGACATTGACTGTCACTGTATTTTTGTCCACCGCTGCAACTGAATTGGTTAAAAGTTGATCTATTGTGCGTTTGGCTCACAAACGACTCAAATTAGCTTTTATAAGTTATTGATATATATGTATTTTTCTGTCCCATTAGGCAGCTGTCTGATTTTGAACCAATCGCCGCACAGCTAGTGTTTAGTGGACTGTAGGAAGTTTTCAAAAGTTTATCCAGAGAGTTATCCACAGTTTTTGTGTGTAAGCCTAAGATTTAATATTGCCAAAATTTTGGCATAAATAAGACGATAATCGTCAAATATTCCAGCCGCCCCAAAACCATGGCGATCGACAGCAGCGCCAAGCCAAGATCATTAACCGACTGAAAATTGCTGCTTAAGTCGCCAAAGGCCGGCCCCAAGACATTCAGGCAGGCGCTTACCGCACTGACTGCCGACCAGATATCGAGACCGGTCGTCATCATCAGCAACAGCGTCAAGCCGGTACTGGACAGAATAACGAAGAAGATAAAGGCTAGAGTATTGCGCACGACCGCATCGTCGACCGGCCGGCCTTGGTAGCGAATGGTAAGCACGCCATGGGGGTGGATTAGGCGTTGGATTTCCCGGCGGACCAGCTTTAAGAGTATTAGAATTCGGATGATTTTACTGCCACCTGCCGTTGAGCCGGCGCAACCGCCCAGATAGGCACTGATTAGCAGCAAAAACAACCCCGCCAGGGGCCACTCGGTGAAGTCCTCGGCGCCGAAGCCGGTGCTGGTGATAAAGGAGATGAGGATAAAAAAGGCGTGATTCAGCGTGAGTAGCGCAGACTCGGTCTGGCCGGAGAATAAGAGTACGGCAGACATCAGCAGCCCGAACGATAGGATGATCAACAGGAAGCTGCGGGCCTCTTCATTTTCTAAATACAGGCGTGGGTTCTTAATCTTGAACAGCTGAAAATGCAGCGCGAAGTTAATTGCTCCCATGAGCATAAAGAGATCCGACACCAGGTAGACCAACTCGCTGTGAAAAAAACCGAGGCTGGCATCGTGGGTCGAGAAGCCACCGGTCGAGACGGTTGAGAAGCTGTGCGCGATGGCGTCGAACCAGCTCATGCCAACCAGATAATAGGCCAAGGCACAAAGTAGAGTGATCGCACCATAGACCAGCCAAAGATAGTGGGCGGTGTTGACCGTTCGGGCCACCAGCTTGTCGTCTTTGGTCGGCCCCGGGACCTCAGCCTTGAGCAGCTTCATACCGCCGACATTGAGATGCGGCAGCACTGCGACGACAAAGATGACGATGCCGAGCCCGCCGAGCCATTGCAGAAACTGGCGATACATTAGAAAGCTGAGTGGCATGCTATCCAGATTCGACAGTACGGTGGCACCGGTCGTAGTGAGCGCGCTGAACGACTCGAAGATAGCACCGGTCGGACTGATCCCGGTTACAGACGCAATGGGAATAGCCGAGCAGAGGCCGGTTATAATCCAAGCCAGTGTGGCAAAAAGTGGTGCTATGCGCACTTGAATCACTATGGCTTGGTGTCTCACCAACAGCCACAGGAAGGATGCCAACACCCAGAGCGTCAGTCCGGGATAAAAAAATACGCGAGTTAGGTTGTCGTGGAACAGAAATAGAGACAGGTAGGCAAAGCCAACAAACAGGGTGCCGACGATCGCCAATGGCAACATAGACAAGGCAACAAGGCTGTGTAGGTAGCGACTGCGGATGACCATGGCGACTCGAGGGCAAATGCTAAGGCGCTATCATATAACAACTCGCTCGCATTCCCGGCATGATTCGCCAGAGCAATTAGCGCGGGCCTGAGTAGCAGTTCCGGTTCGCCGCGGCAGTCGATCACGCGCTGAACAGGGTGGCGCCGTGGCGCTCCTTAGGTGCGAAAAATCGTTTGGATCAGATGAAAGCCGAACTGAGTCTTAACCGGCCCATGCACCACCAAAACCGGCTTGTTAAACACTACGCTATCGAACGCCTTAGCCATGGTGCCGCGTTTGAACTCGCCCAGATCGCCGCCTTTCTTACCCGATGGACAGGTCGAAAATCGCTTCGCGAGCTGACCAAAATCAGCGCCCTGATCGAGACGTTGCTTGATCGAGTCGGCTTCGGCGCGCGTTTTCACTAGGATGTGACGGGCGCAGGCATTTTTTGCGGGGGTGGCCATCGTGGCTCTCCATTTTCGAGTACTATGATTGCAGTGAGCGGGCAAACTAATAGTACAGTAGGGTGTATACCAATGCCGATAGCAGACCGGGGCAGCCGGCCACCAGCAACTTCAACGCCAGACTATTGGCCTGTAAGACCAGTTGCGGATCGGTCAGACTGACTTGATCGGGGCGTACGCCCTTGTTAAAACGTCGGCCGCTTAAACGCACCAGAGTCGATCCGAACCAAAACAGTAGGCCGGTAAAAAACACTAGATCGATCGGCTCAGCCTGCTGCACTTGCGGCCACCAGAGCGATAACAGCCCGATAAGGCCTGCAGCCCCAAGGTTAGCAAGCAGAGCAAAGCCTAACACTGTCTTCATGCGTTTCGAACCCTATTCAATGGCAGCCAGAATACAACTATTACGCCACGACTCAAGAGTTTCCGTTCTTCTCATCCACCGGCTCCGGTTGGGTGGGTTGGCGCAGCGGGTCGGCCAGCTCAGGGTTTCGATTGAGCAGATTTTCGATCCAACCCATTAGGCGTTTCAAGGCCCCCTGTTGTTGCTGGTAAAACAGGTAAGCGCGCTGGCCATAGGTGTCGCGCAAATCTTTGGACTGCAGCAAGCCGAGTAGGCGATCGCGCAGCTCATCGACCGAGTGCACCATCACCACCGCCTGTTCGGCACGCATCGCCTCGATAATGGTTTGGAAGTTGGTGTAACTCGGTCCGATCAGCACCGGCACGCCCACGCTAGCCGGTTCGATGGGATTGTGGCCACCGCCACCGTTCAGGCTGTTGCCGATAAAAGCAGCCTGGGCCAAGCCAAAGAAGGTCATCAGTTCGCCCAGGCTATCGATTAAAAACACCGACTGATCGGCGTTCGGCACCTGATCGAGCGAGCGTCGAGCAAACTGAAAATGTTGTTTATAGAGCAGGCCGGCGATCCGGTCGGCGCGCTCCGGGTGGCGCGGGACTAAGATCAATAGGGCGTCGGGTAACTTAATCTTCAACTTGCCGTGCGCCTTGAGCAGCACTTCGTCCTCGCCCTCATGGGTACTGGCGGCAATCCAGATCGGCCGCTTACCGATGGCTTTCGACAACTGTTTGCTGAGATCGCGGGTTCGGGTGTCCAGTGTGATATCGAACTTAATCGACCCGGTGACCTGCAATTTGCGCTCGTCGACCCCCAAGGCGGCGAAACGATCGGCATCGGGGGTGTGTTGCGCGGCAATACCGCTGAGACTTCTGAGCATCGGCCTAGTCAGGGCCCGGACCCGTTGATAACCGCGCTGGGATTGCTCGGATAGCCGAGCATTGGCCAGCAATACTGGTACTTCCGCCCGTCGACAGGCATGGATCAGATTGGGCCAGAGCTCGGTTTCCATAATCACCAACAGTCTGGGCTGTAACCGTTTAACCAGCTTGCGTTGCAGGCCGGGCATATCCCAAGGCAGATAGGCGTGATGAACCGTGGTGCCAAACAGCTTGCGCACCGTAGCCGAACCGGTCGGCGTCATGGTGGTAAGCAGAATGGGAATATCCGGGTGACGTTGCTGCCATTGCTCCACCAAGGGTTTGGCGGCGATGGTTTCACCGACACTGACGGCATGAATCCACAGGCAGCCCTGAGGATAAAGCGGCCAATGGCCCATCCGTTCGGGCCAGCGCAATCGGTAATCCGGTTGTCGGCGGCCCTTTAGCCAGAGTCGCAGCAGCACCAGCGGCAGCAGCAGCGACCAGATGAGTGAATAGGCGGTTAAGGCAAGGCGTGTTTTCATCCGTTACTCCAGCCAGTAAGACAGCACATCGTTTAAATGCAGGTAGCCATGGTCGGTTGTGGCGACTGAATCATCCTGCCAGCGGATCAGTCCGCGCGCCACTAATAGGCTTAGCACCGGGGCAAGCGTCGCGCTTGGCACGCCGGTGCTGTGCTCAAACTGACGCAGGGAGACCGGCTCACGCAGTCGAAAAGCATTGATAAAATAGTCGAACGGTCGGTCGGCTTCCGCAATGCTCTCTTCCTGGCGCATCAGCGGTCGGTCGGCATTGAGATAATCCTTAGGCAACCGAGTTTTCTTCGTTCGGGTGATGCTGAGGCCACCCTGAGTGAGAGCACGGCTATACTTGCCATGGGCGCCGGGACCCAAACCCAAATAGTCACCATAGCGCCAATAGTTCAGATTGTGTTGGCTCTGGTCGGCATCGCGGGCATAGGCCGAGACCTCGTATTGGTTATAACCCTGACTGGCCAGATACTCCTGGCCCGCCTGCTGGATGTCCCACAGGGTCTCATCGGCCGGCAAGGTCGGAGGTTGACGGTAAAATTCGGTGTTCGCCTCGATGGTCAATTGATACCAGCTGATATGGGTCGGGGACAATGCCACGGCCTGGTGCAGATCGGCCAAGGCCTCGGCTTCGGACTGGTCGGGCAGACCGTGCATGAGGTCGATATTAAAGTTGTCGAAGCCCGCTTGTCGGGCGATATCGATGGCTCTTATTGCTTCGTCGGCGGAGTGAATTCGGCCCAGCGTTTGCAATAAACGGTCAGCAAAACTCTGCACCCCAATAGATAATCGATTCACACCGGCCGCGCGAAAGCCGGCAAAACGATGCGCCTCGACAGTTCCAGGGTTGGCTTCCAGGGTGATTTCAGCGTTGTCGGTCAAGCCGATATAGTGCTCGACCCAGTGGATGATCTGGCCGATCGCACTGGCGCTGAGCAAGCTGGGCGTACCGCCGCCAAAAAAAACCGATTGGGCCTTGCGCCCCTGTGCCAAGGAGGCATCTTGGCGAATGTCTTCGTGCATCCGGCTCAGATAGTCGGCTTCGGGAATGTCCTCGGCCTTGGCGGCATGGGAGTTGAAATCGCAATAGGGGCATTTGCGGATACACCAAGGCACATGGATATAGATGGCTAAGGGGGGCAGTGACATCTTAGCGACCCACCGCTGCGGGGTTTTGCTCTAACAGCTGCGCCATGCGGCGCTTAAAAGCCGCCACGGCAAGCCCTCTGTGGCTGAGTCGGTTTTTTTCTGCCTTGCTTAACTGCGCCGCACTGCACCCGTGTGCCGCGACCCAGAAAATGGGATCGTANCCAAAGCCCTTATCCCCGGCCGGTGCCTGGAGCAGAGACCCTTCCCAGGTACCCTGAATGACGATCGGTGTTGGATCATCGGCATGGCGCATAAAGGCCAGTACGCAATGAAAGCGAGCGGTTCGCTCGGCCGGGGGAACGTCTTTGAGATCGACCAACAGCTTGTTCAGATTGGCCAAATCGGACTTGTCACCGCCGGCCATTGAGGCATAGCGCGCACTATAGATGCCCGGTGCGCCTTGCAGTGCATCCACTTCCAAACCCGAATCGTCCGACAGCGCGGGTAATCCGGTCAAACGTGCGGCGTGACGCGCCTTTATAAGGGCATTTTCGATAAAACTGAGACCGTCTTCAATCGCATCGGGGACTTCTAGCTCGGCCTGTGGCTGAATCTTGATGGCCAGGGGCGCCAATAGATCATTAAATTCCCGCAACTTTCCGGCATTATTGGAGGCCAGAACCCAGTGGTTGGTGCAATACATGGTGCGCATCTCATGGCCAGTTATAGTGTCGGGGATTTTAGCATAGTGCACCCGATGGGCGTAATGCCGATAACGATTAGTCTGGAATTTTAGGCTTAGAGACCAGTTGACGGTCACGATGCATTTTTTATTTCTCTGTCGATGCAAAAAGACCACCTCAGGACTGAGTCTAATTTTCTGGGTCCAAGGCGTAGTGAGAATCACTATAGTATTGATGCTTTTCCGATAAGGCCCTCGGGCCGGGCCGAAGGAACCTAACTTGTTTTTTTGACTGTATCCTCACTATTAATGGCCATGCGCACGAAAATAAGTTCCGTGGTGATAGGAGTAGTGATACAAAAAATAAAATAGGCATCACAATTCTCAGCGTCTAAGCAGTAGCTTGGTTCGTTCGGATGGATTAAATTTGTGGTAAAATATTAATATTTTTTATAATAAAAATAATATTAAAAAATAAATTTGTAAAAATAATCAACCCAGCCATAAATTCCATTTGTAATTAATCTTTATATTAGCTAATGTTTACGTGGTCTGAAGCGAGGAATGCTTCAAAAAGACACTGCCTGTGTGCAAGCAGGTAGGCACCCACAAGGACGTTTTTTCTATGCCCCTTCAATTGGTTTATGCCGACTCAAAAAAACGCCATTCTGTAGCGCTTCTAAAGCATATTATGCAACCCGGTCCAATACTATTTGCACAACTTTAGGGTGCCCGGCATTTGATGCTTAAAACGGCTTATAGGCAAAATTAATGATCAACTTAACTAGACTTAAGTTGGATCCTTTGGGCCGCCTCGATAAATATTTTTGGTGCCCTTAGGGTCTGGCTTGGTTGTTGCGCTATGCAGCAGTTTTCATCGGTTATAAGAAGGACCTGTTATGACTCAAGGCGTTGAACCAACCGACGAGTTGTTTGCTGTAAAAAACGGACAACATGATGAGCGCGACGTCGCGCCCCCTATCGGGTCGCAGCCGAGTTTAGGGCGTGGCCTGGGTTGGTCAGCCCTGATGCTGGTGATGGTGTCGGTCAGTGCCTTTGTGTATTTGATTGGCTACAGCGTTTATCTGACCCTGGTGCAGTCGCATAGCGCTACTCTGCTCGATGTGGACACCATTGAAACCCTGACCTTAGCCCATTCGGAATCGGTCGATGCGCTATTCGGCCTGTTGGGCTTGGAAACCCTCTTCGTGCTACCGCTGTTACTGTTTGCCGCGCATTTTAAGGGCCAGTCTTGGCGCCAAACCTTGGCGGTTCAAACCTTTAGTCGCTATTGGTTTTGGCTGGCATCCTGCCTGTTTTTGGCCTATTTGGCTGTTTCAGTATCGGTCGACATTCTCTGGGTATCCGAACCGGATGATTTTATCGCAAAGATGCTGGGCACTAAAAGCCTTTGGGCCAGTATCGCGCTAGTGGTTTTTGCGCCCCTGGTGGAAGAGTTTTTCTTTCGCGGTTATCTATTCGCAATGCTCCGGTCGACTCGATTGGGCGCATGGGGCACCCTAGTCATGACATCGCTGTTGTTCACGCTGGCGCACGCCGGACAGTATCAATGGTCGGTACTTTGTGTTGTTGGATTATTGGCTCTTTTTTTGGGTTATGTGCGCGAAAAATCGGGCAGCATCTGGCTACCGATTCTGTTTCACGCCTTGAACAATCTGTTGGCTGTTGTTTTCGTGATTTGGCTTGGTGTGTCATAACTTAGGGTTGCCGGTTCAATCGTCCCGGTTGTGTTGTTGAAATTTTAAAGTGAAAAGGAAATCAGATGTATAAAAAAATCCTGGCCCTTGGGCTGCTTGTTAGCTCCCTCGCTGGTTGTGCTGTGGTCAGCTCGCAATCCGACCCGAGCATGAGCATGGACCGTTATAAACCCCATACCGCTTGGCAGCCTACCCCAGACCCACTCGTGCAACAGGGCGTTCTCGACAACGGACTGCGTTGGGCCGTTAAGGCGTTACCGGACAATGACAATAGGGACCGGGTAGAGCTGCGCTTGCGCGTGCGCGCCGGCTCACTCGATGAACTGGACAGCGAACGCGGCCTGGCCCATATGGTCGAGCACCTAGCCTTCAACGGCACCGCCCGCTTCCCCAAACATGAGATGGTGGCGTTTTTTGAATCCGCTGGCATGAGTTTTGGCGGCGATATCAATGCTTACACCGGTTTCAACGAAACCGTTTACAGTCTAACGGTGCCATCAGATCGACCGGATCTCATCGCAACGGCTTTTGAGGTGCTGTACGACTGGTCGACCGCGGTTAGCTTCGAGGCCGATGAGGTGGCTAAAGAGGCCCCGGTGATCGTTGAGGAGTGGCGTCTCAGTGAGGGCACAGAACAGAGCGCTGGACTGCAATTCTTCAATCATCTTTATGCCGATACGGCCTATCCTGAGCGTATGCCGATTGGTGATATGAGCATCGTTAAGGCAGCGACCGCCGAGCAATTGCGCGGCTTCTATCAACGCCATTACCGGCCCGACAATATCGACGTGGTAGTGGTCTATCCAGAGGGTAGCATGGATGCAGTCGCAGCCATTGCATCCACCTTTGCCGGTTGGCAGCGCGAGCCGAGCGCTATTGATGAGCCGCAAGGATCAGCGGTTGACTTAGCCGGGATCGAGCTCTTCGGTCTAAGCGACAGCGACCAATTGAACTCCTTTTGGTTGCTATATCTGCCCGGTTTGTCGTATGAAACGAACAGTGCCGCCGGCAACGAGCTGGGCTTTATTGAAACTCTGTACACCCAAGCCCTGACGGGTCGACTGCAGCGCTTGGGTGAGCAGGAGCAGGCAGCCTTGATTGATAGTAGTGCCGGTATTGATAGTTTAGAAGACGGCCAAAAGCCCCTGCAGATCTATGGCACCGTTTATGAAGGTCGTAGCAGCGAAGCCTTGACGGCGCTCGCCGCCGAGCTTAGGCGGATGAAAAGGTACGGCATCAGTACCGAGGAATATCAGCAAATTGGTGGCCAGTTTCGCATCAGTATTGAAAACTGGGTGTCGAGCTTGGCTGGAGCATCTTCGGCAGAGCATATCGACTGGTTGATGTCCGACATCAGTGAGGAAGAACTGCCCGAAGATCCCGAGTCGATGTTGGCGAACCTGGACCAGCTGCTCAGCATCCCATTGGCGGATGTAAATCGGATCATTGCCAAGGCGATACAACCCGGTCACCTGCGCGGCTATTTCTTCCATCCTAAGGGCGCTGAGTTCGACGCTGCAGCGGCTAAGGCTGCCTACTTAACCGGTTGGCAAAATAAGTTGGAAGAACGTACCACTGTGTCAGCAGGGTTCCAGGCTGACGCCTATCGTTTCCCTGGACTCATAGCCAAAACCGACGATCGCTTGGACAGCGAGGGCCTGATGCTCTGGACACTCGACAATGGACTGTCGGTGGTCTTTAAGCCCACCGATTTGGAGCCGGGTCGGGCCTACGTGCAAACCCTGATACTCGGCGGTAATCGAGCCTTGCCCGATGAATTGGTTATGGCCAGTGAATTATGGGCCTCTGCGCGTATTCGTTCCGGTCTGGCCGGCTTATCCGGACAAGATTTTGACGACGCCTTGCAAAGTCTGGGTGTCGGTTACGATCTCTTTTACTCTAAGGTATATGCCGGCGTGGATGTGAATGGTCCGGCCGATCAGCTCGATCGAATGCTTCAGCTGACGGCAGGATCCCTAACCGAACCCGACCTCAATGAAACCCTTTTCGAGTTAGTCAAAAACACCTCGATCGAGCAGGCCGATCAGTTTGATCAGACGCCGGATTGGAACTTCTATGGCCGTTATCTAGCCGCCGTTTATGGTGACGAGCCGCGCTATACGATCTGGTCAGGGGCACAGTTAAGTGAGCTGACTGTGGCCGATGTTCAGGCGGTGCAGGAAAATCTGTTGCAGTCCCATCAGGGTGCTTTGGTGGCTATCGTTGGAGATATTGAGGTCGCGCGGGTCGAGCAACTTTTGATGATCTATCTGGCCGGCTTGCCATTGCAGGCCGCGACTGAGACGACATCATTTGGCTCCATTACCGAGTCAGCACAGACCCTAATAATCAGTGGGCAGGTTGAGGAGCGGACCGATATTCGTTATGTCTTTTCAGCCTCCGAGCCAACCCTGAGCCCGCTGAGTCTCAGCCTGTCGGAGGTGTTCAACCTGGCCTTGGATAAGCGCTTATTGGAGTCTATAAGAGAAGATTCAGGCCTTAGCTATGGCACTGCGGTGTTTCAACATCCGAGGTATTTTAACGAATCTCAATGGCGCCTCCATATTCGTTTTAGCACCGATCCACAGCGTCAGCAGGAGGCCTTAACGATCCTGAATGCGGAATTGGAACGGGTTTTGGCGATGCCATTCAGCGCCACTGAAGTGACCGAAGCGATGTCTAAATACCGTGAGCAAATGCAGCAGGACCTGTCGACCAATGCCGGAGCTATTAATGCGCTGACCGACACCCTGCTCTATGCCATACCGGCCGTACAGTATGATGACTTCGAAGACATCTTAGTCGAGGTCACGGCCGATCAGGTCAATACCCTCGCCGCTACATTGCTGGGTGGCACTCGGGTCGTCACGGTGTATCAACCCTAAGCAGATTCGTTCTGAGGTGACATGAGGTTTGTTCCTTTGGGTGGCCCCT
>JGI20153J14295_10002531_pt1 | contig 12962 bp, 10 predicted proteins | sample COG_03_FD_14295 | JGI IMG/M metagenome (IMG submission 14295) | reverse complement strand
AAATAATCATTAATGATGAGGCAACTGCTATTGGGTGGATATTAGTAATAAATATGTTATCAATTATATTTGTAACAAGTGTTAACAAATGTTGTAAATTATGTAAATCTGATAAAGAAATTAAAAAAATTAAATATGAAGAATTAGAATAATATCTATATATATATATATATATGGATTTTAAAAATAAATATTTAAAATATAAAAATAAATATTTAACTATTATAAATAAACTAAATATGAAAGGTGGTGCTAAAATAGGTGATACTGTTGTTGGTCCAGATGGTGAAATAAGGGGAGAAATTATTAAAGAGACTGATAGACAGTGGGAGTTATCTAATAAAGAAACATCTGAAAAAACGGACGAAGGAACAAAATGGTTTGTAAGTAAAATAGGAAAAACACTTTATAATATAGATGGTGAAATAATTGGAATAATAAAAAACGATTATAAATTTGATAAAGTATTAGCAAGTCCTAATTATAGATTAAATACTGGATTGATTATATCAGAAGAACAAATAGGTAAGACTTATACATTTGAACCAGTATTACCAAATTTATTAAATAAATGTGTTATTGGTGTAAATTATGATTATAATTTAGGAAATTCTTATAATGAATCATTTAACAAACTTGTACCTATTTCTATATATAAAGAATTAAATGAAATAGGTGTTCCGCATATATTGCTAACCGAAAGCGGTGAGCCTGATTATGTAAATACTCTTTTTATTAGACATCATCCAGAATTTGTAAGTAGAGTAGAAAAAATGTTAGAATCAGGTATTCCTTCATTAAGAAAACTAGGTATACAAGAAATACCTGGATACGTACAAAAAACACCTTTATATCGAATAATACAAAGTAAATACAGTTTGGAACCTGATTATTTCGATGACGAATATAATCAGGATCCAAAATGGATAGGAGAAGATGGTGATGGTCCCAGATATCGTGGTGTAAGGGTAATAGAAACTATAGAAACACCAACTTCCTTAAAATGGAATGATATAAATAATATAAACGATACTCCCGTTTTCTTTTCTTGTCTTGACAAACTTACTGGAAGTGAAAGACATAGATTAAAGTTGTACACACGCCAAGAAAAAGATGAAATATATCAGAATTTAGCTGCTGCAAAATATGAATATACACAAGCGAGAAAGGAATTAGATGATTTTCATCTACACAACAGAGAATTACAGGGGATGGATGCTGCGAGTGTGGCACAGGAACGTGTAATACAAACAAAAGTTGATGAAACGGAGACAATGCAGGCAGATATGGAAGATAGGTGGAAGATGGTAAAGGGTACCGACCAGGATAGAGGTGAAGGTGGTGCGGGATATTACACGTATAATGAATGGTAATTGATGATATACATTAAAGCATCAGTTAATAAGGATGTTAAAACTTGTAGTATTATGATAATATTTTTTTAAATACAAAAGGGGTTATAATAAATTAATTGTTTTGATATACATTTAGTACTCTAGCAGATGGGTCAACGTATTCTGTTACTTCACCATTTTGATTCCATTTTGGTTGCCAATAATTTGGAATAATTTCATCTTTAGTTAATCCAAATTTATCCAAAAATATTTTTCTATAAAATTTCGCTTCTGTTGTCATTGCTGGATTTACAAATTCATGTTCAATAGATTCTAGATCATCATTATATTGTGTTTCAATATAACCTTGAAGCACATCAAACCAAGACTTTTTCTTTGAACTTATTCCATCAGAAAACGCTTCTTTTTGTCTCCATAGTACTTCGGTTGGAAGCAAATCTAAGCCTTCAAACGCTTGACGAAGCCACCATTTTTCAGTATTTTTAAACTTAGGATGTCTATATTCAGCAGGAATACTCCAATAGGTTCTAATAAATTCAGGATCCAAAAAAGGTACACGTGCTTCCAATCCCCATCGTGAAATACATCGATCAGCTCGTCGTCCATCATACATATGAATATTTTTAACATATTCCTTCGCACAATCATTTAATGATACAGCATCAGGAGCATAAAAGTTAAATAGATATGAAGAACAAACTTCATCTGGTCCTTCACCAACCATACAAACACCACAATCCGTTTCAGTACCAATATACTTGCTTACCATATATTGTCCTACAGAAGCACGAACAGTTGTTGTATCCCAGGTTTCTGTAGTGTAAATTACATCTTCCAATGCTTGTATTCCTTCTTCTTCGGTGAAATATACTTCAGTATGATTACTTCCTATATGATCTGCTACTAGTCTCGCATATTCCATATCAGTAGAACCTTTCATTCCACAGCAAAATGTTCTAATAGGACGACCTAATATTTTAGCACTAATTGCCGCAATAAGAGAACTATCTACACCTCCAGACAAAAGGAAAGCAGTAGGTCGATGAGCAATTAATCTACGTTTAACCGAGTTAATAACTGAATTTCTCAAGTCTTTCAGCATCATATTCTCTTGTGAATTAGTTAGTTCTTTAGTAGGTGTTTTTACGTTTGAATTATAATGAGTATATAAATCAGTAAAATGATAATATTCATCATCATAACTAAATGTATTACAACTGACAATTTTAATATTTCCTGGTGGAAATTCCATAATAGGTTGATGATAATTTAACATTCCTTTAATTTCTGAAGAATACATATCTAAATCTTTATTGGTTTTACACATATAAAGTGGACGTATACCAACGTGATCTCGACCAATAAAATATTTTGAAAGTTTCATCATTTCATCAAATTCATACATAATAAAAGCATATTCACCTTTAATTTTATCATTAAACATATCCAACCATGTTTGGATAGTTAATGTATTAGTATGATGAATATAAAGTTTTGGAATAACTAGACAATCACTAGTATCAATATCAAAATTATACTCCTTACTAATTTGTGAGTAATTATATATTTCTCCATTACAAATAAACACTATTGTTCTATTACCATCTCTGATGACATAAGGTTGATTACTTTTAAAACTAGTATCCATAATAGCTAGACGATGAAATCCCGCATAAACATTATCAAAAGTTTCTAAATGAGAATTATCAGGACCTCGATGTTTAATATTCCAAAAATCATTTAGCAATAAAAAGATTTTCTCTTTCTGTTTACTACTTTGGTTACTTTTATCAATTAGACTCCAAATTCCGCACATTAAATATTATTAATAATTATTAATAATATTTAGTTAAATCAATTTTTTATATTAAAATAAAGATTTAGAACTAAATGTAGATATAGTAAGAGATATACAAGTGTTTTTATCTAGTCTTTTAGAATTATATCTTACAAGTATACAAAAACATATTTTATAAATTAAAATTTTTGATATCTAGCACGTGATACTCCCTTAAAACATAGAGAACACATACCTGCTATAAGGATTAGTCCAAAAAATGCCATAAAAAATCCACCAATTACACCAAATACTTGAACTAGACCCATTTCGTGTATTTCTTCATTAGTGCACTTATAGTTAAAATACGAGATTTCATTATTTGTTGTAACATTATAACATGTATTAAATTTAGTATGTTCAATTGGTGAAAGTTTATCTAGTTGTTCATAGCAACATGATGGGACTCCATTTGAACTTTGCGAGTTTCTACAATATAGTAGAAGATCAGTTCCATTATAATCTGGAAGTTTAGAACACGAACCATTCATATATTTATTAATCGAAAACTTTACATATGTAGGCATATTCCACCCAGTGGCAGTAGATAGGGTAATTAGTTGAGCAAGTACTAGACACGAAAGAAGCATTAATATAATATAATTTTCGTCTAAAAGGTGTCTAAATCAATTTTTTGTTTATATCCCTTCGTCGAAATAATTACCTTGACTATGTGTGTTACTTTTAGTTACGGCTTTAGCCCATTCTAAATCAGAAGATAGATTTACTGATATTAATACTCTATTCATTTTATTTTCAATTTTAAAAGGTGCTGTTCGATGCTTTATTTTAGAAGAATCAAAAACAATATACTCTCCAATATTATATTCATAATATTGAACAGTATCATCAACTATATATTCTAAACCACCCATACCTTTTTCATATTTCATTGGTATTAGTACCGTTAAAATATTTGTTTGGTGTGGTACATCATATTGTGATACTATATCAAAATGATATTCACTATCTTCATCTAATATTTCATCTGTATTTAATGTTATAAAACTAATACCTAAAATACTAAAATGATTATTATAATATTTGTTTACTTTTTTAACTAAATTAATTTCTTCAAAAAATTTAGTAAAACAATTTATCGCATTTTGATTGACAGCCCATAACCATTCTATATCTTTGGTTATGTCTCCACACGTATTATTAAATTCACAATTATTTATTATGTTTTCTTCATTATTGATAGAGTTGTAAAGTATAATTAATTCTTTAAAATTATCACTATCTTTAGTAAATTTACTCGTGTTTACTTTATCTTTAATAGACATTAACTTAATATTAATATATATATATATAAAATAAAAAAAACAATTTTTTTATTTCATTATTATATTAATATGATAACATTTGATAAATGGTCAGTAGCACACGCTGGTATTGCCCCCCGCTATTTTACTTTTTTTTATTACTATTTGTGCTAAAAATTTTAAGGATTGTATATATTTATTTTTTATTATTAACATTTTACATGATATAGATGACATATCTGAAAATTACACAAAATTTAGCTTAGAAGGTATAGCAAAATTTATTGATATTGGTGAATCTAGATTAGATAATAAAAAAGGAAAACCAGATATGTGGGGAGATATAATATCGTGTAAACTAGGAACAGGAATTATTTTATTACTAGTTAAGTGTTTTGGAATATATGGATATTTTGAATATTTTAATAATAATAGTAAATTAGAAAGATGGCAATATGGATTATATATATTTCCATTATTAATACTCCATATATATTCTGTAGACAGTATATATGAAAAAGTTGGGTCTATATTTAAAAATAAATCAAAATATAAACTACCGATTAGTTTTATTATTTTAGGTATAGTTCATTTAATATTTGTTATATTAACACAACAATATAATTTAAAAATACTTTCAAAATATATTTAAAAGTTAATTTATTATAATTTATAATGAGTTTATCTGAAAGTCTTTCACAATATCTATTTGATTTGGAAACAAGTGATCTATTAACATCATTGGGTCGTTCTCATAAAGAACTAAATCTAGAATTAGGAGAACTTGGAATGAGTAGTCAATTAGTTGATTTAATGACTAATCATCGTCGTGTTCTTAATAGTGTTTTACTTCGATTACGTTTGTTAAGCGAATCTAACAAACAAGAAGATCAAGTACGATCATCATTAAGCAGACTAAATAATAATCTAGTAACAAGTCTATTAGATCATTTATATTTACAACATTCTACTGAACATACTGAACATACTGAACATACTGAACATACTGAACATACTGAACATACTGAACATACTGAACATACTGAACATACTGAACATACTGAACATCATACTGAACCACAAGAGTTATCATTAAATACAGACGAACAAGTTGATGAAAACTCTGACGAAGAAGATGAAAATGTTTTACTAAATAATTTTTTTAACGAATGTGTAAAAAAGACAGAAGATGCATCTGATATTGTTCGAAGTAAAGATTTTTATACTGCTTTGAACACATGGTGGGTAAATGAAAGTAGTTCTGATGTACCATCAAAACCTACTTTAAAAACCTATTTAACTGAGCGTTTGGGTAAAGGAATGAAAGGTACTTGGACCAATGTAGCTTTAAATTAAATATGTAGATTAATAATTATGTATACATTGAGATTTTAATATTATCATCTAAATTATCTTCATTAGGTAAATTAGATTTTAGATGTTCAATACTTTCTATAATATCATTTCTAATTAATATTTTTTTAGGTTTATCTAAATTTAATGATGTTTTCATCAATCTTAAACTATAATAATGTTTCGCTTTTTGAAATACTTTTTGCATATCACCCGCAAAAAACTTAAAGTATTTTAAATTATTTTCTATATCTTCAAGATTAATACAATTGTCTTCTAAATACCAATCATTATCTTTAATAAATTTCAATAATATTAAATATAATTCTTTCGCATTATATCCTTCAAGATTCATTCTAACAGTAAATCTTCTTTCCAAACCTTGATTGAAAGCTAAAAATGATTGTTCAATATCTTCTTTATAACCACCAACAATTAGTAACCATGGTTTTTTTGCTTCAGTCATATTTAGATTGATAGTATCAATACATTCTTTAGCAAAAGAATCTTTTTTACCAGGACAACCAAGTGAATAAACTTCGTCAATAAATAATACACCTCCTAACGCTTTGTCAATTACTTCTTGAGTTTTGATAGCTGTTTGACCTAAGTATTTGGCAATTAAATCTGATCTTCGTACTGTAAGAAAATTATTATTTTCTAGAAATTCTAATGCTAGATATATTTTACCAATTATTTTTGCTAGGGTTGTTTTACCAACACCAGGTGGTCCAGTAATCATTACGTGATTTAATTCTTTTTCAGAATCTAAACCGTGTAAAAAATAAGATATAGTATTAAAAACACTTTCTTTAATTTTTGTCATTCCTATAATATTATCTAATTCTTCTAAAACAGGTATTAGATTGTATAATTTATTAAATTTTAAATCTTTTACAAAATCAAACTTATATTTACTATCTTTCAACTTTACAATATCAGAAATACAATTTATATTTTGAAATATTTTTAATAGTTCATCGTCTTTTTTTACTAAATCTGATTCATAATTTTCTATTACTTGAAATTCTTCTGACAGTAAATCTACTTTGTTTTTTTTTTTACTAGGTGTTTCTTTTTCTTCTAAATCTATCAGTTTTCTTTTTAAAATTTTATTTCTACATTTTAAATTATCATTTGTAAATGCTAAAGAATTATAATCATCTGATAATTTTTGATATTTTATATTTTTTTCATTTATTTTATCGTGTAAATTTAGTATTTCTTTGTTATTAAACTTATTATATAACATAAAATTCCACATAGTATTTACTTGTGACTGAACGTTATTATAATAAGTATGCCAATTATTGACGTATTGTTCTTGTAAATTTTCTTGTGGTATATTTGTACTATTATTTTCCTGGTAATTTAGCATATCTTCTATATCTTCCAAGTTCATTATATTATAGATTAATATAATATTTATCTTTTAAATTCAATATTTATTATATATATATATATATATATGGATTTACTATATAAAAAAAAATATATAAAATATAAAAACAAATATTTAAATTTTATTAATCAAACAGGTGGTAATGAATTATTGGCTGATGGTACATCTCCTAATAAAGATATGGAAGTGGAAGTTATAAACTCTGGTGGCGATGGTAATAATAAATATACAATTAATACTTTTGGAACAATTAGCAGATTTCTAATAGAAGGTATAAATAGAGATAAAATTACTATTGAATTAGAAGATGGTAGATTTGTATTAATTCCACATAAAGACTTGAAGAAAAAGGCTGGTGGTAACCCTGGGAAGACTTTATTAGAACGTGCGCGTATTGTTTTTACATTTTCAATGTATGATCTAGAACCAGAAGAGATGGACGAACTAGATGTTCAACAAGCGGAAGAAGAAGCAGAAATAAAAGAACAAGAACAAGCAGAAGCACTAAAAGCAGGTAAGAGTATTAATCCATATGATATTAAAGTCTCAACAGATAGATATAAACTTACAGAAGATGGCGTATTAACTATAAACGATGGTATAAAGTCAATTAATAATAGGGAATTTAGTAACAGACCAGATATAATTATAGTTGTAATTCCACCCTCGGTCACTATCATCGGAGGGTGGGCTTTCTATAAATGCACTTCGTTGGTACACATAGAGATCGGAAACTCGGTCACCATCATCGGAAACTTTGCTTTCTTTGCGTGTGACTCGTTGAAAAGCGTTATAATCGGAAACTCGGTCACCACAATCGGACTGTCTTCTTTCGCTAAAGCCGGTGCGTTGGAAAGAGTCGCCATCCCAAACTCAGTCACTACTATCGGATTTGGTGCTTTCCCTAAAACAACCAAATTAACTAATGGATGGACTAGACAAGATGGTGGTACTTTTCAACGAGACACACATAAAAAGTTAAAACAAAGTGTTTTGAGTGATGATGAAAGTTTACCACAAACATTACCACAAACATTACCACAAATATTACCACAAACATTACCACAAATATTACCACAAACATTACCACAAACATTACCACAAATATTACCACAAACATTACCACAAACATTACCACAAATATTACCACAAACATTACCACAAATATTACCACCACGACTTTTAACAAACCATAGGGATATTATAAAACAAATATCAGGAAAACCATATAATGATATTCAATCTGATATTATATTTAGAATAATATACAAGTATATTATGAATAATTTAGAATCACAAATAATTGATGTAAATATGACTTCATCTGGTTCATTTGGTTTAGGAATTTTATATACTTTACGAAAATTAGATAGTGAAAAACAATTTAAAATTCACGGGAAAATAAATAATAATTCCGAAAATAGTAAAATAGAAAATTTTAAAAATGAATTTAAAATACTTGGAAAATTTCAACATCCTAATATTTTACACGAAATTAATTTATTATATAAAACAAAACAATCAGAAGGAATTGTTAGTAAAATATTTAATGTCCGAAATACACATTTAGGCACCACTGAATTAGTTGATTATACTGAACTAGCAACTGAAGACCAAGACCTTGAATTTGCTATTATTTTAACTGAAGCATTAGATGATAATTTAAATAATTTATCTGAAATATTTACAACTACAATTGATATATTTAAATTTTTGTTAATAATTACTTTTACTATTTTTTATATGTATAATAATATTAATTTTGTTCATTCAGATTTAAAAGAAACTAATATTACATACAAGAAAATAAATAATGAATATTATTATAAAATAATTGATTTTTCAGATGTTCTTGGTAAATCAGTATTAACAAAATCAACAGCACCGATAGGACTTGAAAATAATTGGACTGAAAATCCAATTTACTATGATGGAGCAAACCATCATTGGGGAACATCTGGTTATCAACCTAATAAAGGTAAAAGTACAATGAACTATGAAGTTACTACAGATAAACTAGATATGTACGCAATAGGTAAAATATTAGACAATATACTAATGATAAGTCCCACACTTAAAAAAGATCCATTATATAGTAATTTGATAGATTTTAAAAATAATTTATTTGAATTGGACCAAAAGTTAAGATTTACATCAAGACAAGCATTAAGATATCTATTACAACTTCTACCATTATTTGATATAAGTGATAGAATAAATATAAACGAGTATTTAAAAACTAATTTTACAATTTTAGGTAATCAATTTAAAAGTACTGACGTTACTTATGAAAATCCAGATAAATTTGAATTTGATAAAATTAATCAAAAATTAAATACAAAATTAACGGATTTAATTACTAAATATGAAACAAATGTTTTTGATAGATGCCAATTTTCAATTGATAAATTTAGAAAAAATGGTTATGGATTAGATATTAGTGACGCAGTATTAAAGTATAATATTTGTAGTTATATTGGTTTTGATGATAGAATACCTAATGGTTATATGGATTTAGGTAGTGGTCATCTAAACGAATTTTTAAACCAATCTACTAAAGATAACAATGCTTTACTAAATTTACGTAAAATTGAAGGAAGAGAAATTATTGTTGTAGATTATAAAGTATTATTACCACATATTATGCAAATATGTTTTCCTATCAGTAGAGTAGTATATGATAAAAATAATTCACAATATTATAATGCAATAGCAATAGCAGAAGAAATACATAAGAAATATCCTCAAGATAATCAGGAAGGAAATATAGAAAAGATTATGAGTTCTAATCCATTGGGTGCTTTAAATGATTCTAAAAAATCTCATTATATTGAATTTACAAAAATTTTTACAGGTAAAGATAAACATTTTGTATGTAGACATTTTGGTTTATTATATAAAATATGTTGTGATTTTGTAAATATTCCTTGTAAAAGAATAAGAGGGTATTTTAGCAGTACCGACGAAACAGGTAATCAATATTTATCAAATAATCATTGTTGGAATATAATAAAAAATGACGACGATAACTTTGTGTTAGTTGATCTTATGCACAGTTATTGTGGTCATAAAATATGTGAAGATAATCCTAATTCATTTGATGATACTTATTCAACCAATTATTATATGCCAAATATACCATTAAATCAATTAGAATTTACAGAAAATATAAAAAGAAGGACATTTGTAAAAGATGTCGGAGATAAAAAAAGAATATTACCAGAGTCAATTCCAAAAATTACTGCAGTTGTAGCACCGTTACAACTAAATAATATGGAATTGGTGTTAAAAATAATACATAATCTTAATAAAGATGTAGAGAAAGGGAAAGTACCAGCTGCTTATGTTGAGCGGTTTCAGAATGCGGCTGAGGGTTTGAAACAACATCAGAAACTGGAAGCGGGAAGAAGATGAACACCAGAGGAGTATTACTACATGGAGAACCACCAAGAGATCTTGTATACCCATTGTCACCACCTTAACTATAATTTATAAGTCGACCATAAATATTACTAAATTAAAATATTATAAAGTAAGGATTATTCATATTTTCTTTATTAAAAGTAACATTTTGAAGTTTATCAAAATCTTTCAATTGATAATTTTTATCATAAATTTTAATATTATATCCACAAGATAATCCAATAGCAGTAGCAGCACAAATTTCTAATTCATTTGTTTCTTCTAGACACGGATAAATATCAACTTTACCAAGAAAAACATTAATCATTTTAATACTATTAACACACAAATTTTTCTCAAAATTTGTTTGAAAATATTTATTTATAAATTGATCAACATTATAATCGACACTTTTTGTCATTGCTACACGTATTTTTCTTTTTTCAATAATATTAGTAAAATCTTTTGGTTGTTGTGAAATTTTACAAATAGCATTAATAGTTCCATCCGGATTTACTTGAAAACTTCCCAAAGATTCTGACCCCCAATAAATCATATTTGTATGGGGGTCACCAATAATTCCAAACACTGGTTTCCAAATAGTTTTATATACAAAATTATTTACTTGTTCCACTCTTGGTTCAAGATACGCAATATCAATTGTATCATTAATATCTTTCATAGGTCTAATTACCCAAACACAAGTATTAAAAAAGGTAGCTCTATCTATTAGAGGTATATCAGTATTATCAATAATTACTTGATTTTGAAATTTATCAGATGATTTTATATTTTCTACATAATTATAAATTTTTTTAAAAATAACATCTTTAAAATTATTATTACATTCAATAACAATTTTATTTAATTCTTGAATAAATATAACAAAATTGCTAATAATTTCAGTTGATTTATACAAACAAATTGATGGTGAATTAGACAAGGTATTGTTGTTTACTTCCATTATAATTTATTATTTATAATTTTAATTTTAATTATTCAATTTTTTAAAATATATATGATTTTAATGATAAAATCTCTTAATTCATTAGTTGAATTTAATAATATCATAAAAAATAAACATTTAACACTTGTTTACTTTTTTCCAGAAAAAACAAATATAATTTTTTATGAATTACTAGAAGTTATAAGTATGATACATAAAAATACCTTAAATTGTTATCAAATAAAAATAAATGATAATATTAAAAACGAACTTAAGATTACTAATAAACCTGAAGTTAGATTATATAAAAATAATAAACATTTAATTACTTTACAAGATTACAACTTAAATAGACTAAATTCATTAATAATTAAAAATTTATAAGTTATTATACTAAATAATAATTATTGTGAATAATTTAATACAAAAAAAATATCATTTAATATATATGAATTCAAATAAATACAAAAAGTATAAAAATAAATATTTAAATTTAAAAAATCAAATAGGTGGTGGTATATATGTACAATATGATAAAGAGATGTTTAATGAAATCATTGATCTAGGTCAAACACAGTGTGGTGCGAATGTATTAAATATGCTTGGATTCAGTGCAGTATTTATAAAACATATTTTACACATTTCTAAAAAATATAATCAAGTTGATATAAACAGTTTATTAACAGTTATAAAAAAATATAATAAAGTTATTAGAAATTGGGACCCTGATAGAATATTATATGATCCTGGGACAGATAGAAATGTAGAAACTTCATATACTTGTTATAATTACACTAAATCAGATAGTGAAAAAATATATACCGATATATTTTTTTCTCTTCTTAATGGTTTTGCTACATTTTATTATTATAAAAGAGGAGATGATAGTGGACATTTTAGTGTAATTTTGAAAAGCAATGATGGTATACCATATATATATGAACCACAAACATGTCAAATAATTAAAGGGAAACGTAATATTTTAAAAGAGATAATACAACAAAATATTGTACACACCTGTATTTTTACTAATTCATTAAGAGTTAAAAAACCTAAAAGTTATTTTGTTGAAAAAGAATCAGCGGATAATGTTTGGGTACCCGAAATACTTCCAATAATATTAAATGAACAATATAAATATATATCTCCGTTTGCGGATAATTATCTAGAAACTACTTTGTTAGATTTAACTTCTATTCCTTGTAATCAAATACCAGCACCAACACCAACATTACCACCATCTGGATTACCAGCACCACTACCACTATCTGCATTACCACCATCTGGATTACCAGCACCACTACCACTATCTGCATTACCAGCACCAACATTACCAGCACCAACATTACCAGCACCAACATTACCACCACCAACATTACCAGCACCAACATTACCAGCACCA
>JGI20153J14295_10002529_pt1 | contig 12963 bp, 20 predicted proteins | sample COG_03_FD_14295 | JGI IMG/M metagenome (IMG submission 14295) | reverse complement strand
CAGCAGCAAACATTCGCGATGAAATGGAGGCCCTTGGTCCTGTCCGACTTACTGAAGTCCAAGAAGCTCAAAAACAAATTATTAACGTAGCTAGAAAGCTATCGGATGATGGTACAATTGTTCTTGCTGGTCGAGGTGGTGAGGAAATGGTCTAATGAATACGGCCTCAGATGTACCTGATGATGAGAAGGCTTTAACCAGTTCCGACTTGGTTGGTTTGCTTAAAGCGGCTAGCCTAACTGAGTTTCGACCCGACAATATTTCTGATATTGGCGAGGAAAAGTTTGTGAAATCCAATAGTCTATTTGATTTAGTGCGTTCAAACCTTGCGGATAGTGATGAAAAAAATGATATCATAGATCAACAAGAACTCGGCGCAAATGAAACTCTCTCTTTGGATGAGATTGAACAAAAGAACATCCTTGAGATTTCTGAAGACAAGGATTTAATGGAGGCCGAACAGCAAGCGTCTGTTGTAACGTCTTTTTTAAATGAAAATGATGACATCATTGAACGCAAAACACAGGACTCACAGGAGACCGGTGAGGTTGTTTTATTAAATTCGAATAAAAAAGAGTTTAAAGATTCTAGAAATGAAAATCATATCGAAATTTCTGATGACACGTTTGTGAACTCAGATTTAAGTAGTCAGATAGAAGATGTCTCAACACAAAGGCGTTCTGGAAGTGAGGGCGTTGATTTTTCGAAAGAAATGGCGGAACTGAAAACAAGTTTTGAAGAAAAACTAGCAGAGGCTGAAGAAGATTTATCGGTTACTCTAAAGGCAGTAATGGGAGCATCCAACTTTATTGCTGATGAATTAGAGACGCAAATATCTAATTTTATATTGTCCGTAGCGTCGGATCTCGCAGGCACGAAAATTGATAAAATGCCAGCGCCTTTTGGCAAAAAAATTTCCCGTGTAGTAAAACAAATAGCTGATAATGATAATGAAGTGAAAATTCACCTAAATTCTAAAGATTTTACGGTATTGAATAAATTGGTGCTTGATGGCGATCTACAGTATCGAATTGACGAGAAGGAAACTCTTAAGCGAGGCGAATTTGAGGTATTATGCAATAAATCCTCCGCACGAGTTTCATTGTTTGATTTCGCGAAAGGCGACTGAATCAGATGCCTGCTAATAAAGAAAATAATCAGGTTTCAGGTGGTCAGTCATTGCTTGAAAAGGTTTTTCGTAGTGTCGAGAAACGCGTTTTTGAGGTCGAAAGGGTAGAATACAGTGGAACGGTCACTTCCTTTGACGGCCAGGTTATAGAAAGTAGCCATTTCCCAGCTTCAATTGGCTCGGAATGCGTTATTAAATCAAAATTTGGATCATTATCAAAGGGAGCTGTTATTGGTTTTCGGGATAATAAAAACATAATTTTTCAATACGAGAAAGGTTCAGAAATTTTTAGTGGTGACAGTGTTACTGCTACTGAGGGGCTTAAAAAAATTGATGTCGGTTCAAAGCTTTTGGGGCGGGTGATTGATGGGTTAGGTGATCCGCTTGATGGGCAGGGTCCTATTGAGGTGGTGGAGCGTTACCCTATGGCGGGGAAAACTGTGAATCCATTTGACAGGGGGGGGATTACAGAGATTTTTGATGTTGGCATTAAAAGTATTAACGCAATAACATCGATTGGCCGTGGTCAGAGGATGGGTATTGTAGCTGGGTCAGGTGTCGGTAAGTCAGTGCTTTTGAGTATGATTACTCGAAGTGCTGAGGCAGACGTAATCGTCGTTGGGCTTATTGGAGAAAGGGGAAGAGAACTAGCTTCTTTTTCTAAAGAAATCACTAGCTCTCACTCAAAGCATAAAGTTGTAATTGTTGCCGTTCCCGCGGATCGATCTGCACTTCTTAGAATACAGGGTGCGAAAAGGGCTACCAGCATTGCAGAGTATTTTCGAGACCAGGGTAAAAATGTTTTACTTATTTTGGATTCTTTGACGCGGGTCGCGCATGCTCAGCGAGAAATTGGATTGTCTTTGGGAGAGCAGCCGACGGCTAGGGGATATCCTCCATCTGTCATTTCTCTAATACCCGAGTTAATTGAGCGAACCGGTGTGGGTGTAAATGGCGTAGGCTCCATAACTTCGATCTACACAATTCTTGCTGATGGTGACGACACAGTTTCGGATCCAATTGTTGATAATGCTCGCGCCATTCTGGATGGTCACATTGTATTATCACGTAAACTGGCTCAACAAGGAATTTACCCTGCAATCGATGTCAGCAATTCTGTAAGTCGCCTTATGGATGAACTATGTGGCGAAAAGCATTTGCAAGACGCTCGTAAATTGAGGAAATTAGTGTCTGTATATCAGGAAAATCAGGATCTTCTTTTGATGGGTGGGTATGTGCAGGGTCAAGATGCAGACCTAGATCTGGCAGTCCAGGTTTGGCCAAAAATTGTAGGTTTCCTACATCAAGATCAAGCAGAAAATTTCTCATTTGTGCAAACTGAGCGTTTGCTTTCAAATGTATTCGGGTAATTGATCTGATGGCTAAGTATAAGATTTTTGACCTAATTTACCGCCAAGGTAAAAATAAAAAATTAAAAACACAGTTTGAATTATGCAGTGTCAATGAAAATATTGATAAAATTCGTAAATTGGAAAATGATTTAACCTTCAATATTGAAGAGACGGTGGAGTTGGGGGTGGTTCAAAGCGGTCACCGAGCACTGATTAATAGTAAACTGCGTGAAAAAATGATCAGTCAAAAAGAAATTGTCGAAAATAGAATAGAATTTCTTACCAAGGAAAAAATACATTTGCAAAAGCTGGTATCTAATTATGAACGTAAGAATAAAAAAATGATAGAAAAATTAAATGATTTGAAAATAGAAGAGTTTAAAGAAAAGGAATTAAAAAAAATTGACCGAAATATATTCTTTCGGAAAAAATAATTGGTACAAAATTTGCATCATTGATCCTGAAAAGGCTTGAGGTTTTGCATATGAGTATCTCTTTCAGTGGTGTTATTGGGTCGGCTAATGCCGATTGGCAGTTAGGACTAAAAGGCGCTGACGATTTGCGAAGCGATGGTGAATCACTCTTTGCAAATTTTTCTATTGTGTTGCATTCGCTGAGTGATGGAAATCCTGAGACTCTGTCGGAAAATGAAAAGTTAAATATTAGTATTGGTAATCTAGACAGGCCTCTGAAAATAAACTTTCTCCAAAAGAATTTCTTTCTCAAGCAATTGATAATGGATAATAAAATTTGAAGATAGTTTAGAAGGCGCTATCGAAGAACAAGGGGTTGATGGCCTTGTTGGTTACCTGGAAAGTGGTGGAAATATCGGGGCCCGTATTGATTTAAATGCGACGGCTGCATTTGTGGACTCTAGGTTAAATTTGGTTTCAGCGGATATTGTTGCTGACAACAGCTATCCCGGATCTAACATATTTACCATGGAACAACTATTTCGGGCACTGAACTTTTCTGATGAGAACTCAACCGATGTAAGTCAGCCCGATAAGACATTAGAGAATAATTTGGCCGAGGGCGGCGCTTTAAGCATTTTGACTGGGCTTTTAAAAGGTGCACCTGTGAAACTTGAGGTGAATGATACTGGTCCATCGACAATATTGTTTGATATCAGAGATTTAAAAGTAGATTTGCAGGATTACGTATACCCTGAAAGTGACCAAAAAACCAACGAACCAATTACTGGTGAATTTTTAATACCGCAAGTCGTGCCAGTTAAGATTAGCAACTCTGACATAGTAACGGAGGAATTTGATCCATTTATTCCCGTTAAAGTTAATTTGTTTGATCATCAAGGTGATTTGGGTGCGTTCGACATAATTGATTTACCTGAGCAACAAGACCTAGTTTTAGGTACAAATTTGATGGGGGTAACGAAGACTGTTGAGATTGACCCCAGCGTCGACCCACGTTCCAAATTGCTCGTTGTACTAGCGATACCTAATGATACAAATTTAAAAGAACTTCCAGATTTTGTTAGATTTAAAATAAATTTAAAATCATATACAAATAGTGAAATTGGCACAGGCCAAGGTTTCGAGGTGCAGCAGTTTTCTGGAACGGCTGATGGTGTCATTGATGGAAGTGCCGATATTAGAGGCGACGCTAAAGCACTCCTGCATTCTCTAGAAGAAATGTCAGCTTTTTCTTCTAGCGCCACACAAATAATATTAAAAACTACTGGAATGGACGTTGCGGGTTTGAATATTGATGCCTGGGCAAAGACTGGTGCAGAAAACAACAAATTCATTTCATCAGATAAAAACTATGGATTTCAGATTTTTGAAGAAAATAAGAAACCTATCGATGTCGATCAAATTCAATTGATTTTAGATCAAAAAATAAAGTTAGTAGCCGGAGTACATAACGATAATAATGATAGTGTGGCTTCCAGTGCTCTAGCTTTAACGGCTGAGCTAAAAAGTTTTTTCAAGTCTAATTTCGAAAAGGCTAACTTTATAAGCAAGAAACTGGATAAAGTTCTGGTTGAAGGTCAAAATACGTCTACGTCTTTTGATCCTAAGTCTTTTATTGAGGCAGCAGAAGTTTTAAGGTTAAAGTCGATTTCGAGTTTAAGCTCGCTCCCGTCCACAATAGCGACCTCTGGCTCTAGGTTGGTTTCTGGCGAAAATATAAATTTATTAAATTATTCTAGTGAGAAATTTAGTAATCAAAATACGTCTCAAGCTCAATCTGGATCAACAGCCAGTACAATCGGCCATCAGTCTAGCTTTAATAATAATGTTTCCCTTTATGATGCTCAGTATGCCTCAAGAATAAGTATGCTAGTTGTTGATAAGGTTCTGAACGGCCAAGAAAATTTCGAGATTAATTTAGAGCCGGAGAGCTTTGGAAAAATCAAAGTGAACATTTTGATGGACAAACAGTCTTTAGACATTCGGATGTTCGCAGAGACCCAGGCTGCTGCAAGTATTTTGCGTGCAAACGAAGATTCGTTGCTGCAATTAACCGGCCAGAATGGTATGAAACTTGCGAGCTTTTCCGTCGGTATGCAGAGTGGCGCTGATCAGCAAAGGCAAAACTCAAGTCAAAACAGAAACAAGCTTACTGGCAAAGCAGACAGTGTGCTAGAAAGTGCTACAATTCAAAATACTCAGACAACCAGTTCTTACAGAACACCAACTGGTTTGAACTTGATCGCTTAGGATAAGATTATGGCTGAAGAAGCTCCAAAACGAAAAATCAATTTCCAGAAAATCGCCCTTTTTGGATTGGGTCCAATCGTATTGTTGGGCATAGGGCTTGGGGCGGGGGCTTTCTTATTTATGCCCACTCAAACGCCAGTGGAACAGGTTGAAGAGCTGATTGAGAAAAAACTCAAACAAGCTGGACAATTGCCCAGTGCAGATGGCCTCAATGAAGAGGACCTGGAGCCACAAAAGGTTTCAAAAGAGACGCCTGTAAATGAGACGTTTGTTACGAGCTATTACACTTTTGCAGATAATTTTACGACTAACTTAAATAAATCAAAGCAATTTTTACAAATTAGCGTGGGTGTATCTACCCAATACGATGAAACTGTAATTGAAAACGTCGAAAAACATCAGATGGCCCTTCGTTCGGAAGTTTTGGGGGTTATGGGCACTTATTCTGTAGATGACATAGACGGAAAAGTCGGCAGAGATAAGCTTGCCGACAGCATAAAGGATGCAATAAATGTAAAACTAGAGGACCTCGAGGGCTTTGGCGGTGTTGAAGGCGTTCATTTCACATCGTTTGTACTCCAATAAAAGGCCCAAATTAAATGGTTGGTTCTAGAAAACTTTCTAATGACGAAGTGGAAGCCCTACTTAGTGGATTAGATAATGGTGCTAGTAAGGAAGACACTCCTGCGGTTTTGATACCACAGCAGTTAGAGAGTTTGATTTTGGTTCAGAGGACCTTTCACTTCTTGGTGACTACTATGCACTCAGAATGGTTAATGAAAAAATTTGTAGATTTACACGCTCTGTATTTCTTCCGATGCTGCGAATTATGCCGCGGATCTCATCCTTTCCTCCAGAAGTGAAATCGTTTGATGAGTATGTTGAGACTTGCGATAACTTTGTAAGTGTGACGACCAATAGACTAGACGAGTTGAGGGGTAACTCTCTCTTAGTGGTGCAGTCTTCTTTTATCTCGATCTTGACTAATTCCTATTATGGCGGCTCAAAAATAAAAGCTCTTCATCAAGCGAAGGGAGAGTTTACGGCAACGGAACAGCGAATTATTCAAATTATCACCGACGGTATGAACCGGGCAATGGAGAATGCTTGGAAAGATCTTTTTGTACAAGCTTTGAGCCATTATCTCGAGAAGAGAATATCCAATTTGTGTCTTTTGTTGACGGCGCAGATACAGTGATTGTGTGTTCATTTATGGTTCAAATGCCAGATTCAGAGCCGGCAAGCTTTGACGTTTTGTATCCCTTGCAAACATTAAAGCCAATATCTTCGCAATTAAGGTCGCGTGTTCAAAACGAATTTGTACAAGACGATCGCACTTGGAAAGAAAAATTAGAGCAGGCAGTCCTGTCCATAAATTTGCCTTTGTCGGCTGAGTTAACGACTGCCAAAGCGAATTTAGGACGCCTCTTAAAAAGTGGTGTAGGCGATACTTTTCCGATTTCCATGCCAGAAAATATTACCATAAAGGTATCGGGTGAGCCCGTTTACAAAGCTGAAATTGGGAAATTGGGTGGGAACGCCGCGGTTTCAATGACAAAAAGAATTTCACTTAAAAAGGACAAAGAAAATGGCTGAAGATAAAAAAGCTGATGATGCTGACAAAAAACACGTTGGAATTGAAAACTTAAAAGTATTGGAAAATATTGATGTAGAGCTGACTGTCGAAGTTGGACGTACTGAAATCACGATTCGTGACCTTTTGAGGTTGAATGAGGGATCTGTTGTGGAGCTCGATAGATTAGCTGGAGATCCACTTGATATTCTGGTAAATAATACCAAAATTGCTAAGGGCGAGGTGGTTATGATTGGAGAGCGATTTGGCATCCGTTTTGGCGAAATTGTAGAACCTGAAAAACGGATGGAGAGTATCTAAGTATCATTTAATTTCAAATAAATGACACTCAGATTGCNTTCAAATAAGTATATGATATAATTTAAAATTTTTAGAATGGCACCTGTTTTGCTCTCTTTTCAGGAGGAGTNAATAAATGCCAGATTTCGACCCAAGTAAAATAGCTNTAGTTCTACTATTTTTAGCCATTCTTGTAGCGGTACAAGTTGTGATTAAGCGCTCAAAATTCNTAAAATTCAAGTTCGATAAGTCAAATCATTCAGCAATTAAAGTTATTAATACTGTAGTGGTATCAAAATTTGCTTCAGCCACTGTTTTGGAGTGCTCTGGTTCATCCTTTCTGGTGGTTTCGAATAGGAACGGCGCCCCATCAGTCGTCGAATTACCGAAGGAACGAGAAAATAAGTTATTCACGAAGACTGACTTGGAGCTTGAAGGCACATGAAAAACAAGTTCTCTAAGGTAGTTTTTTTCCTATATTTTACTTTGCTGGCGTCTTCTGCATTTGGTCAAGACGGTAGTGTTTTAGGCATGCCCGCTTTGACGTCAAGCGTCGGCGAAAATGGTGAAGCAACATATTCTCTGTCACTACAGATCCTTGTGTTAATGACGGTGCTGACAGTAGTTCCATCGATTGTTTTGGGAATGACAGCATTCACACGGGTGATTATAGTACTATCTATTTTGCGCCAGGCATTGGGCACTCAGCAGACGCCACCCAACCAAGTGCTAATTGCGATTGCACTATTTATTACTTTTTACGTCATGAGCCCAATTTTTGAAGTCATATATGAGACTGCGTTAAATCCCTACCTAGAGGGTACAACATCTGCCCAGTTGGCCTTGGCTTCAACCACAGATCTGTTGAAAGAATTCATGGTTGCTAACACCCGTTCCGACACAATGAATATGTTTGCTGAGATGGCGGGCGAGGGACCGTTTGAAAATACTCAGGCAATACCCCTATCAATTGTATTGCCATCTTTCATTACCTCTGAACTCAAAACAGCTTTTGAAATAGGGTTTTTAATTTTTTTACCCTTTCTTGTAATTGATATCGTGATTGCATCCATTCTTATGTCCTAGGCATGATGATGCTGTCGCCCATGTTGATTTCTCTGCCATTTAAGTTGTTGTTGTTTGTATTGGTTGACGGCTGGGCTATGACCATAGGTTCACTTTCGTCCACATTTGTGGTGGGTTAAAGTTATGGTTTTTGATCAAAATGTTCAGTACCTTAGCATGGCTTTTTGGCAAATTATTGTGGTTGCGGGACCTATTTTGCTCGTGGCGCTTTCTGTCGGACTATTTATCGGTTTAATTCAAGCAGCGACCTCTATTAATGAAATGACGCTTAGCTTTGTACCAAAGCTATTCATAGTTTTACTTGCCATGTCTTTGATGGCTACATTTACCATTACTCAAATGACAGATTATTTTAGTTATATCTTTGACGAAATATCTAGAAAGGGTCTCTGATTTGCTACCAATAGTTAATGAATTGGGTGCTCTTCCCGGACTGGAGTTGCAAGAACTTTTTACGTTTTTAATACTAATATTAATTGCGTCGTTAAGGGTTGGCGCTTTTTTGATTTCGGCACCCTTTTTTGGTGGTAGAATGGTGCCATTGCAAATTAGGATTGTATTTTCATTTTGCTTGGGTTTTTGGATATTGGGAACCCTTGAATTTCCAGAGCAGCCGGTTTTGTTAGGTCCAAAACTAATTTTAATTGTCATGCAGGAAATATTTATTGGCCTTACGGTGGGTTTGGTTTTGAATATTTGTTTCGCAGCTGTCAGCTTGGCGGGTGAAAAAATTGCAGCGACCTCTGGCTTGGCATTCGCCTCTCAGGTTGATCCTACAGGAGGTGGCCAATCTCCAGTTATTAGCCAGATTTTCATGCTATTTCTTATAATAATTTTTTTCTCGGTTAATGGGCATTTGATAGTTTTAGGACTGATATATAAAAGTTTTACCCTTTACCCATTAGGTGAATTCACCCGGTATGGTGATTTGGTGGCCGCAGGTCTTTCGGCAAGCGATATATTGTTCCGCTCTGCTGCAATAATTGTATTGCCGATCGTTATTGTCTTACTATTTGTGAACATAGCAATCGGGTTTATTACAAAATCGGCGCCGCAACTTAACTTATTTTCTTTTGGCTTCCCAATGACACTTATTGGCGCTTTTTTGATTTTGTTCTATTCAGTTGATGCGATTTCTTTCGCGTTTAAAGATTTAATCCAGTTAATAATTGATCTTGTAATGTCGTTGCTCCTGGAGAAAAGTGATGGCTGAGCAAGACAATAGTCAAGAAAAAACGTTAGATCCAACTCAAAAACGTTTGGATAAAGCAAAGGAGGATGGCGAAATCCTCTCATCAAAAGAAATGTTTGTTTTTGGTTCTAGTTTCATGGGTTTAATTGTTTTATTTATTTTGGGTATGATTTCTAGGAATGCGCTTACCAGTTGGGCGGCCCTATTCCGTTGGGATCACTCTGAAAGCTTAGGGGTGCTACGTGTATTTAGCTCTGAGGCTGCATTTGGTCTTGTTTTGGGTGGTGCTGCTATTTTTGCCTTCCCTATTTTTGCCGCTGTGATCCTTACACAATTTTTTGTTGCTGGATCTATTAATTTTTCACTTAAAGCGATGTCTTTTAAGCCTAGCAGAATTAATCCTCTCAGCGGATTGAAGCGAATTTTTTCCGTCAAAGGGTTAGTTGAACTCACTAAATCAATTATGAAAATTATATTTTTGATAGCAGTGACTGGATCTATAATTTGGATTGCTTTGCCAAAATTATTATACTTGAGCAGTTCATCTTTGGGTGATGGCTTCACGGTATTCCATCAAACTTTGATGTCCTTGGTTGGTGGTCTGGTCGTGGTGTTGGCTGTGATTGCTTTGGGGGATTTTCTGTGGAGCCGTCATGAGTGGATGCAGAAATTGCGTATGAACAGGCAGGACATGAAGGACGAGTCAAAAGATAGTGAAGGGTCTCCTGAAGTTAAATCTCGGATAAGAAGGTTGCAAATGGAAGCTAGCCAAAGAGCATCTGAGAGAGCTAAGGCTATTGAAAACGTAGGTGACGCTACTGTGATCATTACGAACCCCACGCATTTTGCAGTGGCATTGAAATATCAACCAGAAACGCGCGATACTCCATATATCATCGCGATGGGCAAGGGTCCTATGGCACTACGAATAATTGATGAAGCTGATAAAGCTAACATTAGCCGTGTTCGCAGCCCGCTATTGGCCAGGGCCCTATTTTTCACTGGTGATATTGGCATGGACGTAGCGGAGGATTTGTTCTCGGCAGTTGCGTCTGTTTTAGCTTATGTGCTTCAGTTAGAGCGCGGTACTAATCCAATCTTTGAGGATCCAAATATTCCTGACGATCTTCTGTTTGATGAATTTGGTTCGAAATTGTGAGGTTGAGGAGTGGACTATGGCACAACGTAAAAGATCCACGGGTGAACTGATATCTTCAGTAACTTTTTTTGGAGCTGCAATTTGGTTGGTTTTTGAGGCTAAGCTCTTTTTAGAAGAGGGTGAGACCTTAAAAGGTATTGCTGTTTACGTCGGAGCGTTTCTGTCGCTACTCGCATCAATGCGGTTCTCTATCCAGAGGTTAGTGCTCAGAGTGAGAGATGCGATATGGCCAAAATAAGATGTTTCAATTGTACGCACTTTTTCGTGACCCATGATAAAAAAAGGCCTTGGGGTTGCAAAAAGTTTAATTTTAAGTCGAGATCTTTGCCTAGCCAGTCGGTTCTTATGACGACTGGCACAGATTGTGCTTATCACAGTTTGAAGGCTAGTGCGGCACAGACCAAAAGGTTTTGATAGATGGCAGCTAAAACAACAGCAAAAGACAACATTCAGGATAGTATTCAAGTTGCATTAGACGCTGCAGACACAGCAGCTGGAGTGACCGAGGAATTTCACAATCTCAGAGAACAATTTGAGGTTGTGAACATTCAAGCTAAAAGAATTTACAATTCAGTAATGATCATTTTTATGAGCTCGATTGTGGCTGGGCTAGTATCTCTCGGAGCAGCCTCATTGATGTATTACAAGGCTCTTGGAACACTGAAAACTAATTCTAATGTTTCCATTGAAGCGTTGGCTATTTTTACTGAAAATGTCGCTAAATTGGATGAATCCATTCAACTAATTAAATCCAACACTGAAAANCAAGATCTGATTAAGTCAACCCTCATAGATCTTGAGGCATCTGCGAAGCAAGCCATTGATGATATTACGGGTGCTGAAGTTAAATACTCTAAGGCTGTAAAGCTAACNATNCAAGAAGTGGAGGGTCTGATTCAGCAATTCGCAACGACAACGTTGGAAAGNATTCAATCAAGAACTCAGGAGACGCAGAACCAGTTGGCTCAACAATTATCAAACATGGAGAAATTCTTTGTACAATCAGATGCCTCAAATGAAGGAGCGGAGGATTCTGGAGATAGTATCGTAACGTATAAACAGTTTCAGGCACTTGAAAATAAGGTTGACCAATTGATCATGCTACAAAAAGACTTGGCTGCCAAAATTTTTGAGATGAACCAAGCTGCAAAAGTTGCAGCTAAGAAAAAAGCTGTTCCAAAAAAAGTGAAATCCAAGCCAGCTCCCAATCCTCTTAAATTTCCATGAGCGAGGAATTGGTAGAGAATGGCGAACAGCTTGATGGCGCCGACGAGGTATTGGTGGATGAGGCCGATAAACAAGGATTTTTACTCAAAATTGCCATCGGAGGAATAACGGTTCAAGATTTTGTCAAACGGTTAGAAGAAGATGATATTCTAGTCGCAATCGACGGAAAGCCTTACCTAGATGGTCCAAAGCGCTTGCGGCAAACCTTTCTTCAGGATCGTGATCAGGAGTCTAAGTGGCTTTTAACCTTCTTTCGTGATGGAGTGGTATTTGATATTTTAATCGATCATCCGATTAAGAGTGCGTTTGGCTACTCAACTGAAAATGAGACAGAGTTCGTATTAGATGCGTTCAAGAAGCATACGTTTGGTGACTTTCAGAGCTACGAAAACTATGAAGTTTACAGGGATAAAACAGGGCGTTGTGATATTTTGAATTTGTCACCGGATCCTTTGGCTTGGATTGTCCCACCACTTTGGTTGCTGAAGTACAGACTTTTTCCGCCTCTGGCTGCGGTGTCTGTTTTATATTTACTAACGTTTGTAATCCATATCTACCTGTTTGTGGCTACTGCGATAATGCTGGCAATCTATATAAATCGCGCACAGACTAACTTAATGCGCTCGTTCACTATGTTCGAAGATAAATATCATTACATGACAATAGCGGCCACTAATGAGGCCGATGTTAGCCTCATAGTTAAAAGAATAGACCCAAACAATAAGATTAGGTTTGAGAAGAATGTAATAAAAAAACGTGTGGAAATTAAGAAAACAATTGAAACTGCAATTGATGATACACGTAAAGAAAACTCACAGAGTGAAGTATAGGGATCAGTATCTTGGCCGACGCAATCACAGCGACCATTTAGGCAATACCCATTGAATTAAAGTGAAACTTCATAGGCAGTGCGGATTATTTTGTTATGTAATTATAAAACTCTGCCAAAGTTAAAGGTATTATTTTGCGCAATGGGCTTGTTGATTTGCGAATAATAAAAAAGTTACCCCGAAGTTAATCACAATATCCCTGATAACGTATTTTGACGTTTTCTCATAAACGATGCTGGAATACTTTGAACCTTGCGATATTTAGCGACTGTCCGCCGAGCTACATTTATTCCAGTATTTTTTAAATTTTCTACAATTTCGTCATCACTGATTGGATTTCGTGGGTCTTCGTTTTCAATTAATTTTTTAATTTTGAATTTTACTGCTGCAGACGATTGTGAACTTTGATCATCGTTTAGTTGCAAGCTGAC
>JGI20153J14295_10002527_pt1 | contig 12968 bp, 12 predicted proteins | sample COG_03_FD_14295 | JGI IMG/M metagenome (IMG submission 14295) | reverse complement strand
CTCCGAATGCCACCGAAGGACCCAGCGAAGCAGCACTCGGCGCAGCACTCGCCCGCACTGGATGGCAACATCTGAACTACGCTGCCGACACGATTCAATTTGATCAGCCAAACATGCAATTGACGCTCAATGGCATCGCCCAAGGCTTCATCACTGATCACATCAGCAATATCCTCAGCAATGCAGGCTATCAACATGTGTTAATTGAGCTCGGCGAAACCCGCGCCATCGGCCCACATCCCGAACAGCGCCCTTGGAGCATTGGGATTAAAGATGCACAGCAGCCCGAGCAAATCCACGAAGTTGCCGAGCTCGACAACCAAGCCCTCGCCACCAGCGGCAGTTACGGCAGCCTTTTTCGACCAGCGGCAACTACCACCATTTGCTCGATCCAATCAGCGGCCGACCCAGCACCCGCTGGCAGAGCCTCAGCGTGATCGCCCCCACCGCCACTCAAGCGGACGCACTCTCCACTGGGCTGTCATTTGCCAGCGCAGCACAGATTACACAAATTGAGCGGGCGCACTCGCAACTACGTATCCTCAAGCAGCAATAATCATTCGTTGCCTTTAAGTATCATCGCCCAAGGCGAAGTTCACTGCCTCGATCCCAGCCAGGGAACAGGCATCCATCACCTTGACGATCTGCGCATGCGGCACTGCATCTGTCGGTGAGATGGTGACAATCGCTTCGACCTTATTCGCGCTGCTGGCTTCGCGAAAGCGGCTCAGCATGGAAGCGAGCTCATTCAGCTGCGACACCTCTGGAGCATCATACGGATAATCGTTGACCACGACTTGGCCGTCAGGGCGAATTTCAATGATCTGCTCATCAGGCAAATCCAATGGTTCGGTCTGCTCGACCGTGCCGGGCAACTGAAACGAAAGGTCTGCCTCCTGCTGCTCCAAGCTGGACGCCACCATGAAATAAATCAGCAGCAGGAAAACGACATCAATCATTGGCGCGATTGGCACGCCGCCCTTCTCGTCTGCTCGTTTTTTTAATTGTGCCATTTTTCAAATAGACCCTCACCGAGATTGATAGGTGGCGTAAATCACTTCGTAAGCGCCGACTTCGGCACATGAGCGGAGCACCTCTTTAATCGTGTGGTAAGGAGTGGCACGGTCGGCGCGGACGTGAATACGCAACTCAGGATTGTCGGACAAGGACGCCTTGATCGCGGCCTGCATCGCTTCGAGTGTTTGTGGTCGCGCGCCCAGGAAAATCTGCCCTTCGGCATCGAGCGAGATGGTACCACGATCGGCAAGGTCTTCGGGTACATCGCTAGATGCAGATTCTGGCAAATCCAGCTTCACCCGACGATCCGCTTGCGCGAGGGTGCTCACCGTCATAAAGAACACCAACAGTAGAAAGACCATATCGATCATCGGCGTCATCGGGAAATCTTCTTCTGGCGAGTTGGTGAGTCGACGGCGGGCCATTAGTTAAATTCGAGCAGTTGAAATGCGAATTAGAAATAAAGATATAACGATTTTGAAACTAGTCAAGTTTTGGACCCATAAGCACACTAGACGAATCACTTATATCTAACCATATGTAACTGGATTTTTGTTAGCGAGCGATCCAATCGGATAGGCATGAATCAGAGCAGCGACAGGCATCGCTATAGCCACATGCGCTTTGGACGAACGCGCTACCCGCGTGACTGAAGCAAAAAAAAAGAGGTTCATCGTCATTTACTGGGGAAATACCACTCTGAGCCTAATGTGGCGGCTATTCTGTAGGGGAGGGTCGACCTCCGTGTCGACCGCAAGCAGTTTAGAAATCACATGAAAATCCAAGTTTCTCTATGGGCTGTTAGTCATGTCAGCCTCTCCCGCATCGGTACCGGACGACACGGAGGTCGTCCCTCCCAAGAGCCAGAAGCAAATCCACCGACCATCTATGCCTTTCCCGCTAATCGACGATGAACCAAAAAAGAGGCGCCCGCACTGCGGACGCCTCTGCAAACTTTAAGCGTATCGGGTTTTAGTAGACCTGAGTTGCTTCTTCTTCAGGCACTGGAGTCTTGAGCAGATCAGAGCTCATTTGTGCGCGGAAGCGTGCATCACCTACAGATACGGCCTTGGCCACCACGCGGAACTGGATGATTTCCTTCGCATTCAATACCGCGTATGGAGCAAAGTTCACGTTGTTTCCAGAGATAATGCCCTTGCTGTCGCCGGCAGCGGAGACCAGAGAGAGTTCACTTGGAAGCTGAACATTCAGTCCGACGTTTGTATCAGCAGCTGTTCCTTGATTAGTGATTTGGATCACATATGTGGTTTCCTCACCAACAAGCAGCGGATCTTCAGTATCGATCACTTCGATCAGAAGCGCAGGGTAACCGCGCCATTCTGTGCAAGCGTCATCTGCACCGCTCAAGCCATAAGCCGCAGATGCAGCGCTGACTTGATTGCAGAATGTGCCTTCTGCTAGACCCATTACGGTGACGTCGAAGTTTTTCGACTCACCCGCATCGAGACGAGTGGTCCAGGTCGCAGTGTTGCCATTGATTTGCGCCAATGGAGCTGCAAGCAGCTTGTTTTGAGCAGGAACTGTATCTTTAACCACGACATCGCTGAGTGGCACATCACCTGTGTTTCTCACGACGATCTGATACGAAGCCTGCTTACCAACGAACTGCATGGAAGTGCCGGCCTTGGTCACTTCAAGACCCGCTTCGACCACCTTTACGCATGCGTCGTCTTGAACCGAACCGGCATTTGAAGAACTCGCGACTGCAACGTTGCAGTGCTCACCAGTTGCAGCAGCTGTGGTGTTGACCATGATGTCGCGGCTTTCACCCGGAGCGAGGGTGCCAAGCTCGGCCACGAGTTGGCTGTTACCGCTTTCATGCTCAACGCCAGCAGGCAATGTATCTGTAACGACAACATCGTATGCGCAGAAGTTTCCAGTGTTTGTCACTGTGATGTCCCAAGGCACACCAGTGTTGACTAAGACTTGCTCGTTTGGAGTCGTCTTGACGATCGCAAGCTCAGGGACACCAACAGCTGTGGTGGTGCACGCATCTTGATAGGTTGTGACCGTTGCACAGCTGCTAAGATCCGCAACCGATGTGGCTTTAACCATCAATTCGAGTGGCGCCTGAGTGCCCTTCGCAAGATTGTACAGTGTCCAGGTCACGTTGCTCCCTGAAACTTCTGCTTCAGGATTGCTTGAGACATAAACAGCATCCGCAGGGATTTGCTCCTGCACGACGACCCGCTTGAGGTCCTGCTTTGCAGTCACGGTGTAGCTGTAAGCATATGGCTCATTCAGTGCGACTGTAGCAGGCGCAGACTTGCTCAGGCTTACACCATACTGATCGATCGAGTCAGCGACCAGGCCTGGCGCACAATCGTCGACTGGTGCAGGTGCGGCTGGTGCAGGCTTGTGCTCGCGATAATCGTGAACGTGACGATTGATCGACGGATGCTGCAGGTTGAAAACCGTGGTTTCGGGAGAATCCGATACCGTGAAATTTTTGCCAAGATCTGGTTCGCGCTCAGCAGACAACTGTGCGGCGGAGATGGCAATCATTGCTGCAAGTGCAGATGCTCCAATGAGCTTTTTGATTATATTCATATGATGATGGTGGGTTGTGGTTAGATTTTAGCTTGTTTATATGAACCCTAGTGTTCACTCATCCGCATTTTGAAGATGAGCTTAAAAGCGTATTTAAAAATAACGATTTATCGAATAGAAATGCATTTTATTGTAATAACCTATTCAACGCTTTAAATATCCGTCCTTCACTGGACTAAAATCAAAGCCAAACAACTTAGCAAAGTCATTAAGCTGCAAATAGATACACACTCTTCGAACCACCAACATACCGTTAGGAGATAAAAGTCGAATCCGACCCCACCGAATATAAAAAAGGCGATCATGCATGTGCACGATCGCCTTTGATCAAAACTAAAACTGTCAACCAGGCCTATGGCACTAGGTAGAAGAAATCCTTCACCTTGGCCGCCGTATAATCGCGATTAAGCTGCGCAATCATATCCAACGAAATGCTCTTCGGGCAGACCGCTTCACACTCACCAATGTTGGTACAACCTCCGAAGCCTTCGCCATCCATGGTGCTGACCATCGCGAGCGCACGGCGATCCTTCTCTGGTTTACCCTGCGGCAAGCTGTTCATATGCGATACTTTCGCAGCGGTAAACAACATCGCAGATGCATTCGGACAGGCGGCCACGCATGCGCCACAACCAATGCAGGCTGCCGCATCCATCGCGTAATCCGCAATGCCTTTGGCAATCGGGCTGGAGTTGGCATCAACAGCAGTCCCAGCGCGGGCAGTGATAAAGCCACCGGACTGGATAATCCGATCAAACGCGGTGCGATCGGTAACTAAGTCCTTGATCACTGGAAACGGTGCTGCCCGCCATGGCTCGATCGTGATGGTCTGGCCATCGTGGAAGTGGCGCATGTGCAACTGACAGGCAGTGGTGCCATTTTCCGGACCGTGCGGGATGCCATTAATCGTCAGCGAGCAACTGCCGCAGATACCTTCGCGGCAGTCATGGTCGAATGCGACCGGCTCTTCGCCATTGGCAACCTGCTGCTCCGAGAGAATATCAAGCATTTCCAGGAAAGAAGACCCTGCCGAAATATCGTCGAGTTGATACTCAACAAACTTGCCTTGGCTTTGACTGTTTTTTTGACGCCAAACTTTAAGTGTAAGTTTCATAATTCTGTCTTTAGTTGAGTGGTTCGCTTACTTGTAACTGCGGGTTGCGAGTTTGACCTCCTCATAGACGAGGTCCTCCTTATGCAGCTCAGGGTCAATATCGTCGCCCTTATACTCCCAGACGCCCACGAAGGTGAAGTTTTCGTCATCTCGCTTGGCTTCGCCTTCGCTCGTTTGGTGCTCGACGCGGAAGTGACCACCACAGGACTCTTCACGCATCAGCGCATCACGGCAAAGCAACTCGCCAAATTCCAAAAAGTCAGCCACGCGCCCCGCACGCTCCAACTCTGGGTTAAGCGAACGCGCGTCACCAACGACGCGCACATTGGCCCAGAACTCCTTACGCAGCGCTTGAATTTCCGCAATTGCACCAGTCAAGCCATCCTTATCACGGGCCATACCGCACTTATCCCAAATGATCTGACCGAGGCGCTTGTGGAAGGATCGCGGCGATTCGGTGCCGTTGACCGACAGCAGTGTCTCAATGCGGCCTTGCACCTCTGCTTCAACTGCGGCGAATGCAGGATGCTCAGTCGTGACCGTGCCTGCCGCAGCGATGCCCTCTTCGGCAAGATAGTTGCCAACCGTATAAGGAAGAACAAAGTAACCGTCAGCCAGTCCTTGCATCAGCGCAGAAGCACCGAGGCGATTGGCACCGTGATCGGAAAAGTTCGCTTCGCCACCCACAAACATGCCGGGGATCGAGCTTTGCAGATTATAATCCACCCACAGACCACCCATGGTGTAGTGCACCGCCGGGAAAATCATCATCGGCGTAGAATATGGGTCTGCACCCGTGATGCACTGATACATATCGAACAGATTGCCATAACGCTCGGCGATCGCAGGTTGGCCGTCGCGGGCAATCGCATCGCGAAAGTCGAGGAATACACCGAGGCCGGACGAAGCAACTCCGCGACCTTCATCGCAAACTTCCTTGGCCGCGCGCGAAGAAATATCGCGTGGCGCCAAATTGCCAAAGCTTGGATACTTACGCTCGAGGAAGTAATCACGCTCTTGTTCAACAACTGTATTTGGATCGAGCGTCCCTTCGCGAATTTGCTTGGCTGCCTCTGCAGACTTAGGAGCCCAGACACGGCCGTCATTACGCAGCGACTCGGACATCAGCGTCAACTTAGACTGCTGGTCGCCGTGCACAGGAATACAAGTTGGGTGAATCTGTGTGTAGCAAGGATTCGCAAAACCAGCACCTCGCTTGTAAGCGCGATACGCAGCAGACACGTTACATCCCTGTGCATTGGTTGAGAGGAAGAATACGTTACCATAACCACCAGTCGCCATCACCACCGCATCCGCGGCATGACGGGAAACTTCGCCGGTAATCATGTTACGAACGATGACGCCCTTGGCATGGCCTTCGACTTTGACCACATCGAGCATTTCGTGGCGGTTATACATCTTCACCTTACCAAGACCGATTTGCTTACTCAGCGCGGAATACGCACCGAGGAGAAGCTGCTGTCCGGTTTGACCACGTGCGTAAAATGTGCGGGAAACCTGCGCGCCACCGAATGAACGGTTCGCAAGCATGCCGCCGTATTCACGAGCAAATGGCACACCTTGCGCGACGCACTGGTCAATAATGTCGCTACTGACTTCGGCCAGCCGATAGACGTTGGCCTCACGAGCACGATAATCACCACCTTTAACGGTGTCGTAGAAAAGACGACGCACAGAGTCACCGTCGTTCTGGTAATTTTTGGCGGCATTGATACCACCTTGCGCTGCAATACTGTGTGCACGGCGCGGACTGTCTTGGTAGCAGAAACAGGAGACGTTGTAGCCCTGCTCTGCCAGACTCGCCGCGGCAGCGCCGCCAGCAAGACCAGAACCGACCACGATCACGTTGTACTTACGACGATTGGCTGGATTCACCAGCTTCATTTTAAACTTATGGTTCGACCACTTATCAGCGAGCGGTCCTTCAGGAATGTTTGAATCTAGATTCATTAGTATTCGGTGCTATTGGGGAAGTTGTTCAACGATTACTTCAACCGCTTCAACTGCCGTAGCAGTCTCTTTAAGTATACCAGTCATCGCTGCCACCGGAATCACTGCGAAACCAAGGAAAACGACCACACCATAGATGCGTGCGAAACGATCCAGCCGTGCCCGCCAGAGTTGGTTGCGCAGACCGACAGTTTGAAACATGCTGCTCACGCCGTGAGTTAGGTGCATGCAGAGCAAACCAGTCGCGATGATATAGAAGGCCGAAACCCACCAGACGTCGAAGCCGNCGATCATCATGTCGTTGACATTAAAAGTCATCACCACTTCGCCATTGTGTAGCACTGGCTCACCGTGCTTAACCAGCGCGACATCGGCGATTTGCTCGTTATACTCCTTGCCCGGAACGATGCGAGCGGTGTAGTGCGCGATGTGGAAGATGATGAAGGCGAGCAGGATAATACCGCTCATACGCATCGTCTTGGCAGCATAGGTCGCCTGCACCGATTTGTTCTGATCGTAGCCCTGCGGACGCGCCTTGCGATTGTCTAAAGTAAGCGAAATCGCGGCCCAGATGTGCACCCCGATACAAGCCAGCAGAAACAGCCGAATCCCCCAGAGCATTGCCACTGGCATGACATGATGCAGCTTGTAAGCGTACGCGTTGATGACATCAGGTCCCAAAAAGATCTGCAAGTTGCCTAGCATGTGCCCGAGCACAAACAAAACAAGAACCAGACCGGTGAGGGCCATTAGGATTTTTCGACCAATGGTCGATTTCAGAAAGCTACACAGTGCGCACATAATCTTCTAGACGTAGTAAATAATTGATTACTAAGCGCAGTGGCAGGATTTTCAAACTACTTGCCCCAAACAGACATTCTATTAGCGTGACTAATTGGTATGATTAACAAAAGTAAGCAGCCCAAAAAAACCATTCGTACAAATTGTAGGCTCCAAAAACGGCCAAATACGGGCTGCGTACAGACAAACAAATAAATCTAATTTAAACCTACCGCAAAAGAAGTGCAGCTTATTGCTAAGTTTCTTTTAAAGATTCTCCCAAAAAGGGTTGCCAACCCAAAAGGGCAACCAATTGAATGCGAGCCCGAAGGCGGGGCGGCAAACGCAAGCTTTCCATTTTTTTATTATGACGCAGTCAAACAACACGAAGTACATTTTTGTCACCGGTGGCGTGGTTTCCTCGCTCGGCAAAGGACTCACCGCCGGCGCACTGGGAGCGCTACTCGAACAACGCGGTTTACGAGTGCGCATCCAGAAATTCGATCCGTACTTAAATGTGGACCCCGGCACCATGAGCCCATTTCAGCATGGCGAAGTCTATGTGTTGGACGATGGCGCGGAAACCGATCTAGACCTCGGCCACTACGAGCGCTTCACCTCTGGAAAACTCAGTAAGCTCAACAACCTCACATCAGGTCAAGTTTACGAGCGGGTCATCAAGAAGGAACGCCGCGGCGATTACCTCGGCGCAACCGTGCAAGTCATCCCACATGTCACCAACGAAATCAAACAACGCATCTACGACGGTGGCAGCGAGGACGTCGATGTACTGATTACTGAACTCGGTGGCACCATCGGTGACATTGAAGGCTTACCGTTTCTCGAAGCGATGCGCCAATTCGCCCTCGAAGTCGGTCGCCAGGATGTGTTGTTCCTACACTGCACGCTGCTCCCATACTTGAAAGCCGCTGGCGAATTGAAGACCAAGCCCAGCCAACAGAGCGTCGCCAAACTTCGCGAAATTGGTATTCAATGCGACATCCTAGTCTGCCGCACCGAAGAGCCGATGACCAATGAGATGCGCCAAAAGCTCTCAATGTTCTGTAACGTGCCGGTTCAATCCGTGATTGAAGAGCAAGACGTCGAGACATCGATTTACGAACTACCACTCGCACTCAAAGCAGAAAATCTCGACGACTTAGTCATTGAGCATCTGAGACTCGATGCCCCCGACTGCGACATGAAGATTTGGCACGACGTCGTGCGCCGCCTCAAAGCGCCCAACCACAAAGTCGAAATTGGCGTCGTCGGTAAATACATCGAGCTGCAAGACGCCTACAAATCCGTGTATGAATCAATCATTCACGCAGGGATCGCCAACGACACTGCGGTGCACATCGTTCGCCTCGACGCAGAAGAGATCGAAAAAGATCCTAAGAAATTCCTCGGCTCACTCGATGGTATTCTGATTCCTGGTGGCTTCGGCGACCGTGGCACCGAGGGTAAAATAGCTGCGGCACGTTTCGCCCGCGAAAACAATGTGCCTTATTTCGGCCTCTGCCTAGGGATGCAAATCGCGGTGATCGAATATGCGCGTCATGTCGCAGGCTTGGAAAACGCTAACAGCTCTGAGTTTGATCCGCAGACACCGCATCCAGTGATCACCATCATGGCAGACCAAAAAGAGCTCACCACCAAGGGCGGCAACATGCGCCTCGGCTCCTGCCCTTGCAAACTTAGCAAAGACAGCTTCAGCTTCGATGCCTACGGCACTGAAATGATCGATGAACGTCATCGCCACCGCTTTGAATTTAATAACGACTACCGCGAACAGCTCGAATCCAAAGGCCTGCGGGTTGGAGGTATCAACCCTGAACGTGACCTTGTCGAAATCGTTGAAATCGCCGAGCACCCGTGGTATGTCGGGGTACAATTCCACCCGGAATTCAAGTCTAAGCCGCACGCAGCGCATCCACTGTTCGCTAACTTTATTGCAGCATCGCTGAAGTATAAGAAGTAGTCATGCGACGCCTGCGGCTGACCTTTCTGCTCGTTAGTATAGTACTCGTCGCTGGCTGCAGCACGTTGACGCGCAACCCGCAGTTCTATCTGAGTTATTACGATTTAAAGTCGCCGGAAATTCGCGACTTTGAAACCTGTGCTTCCGCTGGTTGCCGACAGCTGTCACGCTTATCTTACACCGAATCGGAATGGCAAAGCATCCGCGCCATCTTTCAGCCTGCTCAGCANAATGCNGCCGAAGAGCGCGAACGCTTGCTTGTCGCCGTCGCGGCGATTGAGACCTTGGTCGGCGAGAAAAACGGCACCTCAAACGACTCTGCCAAGAACCAACGAAAAGGCAGTCGAGGCCAGCAGCTAGACTGCATCGCCGAAGCTGCCAACACTACTGTCGCTCTGTTGCTACTACAGCAAGACGGGGCTGATCCGTTACCACCGTGTCGGCCACCCTCAGCATCGCGGTTTCGCCCAGCTACAATACCCGCATAACAGCGCAGCAATTATCGAAAATGCAAACAACGCGCATTACGCGATCGACTCATGGTTCTTCGCCAACGGCGAGCTACCCATCTGTGTCAGCGTCGCTGAATGGAAAGCCGGCTATCGCCCGGAAAACGAAAAATAGTCTCACGTACAATCCACGATGCAACAGCACAACTATTCAACACGCCTGCAAGCCATTTGGGACGAGGCAGTCGCTCAATACCAAGACGGCAACCGTACACCTGACAGCTATTTCGACGCAACCACACTCGCCGAACTCGCCTCCATCGGTCTCAACGCCATGGACGTCTATGACCCAGTCGAAGACCATCTCGGCGGTGCCGAGATCGATTTCGCCACCTTCCTGCTGGTCTCCGACGCACGCCGCGACTACTTTCTTAACCAGCAAAACGGTCAAGCCTCCACGCACATTCTAGACAGCAGCACCCTGCCGGCTAAAGACCTCGAAGTGCGCGGCATCGTCTGGCTGCCCCGCATCTTACGGAAGGCCATCGCCAAGTTACGCGGCGAGCTCCCCTCCGAGAGCATGTATGGCTGTGAGGGCGACCGACGTTTCTTCAAAGCCAATAATATTCACCCCGCAGAATTCCTTCGCGCCGCATGGGCCTACGAAGACGAAACCGAGAAACTCATCGACTGGGTGACCGCACGGCGAGGGAGCTGATCAGTTAAAGGAGTGTGGGCGACTCGCCCACAACAATTCAACAACGAGGGCGAGTCGCCCTCATCCATTCAACAACGAGAGCGACTCGCCCACACCAATTCAACAACGAGGGCGAGTCGCCCTCACTCCTTTACATAAATCCCCCGGAACATTCAATTAAGCCAAATTCGGGGTTGAAAGATCGACGTTTAACGTTCGATGTTCACTTAGATGGATAAACTAGCCGAGATCATGGCCGCCAAGCGGCACGCACTACGCAACCAGATACGCCCAATTCGCGATTCGGAACTCTCACGACTCGCCGACATGCAGCGCCAAGGCGGCAGCTTCCTCAAAGCCCTCGCCCGTAACGACCGCCTCTCAGTAATCGCCGAGATCAAGCGCAAGTCCCCTTCGGCTGGCGAAATTTCAGATGCCGGTCTAAATGCCGTCGACCAAGCGCGTAAATATATTAACGCCGAAGCCGACTGTCTCTCAATCCTCACTGATACGGATTATTTTGGTGGCAGCCTTCAAGACCTCTGGGATGTCGTCGAATTTCTCGAAGTTCACGAACGCAAGGTGCCCTGTTTACGCAAAGACTTCATGGTGCACCCGGTGCAAGTCGTCGAAGCCGCTGAGGGCGGCGCGCGCTGCATTTTAATCATCGTGCGCGCACTCGCAGACGACGAAATAAAAGCGCTCCGAGACGCGGCTGGACTGGCTGGACTTGACGCTCTTTACGAAATCCACGAAGAGCGTGAACTCGAAAAAGCACTCAAGTTCGACCCCAAAATAATCGGTGTTAACAACCGCGACCTCAAGCGTTTCAAGACTGACCTAGCCGTATCCGAATTACTGATACCACAGATCCCTGACGATATCATTAAAATCAGCGAAAGCGGTATTTTTGACATTGAAGATGCCGAACGCGCTAGTGAATGCGGAGCCGATGCGATCCTCGTCGGCGAAGCCCTAATGCGATCCGAAGACACCGATAGATTGATCGAAGCGTTTCACAACGCTTAAGAGAGTATAAGGGTGTTAAAGTAGAAAAGTGGGAAAGTAGAATCCACCAGCTTCATACTTGAATACTTTCCCGCCTTCCCACCTTCATACTTTTATACTTTTCAAACAGATGCCACTCAGCCCCAAACAAACCCGCGCACTGCTTGATGAGCTAGCGCATTTCCCAAACAAAAAGTTGGGACAAAACTTCCTCGTCGATGGCAACATCGTGCGCAAGTCGGTCGAGATGGCAGATATCGATAGCAGTAGTCATGTCGTCGAAATCGGCCCGGGGCTCGGCACCCTCACGCGAGCCATACTCAGTACAGGAGCGACTGTCTGGGCAGTGGAGCGTGACAGTACTCTCGCCGAACACATCCGTGTGAACGTGCTACCTGAGCAGCCGAACTTACATTTAATCGAAGGTGACTGTCTCGATTATCCGCGCGCCGAACTGCCCATTGATCAAGCCAAAGCTGGCTTTAAAATTGTCGCTAACCTCCCTTATGCAGTCTCCACACCGTGGATGGAAGCCGTCATCTCAGGACCTCTCCCACAGCGCATGGTGCTGATGCTACAAAAAGAAGCCGCCGATCGCTACATCGCCAAGCATGGCAGCAAAGCGTTCGGAGCCATTTCAATTTTTCTACAGTCAGTCTATACCGCACATAGTAAGCATCTTGTTTCCGCACAATGTTTTCACCCCGCACCAAAAGTCGATTCCGCACTACTGCGTTTGGATCTACGCGAGGACGCGGTACATTTTTCGAAAGTCGCACGCGAATGCATCCGCCGTATCTTTACTCAACGCCGCAAACAACTTGGTGCACTTTGCAAACGCGATCCACTGCCCGAAGCACGTGAGTGGTTCGATTCCATTGTCGCAGACGGCGTCAAATCAACGGTTCGCCCTGAAGAGCTCGCCATCGAATACTGGCAAGAGCTCGCGAAACGACTTCCCTAGGTCAGCCACAATTAACTGACCACGAGCTGAACACTTGAAAGCAGTTTAATTCACGACAGGGCTGATAGCTCTAAGCTTGCTTTTTTTGGAGGGAAACGCTCCGTCGTTTCCATTGCGCGGGGCAGACGTATGGAAACGACGGAGCGTTTCCCTCCAGACAAAATACTTCGGGGCTTCCCCCGAGGATCATTACTTTCAAGCTTTCAAAGTTTTGAATTCGTAATTCCTAATTCTTAATCCTTAATTGTCTTCTATGAACCCCATTCACTGGAAACTGCACTGGCAGATATTACTCGCACTCGCACTTGCCACACTGTTTGCATGTGTCCTCATGCCCAACATTGACGGAGCTTTTAGCAGTAACGTCGAAGTCTTTTGTCAATTCATCGGCACGCTCTTCATGAACGCATTGAAGA
>JGI20153J14295_10002519_pt1 | contig 12997 bp, 9 predicted proteins | sample COG_03_FD_14295 | JGI IMG/M metagenome (IMG submission 14295) | reverse complement strand
ATAGATGAGTTGATTAAAGATGGGATTATTGAGAGTTTTAAATGAAAGTACTAAGAACACCTGATAAATATTTTGACAACATAAAAGATTATCCATTTGAGGCTGTATATACGAATATCACAGCTAAAGATGGATCTATTTTAAGAATTCATCATATTGATGAAGGCCCTAAGGATGGGCCAATATTATTAGCAATGCATGGACAACCTGTATGGAGCTATCTATATGCAAAAATGATTCCTATGCTTACTAAAGCAGGAATTAGGGTTATTGCTCCAGATTTAGTTGGTTATGGTAAATCAGATAAACCTACTGCAAGAGAGGATTACTCATACCAAAATCAAGTAGATTGGATGAGTGAGTGGTTAAGAGTAAATGATTTTAAAAATCTTACTTTTTTTGGCCAAGACTGGGGTGGATTAATTGGCTTACGAATGGTTGCTGCAGATCCAGATAGATTTTTAAAAATAGCTATGGGAAATACAGGTCTTCCGTATAATCCAAATACTCCTCAGCAAGTTATTGATGAAGTGAAAGCTTTCAAAAAGTCCAATAAAAAAATTACGCTCTTTAAATTGGCTAATGAAATAAAAAAAATGGATGGTGATAGACATCCTGCAACAAAATTTATGTATTGGCAAAAGTTCACTTGGGATACAAAAAATTTACCAATTGGTATGCTTAATGAAATGCTAATGGGGAAAACTTTTCAATCAAGATTTACAACTCTTGTTCACTATTTATTTCAAATTATTGGACTTGAAAAGATATCACCCTTTTATACTGATTTAATGAAAGCGTATGAAGCTCCATTTCCTGATCCATCATATAAAATGGGGCCAAGAGCTATGCCTAGCCATGTCCCAATTATTCCAGATCAGTCATTAGAAGCTCAAAAAGAAGCTCGTGCGTTTTTTAAAACATCAGATAAACCATTTTTATCTATTTTTGCTGGTGATGATCCAGTAACAAATGGAATTGAAAAAGATGTTCTTAAGATGGCTCCAAATGCAATAAGTGCCCCACAAATAGGTGGAGGACATTTTTTTCAGTGGACAAGACCAAAACAACTATCTAAGGTATTAGAAGATTTTATTAAAACATAAACTTTATGATTCATCTTTATACAGCATCTACACCTAATGGACACAAAATTTCTTGTTTATTAGAAGCACTAGAAATGCCATATGAAATACATTCAGTAAATCTTGGAGATGGCGATCAACATAAACCAAATTTTTTAAAAATAAGTCCAAATGGAAGAATACCTGCCATTGTAGACACAGATAATAATCTATCAATTTTTGAATCAGGAGCAATCATGCTTTATTTAGCTGATAAGGCTGGGAAACTTATTCCTAAGGATGTTATTGGTAGAGCTAAAGTTACAGAATGGCTTATGTTTCAAATGGGTGGTATTGGACCAATGATGGGTCAAGCAAATGTTTTTTTTAGATACTTTCCTGAAAAACTTCAACCTGCGATTGAACGATATCAAAATGAATCGAGGAGACTTTTTGAGGTTCTTGATATACAGCTAGCAAAGAATGAATGGGTTGCAGGTGAATATTCAATTGCAGACATAGCAAATTGGTGCTGGGTCAGAACTCATAATTGGTCTGGAGTTTCTACTGATGGTCTTATTCATTTAGAAAAATGGAAAGATAAAATGTATGAGCAACCTGGAATGCTTAAAGGTATTAAGATTCCACATGATAGAGAGAGTGTTTTAAAAAATAAGGATGATGAAAAGAAATTCATTGAAAATGCTCAAAAAATGGTAAAAAAATAAACGGGGATTATCTATGTTGAAAGTTCATTTTACTGCTGGAACAAGAGCTGGAAGAGTTATATGGCTTCTTGAGGAATTAGGTTTGGAATATGAAGTCAATATCATGCCTTTTACTAAAGAAGGCTTAAAATCTGCAGAACATAGATCTAGGCATGCGCTAGGAAGAGTTCCAGTTCTTGAGGACGATGAAGTTTCTATATTTGAGTCTGGAGCTATTATTCAATATATTCTTGAAAGGCATAAAGATGGTGGCTTAAAGCCGGATACTAATAGTGTTGAATTTCCATATTATCTTCAATGGTTTCATTATTGCGAGGGAATGGTTATGCCTCCAATGAATCAAGTTGTTGTTCAAACAATCTTATTGCCACCTGATAGAAGAGATGAGAATGTATTAAGGCAATCTCAAAACTTAATAACTAAATCACTTGCACCGGTTAACGAAAATCTTAAAGACAAAGATTACTTAGTTGGTGATTTTTCAGCAGCTGATTTGATGCTTGGACATTCATGTTTTATGGCAAACAGATTAGGGTGTGTCTCAGATGAAATGGAACACATCAAGAAATATGTTGCCAGAATTGAAGATAGACCAGCATTTCAAAAAGCTATAACAATGGGGGAATAAAATATGGAATTTAATAATAGCGTTTATCCAACTAAAGAGCAGATGGATGGTTTTCTTGAGGGTGATGATAATTCGCCTATATCTATGGTAAACCTCTTAAAATTTAAAGATAAGGCTGAATATAAAGATGGAAGAGAGACCAATCTTACAGGCGCAGAAGCATATGCAATTTACAGCAAAGAGGTTGTTAAACATTTAAAAAAAGTTGGAGCTGAATGGGTATATTCAGGTGATGTGACACGCTTAATGCTAGGTAATATTGAAGAACTGTGGGATATGGTTGCAATAGCAAGATATCCAAGCAAAAAAGCTATGCTCGATATGATAATGAGTCCTGAGTATATAGAAAGCAGTATCCACAGAACAGCTGGACTTGCTGGTCAACTAAACATTGAAACAAAGTAATGTCCAAACAACTCCAAACTCTAAAAAGTGATTTAACAAAAACTCGAATTATAGAATTCTTATCGCCTGAAATAGATGATGGTGATATTAATGTATCGATTGAGAGTTTTGCATTTACCTCAAATAATGTTACTTATGGGGTTGCTGGAGATACTATTGGTTATTGGCAGTTTTTTAAGACTGTTGATGATTTAAATAAAAATTGGGGCTGTATACCAGTTTGGGGATTTGCTAAAGTAACACAATCAAAAAATACTTCTATCAAAGATGGCGAAAGGTTATTCGGATACTTCCCACCTGCTGACTCACTGACAATAAATCCAATAAAAATTACTGATCAGGGTTTTAGTGATGGTAAAGATCATCGAAAAGATTTACCTGCTGTATATAATAATTATATTAGAGTTAATGGAGATAACACTTATGATCCTAGCAAGGATAATCTTAGATCACTCCTTTTTCCTCTCCATATAACTTCTTTTTGTATTTGCGATGCGCTTGAAGATGAAGCTTATCTTGATGCAGATCAAATTATTGTTGTTAGTGCTTCAAGCAAAACAGCAATAGGTCTTGCACAAGGTCTTAAAGACTCAGAAGAAACCCCAAATATAATTGGACTTACCTCTTCAAAAAATACTGACTTTGTAACTAAGTTAGGTTGTTATGATCAAGTTATTTCATATGATCAACTATCCTCAATAAATAGTAATCTCAAGACTGTTATGGTTGATATGGCTGGTAGTCGTGAAATCTTAGGAACACTTCATGGGTCACTGGGAAATAATATGCTCAAATGCTATACGGTTGGAATGACTCATTGGGAGAATGAGGTAACAGCTGAGGACGCATTGGGACAAGCAATGTTAAGAGAAAGAACTGAGTTCTTTTTTGCGCCAGCACATATTCAAAAAAGATTTAAAGATTGGGGCTATGAAGGCTACAACCAAAGGACTAATGAATTTATGACCAAGAGATCCAATCAAAGTAAAGACTGGATGAGTGTTATTGAAATTGATGGTATTGAAAATTTTATAGAAACTTATAATCAAATTGTAGTTGGTAATATAAATCCTAATGAAGGAATAATTGTAAAAATATAGGTATAGGTATGACTAAAAAAATTAAGATTTTTGGTGCAACACCCTCACCTTATACTCAAAAAATATTAGCTGCATTCAGATATAGGCATATCCCTTATATTATTTTTAATGGCGATATCGCTAAAAAAATTACTAAACTTGGTATAGAGCTACCAAAACCAATTCTACTTCCAACAATTTTATTACCAAATGAAGATGGATCATTGGTAGCAACTACTGATTCAACTCCAATAATAAGAAGATTAGAAAATGAATTTACTGAAAGAAGGATAGTTCCAAATGACCCTGCTCTAGCATTTATAAATTATTTGCTTGAGGATTTTGGTGATGAATGGGTTACCAAGTACATGTTTCACTACAGATGGTACTTTAAAGAGGATGCTGATGTTGCAGGAACCATACTTCCGTTAGTAGATATAGGAATTAACACTCCGAATGAAATGCATGCTAAATACAAGGAATTCGTATCAAAGAGGCAAATAGATAGACTATGGGTTGTAGGGTCTAATGATGATACGGCAAATTTTATTGATTCTAGTTATAAAAGATTTTTAAATCTTATGGAGGATCATCTACTAAATAGCCCTTTTCTATTAGGTACAAAACCTTCTTCATCTGATTTTTCTTTTTATGGACAACTTACCCAATTAGTTGGATTTGATCCAACACCAAGAAAAATAGCATATGAATATTCATTGAGAACTGTTGCATGGGTTGACGTATTAGATGATCTTTCAGGACACGATACTGAAAATACCGCATGGACAAAGCTTGAGGATAGTCCAGAATCACTAAAAAATTTGTTAAAAGAAGTAGGGAAAATGTACATACCTGCCTTACTGGCTAATTCTGAGGCTTTGATTAAAGGCGATGAGACATGGGAAATGAAAATAGATAATGCAGTGTGGAAACAAAAAACTTTTCCTTATCAAGCCAAATGCCTGAAATGGATCAAGAATGAGTTCGACCTATTAAATCAAGAAGATAAAAAAAGAGTTCTTGATTTTCTAGATGATACGGGATGTGAAACCATTTTATAGTGCAGCAACTTAAACTTTTTCAGATCTGTAGTGTAGAAAAAAGAAATACGTAGCAATAGCTGATAATAAATGCCAAATACCATGTGCTTGAATTAATGAGTCTGGTTTACAGTATTCATTATCTGGAACTCCATAGTTCCAAATAAAGAATGCAGCAAAATAAGTAACCATTCCTAATAAATAATAAATATAAGTTCGTTCACCCTCTGGCTTGGAGTTGGCTAATAATCCAGGTAACCAGAAAAATATAATCCACCAATATTCATTAATATTCTCAAATACTTCAGCAGGAAATGTACCAAATAATGCGAGAACCACAAAGCCTACAAAACCTGAAAAAAATCTTATCCATCCTGACCAGAAGTTTTTACAGAAATATAAAACCTCAGAGATAAACCATAAACCTATAGAAACTGAGAATAAATTAAAATTAATTCCTAATCCCCAATCTGTAAACCATCTCCATACAGAGTAGATTACTATTATAGACAAATAAACTTTTATAAAAGTCTGCTGGGACCAGTTACTCATTTTATATACGTTATAGAGCCATGGAATGACTATGTACATTATCATGCTTAGGTTGTCAGCCCAGCCTCCCCAAAGGGTATTAGTCCCATGCATTAACATTGATCCAGGCCCTAAAAATACTGCTGCTGATGCATAAAGAATAGCTATTTTTGAGGGTCCGTAAAACTCGTTATTGGTGTCAACATCTTCATTTGAAATGACCCAAAAAATATAAAGGCCAACAACCATAAATCCTAAGTTACTAAGAGTATTAACAGGCTCTCTAAAAAGACCATCAGAAAGAGTTTCACACCATCTGGAAGCTTGACCAAACAACTCAGTAGCAACAGATTCCTGAATGACACCCAATGCACTTAAAGTAAAAAAAGAAACAAGAAAAAATATTGACGTATAGAGTGCTATATAAAAAGGATTTAATTTATTAATCATGATCGATAACTACTCCATCTTTCATAACAAAAGAAATATTTTCAATATTATTAATATCTAATATTGGATTACCATTTACTGCAACAAGATCAGCTAATTTACCCACTGATATAGAACCAAGCTTCGAATCAATCTTTAATAATTTTGCAGTTTCAATAGTAGCCGCTTTAATTGCCTCTATATTAGGCATGCCACTATTAACCATATAGATAAACTCTTTTAAATTTGTTCCATGGGGTTGAACACCGGCATCAGTTCCAAATGCAATTTTTACACCTCTTTTATATGCTTTGGTAAAAGTAGCAGATATTTGAGGACCAACATTTGCCGCTTTGGGGCGAACAATTTCAGGAAAATAATTATCAATTTTTGATTTTTCTGCAACAAATTCACCTGCTGAGATGGTGGGTACATAATAAGTACCATTTTGAATCATTAAATCCATAACCTCTTCGGTCATAAACGTTCCATGTTCAACAGAATCTACACCTGCTATAACTGCCCTTTTCATACCTTCAGCACCATGCGCATGAACAGCGACCCACATTCCATAATCTTTAGCAGCTTTTACAATCGAATTAACTTCCTCAATTGTAAATTGTGGATTATCGCCTGATTTTGCAACACTCAAAACTCCACCAGTTACAGTTAACTTTATTCCATCTGCACCGTCTTTATACCTCTGTCTAACAGCTGTATAAGCCTCATAAGGTCCATTGATAACACCATCTTCAGGTGATGGGTATTCATAACTATCTGAACTAAGGCCATTTGTTGGATCTGCATGACCTCCTGTAGTGGCAATACTTTTTCCCGATGTATATATTCGTGGGCCTGTAATCTGTCCAGAGTTAATGGTGTCTCTTAAAGCGATAGCAACCATACCACTATCACCCACCTGTCTTACTGTTGTAAAACCAGCCTTAAGTGTTTTTAAAGCATGAGATGTTGCTAGTATTGCGCTAGTCTCTCTTTCAACTTTTATTGGCCTTTGAGCTTTTGATAAATACTCTTGACCAAAATGAACATGCATATCCATAAATCCTGGCATTAAGGTCATTCCCCTTAAATCAATTAATATGTCCTCCTTAGAGATATCAATATAGCCTTTTTGTATTGATGTTATTTTGTTGCCATCTATTACTATGGAACTTTTTTTAACTTCAACTAAATTTAAAACATCTATATAAGTAGATGAATATATAACTGTTAAGGAGGATATAGGGATAGATATAGAGACTAGTAATATATATAAAAATTTCATACAAAAAGTTTAACATCAAATATATAAAAAAAAAGGGCCATAAAGACCCTTTAAATCTAAGAATTAAGTTTACTTGTCAGGACTTGGATCAAACACAACAGTTCCATTCACAACAGCAGCATTACCGTTATTAATTAGTGTGGTTGGAACAGAGCCAATAGTTTTACATTCATCTCTTTGTGGTTGATAAAATTCATTTAGCCAAATAGGGTCTTCAAATGGACTCATTATTCCACCATTAGCAGTATAATTTTGAATACCACCTGACTCAGCAATCATTCTCTGGATATTTTCTTGGTATTCTTGAACAAACATATCAAGCTTTTCCTCACAATTATTAAAGCTTTGTGTTTCCGTCCAGACCTCAGCCCATTCAGGGCTATCAGGATCTAATGCATCACATGCCTCCCAGTCTGTATCTTCATATGTATAAGATTGTTCATTGCCATCATCGTCAGTATAAGTTTCAGTACGTTCAATTTTTAAACTACAATCCCACCATGATTCTTTTCTTTCACTTACTTCCCAACGAAGCGATTTATTGGTTAATAAATCAGAGGCACTTTTCAGTGTTAAAAGGTTAGAAAGCGTACCTATGGCCGAATCTTTCTTGCCAAGCCACTCCTCTCCAGCTAAAGCTTTGACCTTATATTCAACATCAGAGCCATCTGTTAAGATTGATCCATCTGGGATAGTAAATCTTTGGACCCATCTATAGTTATCTTGCCACTCCTCTACATACTCACCAAGTGATTCACCAGTATCGATATTAATTACGTTACCGGGTATTCCACCCAAATGATCACCCTGATAATCTAATCTAAACTTTTTATTAGCATCATCACCAAAAGAAGCATCATTCGGAGCTCTAAAGTAAAGTGTTTTAGGGGGACTAAGGGCGACTTTAGAACCATCTGCAGCATTGAATATATCAAATTGCTTTTCTACACGCACATCAACATTATAGGAAACTAAAATATCGTCATTCCCCCAAAGTTTATTTGTACAATATCTTGTTTCAGAAAGTTTTCCGTTAGCTTCGGTGTATTCAGGATGGTATTCGTTATAAACTTTATTATTATCTGAATCTAGAGAATAATCACATTCAATGTATTGAAGATATTTATTTTCGATAAGCATTCCAGCATTTATGCCCCATTCAGTTTGACTTTCCCAGCCATTTGGATTAACAAATCTAGCACCTCGAATTTTATCACCTGGTCTAGCAATACCCCACTCTACACCATCCTCAACCTCAGTAGCTGTTGCATCTACAAATACCCCATTGGACATGGCGTATTTATAAACATCAGAGGCAACAATACCATCCCTATGTTCACCGGCAGCATAATCTATTGTTTCTGACCACTCATTTTCAGTTCCAGCCTCATAAGTTCTTGTAACACTTATTGCTTTTTTGATATAAGGACCAACATCAGCATATGGTGAAGGAGAAGCACTTGTGACTGTTCCTTGATATGAATTATCACCACCTGGATCTGCTTGAGATTTAACATCTTCATAATGAGTTTTAAGACCAGCTGCAGTAAAACATTCACGCAAACAATTCAAGTTAGCTGGAAGCTCAGATAAGGCTATTCTGCTCCATTTTGTAGTGGATATACCTGCCTCTCTGGTAGCAGAGGTTGGTGATTCCATAGCCTCTTTAGAAACCGTATAGTCTTGATTGGTATCATCTGAATAAATATTTAACTCTCTATAATCTGTAAATTCCCATGGCTCACCGATACCCCATGTTTTTTGCATATTTGATACCCAGTCAGTCGTGGTAAACGTAATTGGTGCAGGTAGATCAGTTCGTTCATACCGCGGGTTATATTTAACCCCTTCGGTAATTTTAAAAGTTTGAGTTGCTGAATCAAAAACACCATAGTAATCTTCATAAATAACTCTATTAGTATCATCATCATAAATATAAGCAATTGATTCTGACCTTCCTAATATTGCATTAGTTGGGTTGGAAAAAGTTAGAATAATTTTTTCATCATCCTGGCCTTCAGCTATAGAATCTCCAGTGACAGTAAATGGTATAGNTAGCTGAAGTAGCNCCTGCTGGAATAGTCACTGTTGCTGCAACTAAATCAGAATAATCATCTGCTGATGCTGTACTTGTTCCNGCTATAACATAATCAAATGTAACATCAGATACTTGTACTGATGATAAAGACACGCCATAAGAATGAGATGAATCAACAGAGCCTTCATTTGCCTTTACGTCATCAATAAAAATAGTTGCCGGAGGTGTTTCATCGACACCAAATGTACCCATAACTCTTCTAAATCTATTACCCTCATGATCATAAAGATTTAATCCACCACCTATGATAAATGTAAAAGAGTCAGAGCTATCAAGAAAAGCCTCCAAACCACTTGATACATCCCCACCGTTTGCATCAAACTGACCCAAACCACCAAGATTAGTAAATAAATTTTGTAATTTTAATTCCATCCCTGCAGGACGTTCGAGACCAGCTAAAGTTAGTTTTAAATCATAAGTATTTCCATCTTGATTCCAATTTCTATGATCAAATCCATAATCATTACCAGTATCAAAATCTCTTGCTGATACATAATAATTACTATCAGGATCACTTGCTAAAACCATTTCTGACCCATCAGATGACATTTGTAGAATACCTTCTATTCTCATGCAAAAGCCTGAATCGATATCTGTAAAATGATCCCAGCTATACATATCAACATTAGCTGGTGCTTCAAATGGAACATTACAAAGAATTACTCTCATCCACTGATCTTGCTCCCAGTCTTGACCATAGTCATACGATGGAAATTCATTAAATTCCATTGTCAAATTCATTGGTTTACCAGGGTCACTGGAGTCGTTTTTTATTATTTTTCTAATATTATCTTTGTCTAATTTAGCCCCAACTAAATCAGCTATATATGTGTTTTTTCCATCAAATTTTCCATAAAGATTATAAGTTAGCGGGTCAGATGAATCCCCATTGTTATAGTCAGTAAAAACAGCCTTACTAGATTTAAATTGAACCTTGCCCTCCCATGGTTCAACTTTTGGGAAACCAAGTTTTTGGTACTCATCAGACCACCATGAATCATTAACCCAAAACCTAAAACCCACTCCATCTAATTCATTTAGTGATGAAAATGATTTTTCTCTTTTGTTTACTTCAATAGTTTTACCTTTCAAATTATATTTAGTAAGGTCATCATCACCATCATTATCATCTCTTTGCCATTCAGTTGTTTCGGTTATATATGGTTGATAAACATCATCAACCCATACACCCCAGTAACTTGCATATCCATGAGCTCTTTTTGACTTACCATCAACATCAACAAAAGCTCTAATCGGAAAGGATTGATTTTCAAGTCCATATTGAGAGCCATCTGCGTTATAAACGCCATAATTCCATATATTAGTTGTTGCATCTTTTTTATCAATGGAAAAGCATTTTTCTTCTGTATCCCAACTATTATTATCACCAAGGTAGCTTCTAGCTGCCTCTGTTAGTGTATATGGTCTTAATGTAGGACCATCTGTTTCTTCGTTATATACTGACCAATCAACCTCATATAAAGCAGACATTGCTGTACAATAGGACTTATCCTGAGATGAGATACCAAAAGCAAATATTCCAAGAATTGAAACATTTGAGTTTCTAAACTCCTCAGGTTGACATTCCCACCATACATCATGATCCCAACCACCATCTTCTTGTTGAGCAAGTTCATCACATGAGTCATCTCTAAGTGATTCATCCATAAAACCTGAAGATCTTGAATAAACACCAGCAATATCTCCGTTATCTAAATAATCAGCAACAACATTTTGTTGAGGGCTATTATGAAGATCACTTTTAAATTGAATACTTCCATTATTAGCAATTAATAAAGCCCTGCCAAGACCTGCACCATCAGCACACCAGGACCATTGATATTCTCTTGATGACTCTGCTGGGCATGAATACCATTCTGGTAAATCATCCTCAGTATTGCCAAAAGTAGCCTTCTGATACCTTAAAGTAAAGTCACCAAATTTATTTGTATCAGATGCTGTAGCGGTTTGCTCATTTAAAAGATACATAATATTTTTAGGCTCTCTATTGGATTGTTCATCCCAAGGCTTATCATTGATAAGCCATCCTTTTGTGGATTGAACAGTCCTGGATGTAAATGCTGTATTAACATAAACAATTTCAATATCTTTACCTGTGGCATCTGCGCTTCCAGTTGCTGAGGTTGATGAAGAGGATGAGGAAGTTGCGCTTGATGGTGCTGTTGTTCCTGCGGTATCATCTGTGGCTGAAGCAGTTGCTGCTTCGCATTCATCGGCATAAATTGTTGCTTTGTAAGCTCCATCTCCTGCAAGTTCTTTAGTTCCGAGTCTTGATAATTTACAGATAATAAGCTGAGCTTCAGCTAAAACCTCATTAACACCCTGACCACTTACATAGTTATCAAATTTTGCATTGTCGTAATCAGTTGCAAAAATACTAACTGCTAAAAATGATGCAGTTAATAATATATTTTTTTTGAGATTAAACATTTAAATTACTCCTTAGTTTCGATAACATCGATTGAGGTTGGAACACGATAACCAGCGACATCAGTAAAAACATCATCTAGATCGTTAATATTAATTATAAAAGCTGTTGTAGAGGTATTCACTCCATCTGAAACTGTAATTGAAAATGAATAAGATATTTTGGTCTCATAATCAGGCGCAGTTAAGAACCTTATATCACCATCTCTATTAATACTAACTAGAGATGAATCATCGCCTGAAATGACAAATGAAAGAGTGCCGGGGTCAGGGTCAGAAATAGAGACTGTACCAATAACAGTCTGATTTTCATCAGCTGATAAAGTTGACTCACTAGTAATTACAGGAGCTACATCATTAAGGTTAGTAATAAAGTGATCGATTATTAAATAGATTTTATTAACGCCATCACTAGCAACTATGTCATATGCATACTCGGTTTTAGTCTCATAATCTGGTGCTTGCTTGAATGTCACCAAGCCATCTGATGAAATAGAAAGTAAATTTGCATCGTCTCCTTCAAGACTATATTGAATCGTATCTTGTTCAATATCATCAAAAGCTCTAACTTGACCAATTGGCTCTATATCATTTTCATCAGTATCAAGACTTATTTCAAACCCATCAGGAAAAGTCCCTCCATAACCGTCATCCCATTCTGGTTTAACGTCATTAACATTCTTTAAATTTACAGTTAAGGATTTATTAATAACTTCTTTACCATCAGTTAACTCAAAAAATAAAGAATAAGATTTCTGATCTTCCTCATAATCTTTAGGACTATTAAAAGTTAAAATATTATCACTTGAAAGATTAAAAGAGTCTGAGTCCACACCATTCATTGTTAAAGAAAGAGGATCATTATCTGCGTCTGAGATAGATATAGAAGTAACAGATAATTGATTTTCTTCTACTTGAATAGTAGAGGCTACATTGATAACAGGACTATCATTTATAGAATCAATAGTAATAGTCACATCACTAGTGGATGTTTTAGAACCCTGCGAAATAGTATAAGCAAATGAGTCAGTTCCATTAAAGTCTTGGTTTGGTGTGTATAAAACGACGTAGCCATCTAAAGTAGCAGCTCCATGTGAAGGTTGAGTCAAACTAATACTTACAGGAGCAGATGTTGTATATGAGTCATTAGCGAGCACATTGATTGAAACTGAGACATCCTCATTCGTTGAAGCAACATCTTGAACAGAAGAGATATTAGGAACTAACTCGTTTGAGTCAATTGATTGATCTGTAGCAATATA
>JGI20153J14295_10002508_pt1 | contig 13033 bp, 7 predicted proteins | sample COG_03_FD_14295 | JGI IMG/M metagenome (IMG submission 14295) | reverse complement strand
GACCTCAAGGACCTAGAGGTACTCAAGGACCTGTCATTTCAGGTTATCGAGGTGTGCAAGGTAGAGTAGGTTCTGGGGCAAATACAGGATATACAGGCCCTCAAGGACCTCAAGGTTATCAAGGTCCTACTGGTACTTTAAGTGCTAGTGGATATAGAGGTCCACAAGGTGGTCGAGGTAGTCAAGGACCAGCAGCAAATACAGGATCCCCAGGATACACAGGTAGAACTGGTACTACTGGACCTAATGGTCCTCAAGGTGGTCAAGGTGGTACAGGTCCTAGAGGTTCTCAAGGTCCCGCAAGTGGGACTCAAGGTCCTACTGGGTTTAACTTTAATGGAAGACCAAATTTAAGAAATACAGACTTTTATATAGTTCCTGGAAGTAGTGGTATTAATACGAGTAGTTGGGGTCAGCTTAATTTAAGTGCTTATGCTCAAACATTTAGTGGGGCTGGTACACAAGTTAATAATAATGGAGTCGAGATACCACCAGGAACTTATCTTATTGAATTAAGTGTCCAAATAGAAGCAGGATTTGATTTAACCGGTGGATCTAATACTGGAAGTAACCAAGAATTTTTAGCAATGGGTTTATATACAGGTAACCCATCGACTTTAAATGCATTAATTGAATCTTCAAATATGATGACACAACAGGTAAGTACGGGTTTAGGTGTTTGTGGTAATACTACAAGTCAAATAGTTACTGTAACAAATATAACAACTTATTATTTATATTGTAATGCAATAGGATTTCCAGCAGCAACTTCAAATTTAGGATTAACTAGTTTAGCAATAACAGCACTATAAAATATTTATAATAAATGGGTCTACAAATAATAAATAACCAAATTCTACCATCAGGAACTGATACAGAAATCCATATTGAAAATGTGATTTTTGATGGGCGTGTTGCTCATATAGATGTTTTAGGATCTAACCCATCTACAGGTAACTATATTGGTGTTGATGCTAATGGAATACTTTACAGAAGAGCTAAAACTCCAGGTCATACAGGAGGTCGTGGTTCTCAAGGTCCCCAAGGAAATACAGGTCGTACAGGTTACACCGGACCCGGGGGTGGTAATGGTCCTCAAGGTGGACAAGGTGGTAGAGGTTCCCAAGGTGGTAGAGGAACACAAGCAGGAAGAGGTAGTCAAGGTCCTCAAGGTCCTCAAGGACTTGTAGGTAATAAGGGTTTAGGAGGAACAGGAGGTCCACAAGGTGGTCAAGGTGGTCAAGGAGCTACAGGTAGAACAGGATTTACAGGTAGAACAGGCCCTACAGGGGCTACTGGATTTCAAGGACTAAATGGTTTTTATGGTCCTCAAGGATATTTAGGTATTATAGGTACAGGAGGTCCAGGAGGTAATACAGGTTTTACTGGCATAGTAGGTCCAATTGGTTCTCAAGGTTACCAAGGACCACAAGGATATACGGGTTTTGTTGGTAGAACAGGTACCCAAGGAAATACAGGTCCTCAAGGTTACACAGGATATAAAGGTAGAGTTGGTATAGTAGGACCTCAAGGATACAGAGGTCCACAAGGACCACAAGGATATATTAATGCTACTGGATTTACAGGTGCTCAAGGAGGACGTGGTGGTCAAGGTGGTAGAGGAGGACAAGGTTCCCAAGGATTACGAGGACCTCAAGGTTCCCAAGGATATCAAGGACCACAAGGATATATTAATGCTACTGGATTTACAGGTGCTCAAGGAGGACGTGGTGGTCAAGGTGGTAGAGGAGGACAAGGCCCTACAGGTATAGTAGGCCATACAGGTTATAGAGGTCCTCAAGGAGGAACTGGATCTGGTGGGGCCACAGGTTTTACAGGTATAGCAGGTGGACAAGGTGCTCAAGGTTTAACAGGTAGAACAGGTAATACAGGTAGATTAGGTCATGTAGGGTATAAAGGTCCTCAAGGTGGTCAAGGTCCTAAAGGAGAAGCAGGTTATGCTGGTAGAGCAGGTGGTCAAGGTGCCCAAGGTTTAACAGGTCGTACAGGTAGAACAGGTATAGTAGGCCATACAGGTTATCGAGGTCCTCAAGGTACTCAAGGTCCTAAAGGTTATACTGGTTATACTGGTATAGCAGGTGGACAAGGTGCTCAGGGTACTCCTGGTTATACTGGTAGAACAGGTATAGTAGGCCATACAGGTTATCGAGGTCCTCAAGGTACTCAAGGTCCTAAAGGTTATCAAGGTTATACTGGTATAGCAGGTGGACAAGGTGCTCAAGGAGGACGTGGTAATCAAGGAGGTCAAGGTCCAGTAGGTCATACAGGTTATCGAGGTCCTCAAGGTACTCAAGGTCCTAAAGGTTATACTGGTTATACTGGTATAGCAGGTGGACAAGGTGCTCAAGGAGGACGTGGTGGTCAAGGACCACAAGGTCCTTATGGTATTCAAGCTATTGGAGGAGAACCAGGAATAATAGGTGTAGGAGGTTCCCAGGGATATCAAGGAACTAATAGAGCAGGATCTCAAGGATCTCAAGGACCTCAAGGTATTCAAGGTCTTAAAGGACCTCAAGGATATTATGGTAGGTTAGGATATAATGGTCCTCAAGGTAACCAAGGTCGTGAGGGATATCAAGGAACTAATAGAGCAGGAACTCAAGGTGCTCAAGGTAACGATGGGTATAGAGGAGTTCAAGGTTCAGGTGGATTTAATGGTCCCCAAGGACCTCAAGGATATAATGGTATAACAGGTGCTACAGGTTTTGCTAGAGGAGGTCAAGGTTCTCAAGGTCCTCAAGGATATCAAGGTAGATTAGGAAGTAGCCCTACAGGTCCTGGTGGACCTGGAGGATACACAGGTTATACAGGTAGAACAGGGGCTTCAGGTTCACAAGGTTCTACAGGAACTGGATCTAATACAGATGCTCCATGGGCTATAGTATATGGAAGTAGTGGTCAACTATTTAATGAACCCCTTCCAGACCCTTTTGTTCCACAATCAATGTTCTTATCAGGAACAGTTTCAACTTCCAATCCTAATATTTCATTTAATCCAACAGAATTAATATTTAGTAATGGTGGGTCTTATTATGTTCAAATGGGTTTCCATTTTAGCGATCCCACTAGTTCAACTAAAATATATGGTTATGCAATCAATAATGCAAGTGCACAAGTAGTAGCAGGTACCGGAGGTTTTACTTATGGAGGATACAACCATGCAGAAACTTTTTCTACTAGTTTTATAATTGATGCCCCTCAACAAGTACGTTTGGAATTTAAAGCTTGTCTTCTTACAAACTATTTTAGTACCAATGAAACATGGCCTTTTTTAGTAGTTAATGCAGTAAAAATAGCATAAATATATTTATAATAAAATAAACTAATGGGTTTAAAACTAACAGGAAATAAAATTTACGTTACCGGATCAACTACACAATCTATTATAGAGGATGTAGTAATGTCTGGATCATACGTTGATATTGATACAATTACTACTCATAACAGTATTGAAACCTTTTTAACAATAGACCCATCTACAGGAGCGCTTAGAAAAACAGATAGTTTAAATGGAGACCCAGGACATTCAGGTCCTCAAGGATCTCAAGGTAATCAAGGAGGACAAGGTCCTACAGGTTATGGTGGTAGAACAGGTAATACAGGAAATTCGGGTTATGGAGGTAGAACAGGTAATACAGGTATTATAGGAGCAACACCATCACCTGGACCCCAAGGATCTCAAGGTAATCAAGGAGTTCAAGGATATGGTGGTTTTACAGGTCCTACAGGTGGTGGTGGTTCTCAAGGAACTCAAGGACCTCAAGGTTATCAGGGAATTAGAAGTAATGTAGGTAATTTATCATATAATGTTTATTCAACTCATTTTGGTAATGGTAATACTAGTGATTATATAAACAATGGATTTACATCATATCCTTTAAATGCCCCCCAGTTTGATATTTTATTAAATACAAATCAAGCAGCTACCCAATTAGTAGGTTCTGGTACAATAGCAGTAAATACAGGTATTGATTTTNTATCTTATACAACATTAACAGCAGCAGGTGTCCCNGTTCCTAACTCAGGTAATTATTACTCTTTTGAAGTATTTGGNACATTTGTACCCACAACTACAGGTACNTATANNTTCTCATGTGAAACAGATGANTCAGGTGAGTTATATATTAATAACACATTTGTGTGTGGGTTTTATGGTGGTAGNGGTACACCCCCNATTGGTACTACAACAGGNACNATCTCATTAACAGCTGGAGTTGCTTATAACTTTAATGCTAGAATGCAAGAATATGCTGGTGGAGATGGTTTACGAGTATACTGGCAAAAACCAGGATCATCAACTTGGCAAATAGATGCAAATGAATTATTTAATGATATAGGTGGAAGAAATGTAACTATAGGTAGTCAAGGTGGTCAAGGTGCTCAAGGTTACCAAGGTAGATTAGGAAACCAAGGATATCAAGGTTCGCAAGGATACCAAGGTGGTAATAATGGTTATCGAGGTTCACAAGGTGGTCGTGGTGGTCAAGGATCACAAGGTTATCAAGGAATTAGAGGCCCAGAACCTCGTGGTCCCCAAGGTTCGCAAGGTGTTCAAGGATACCAAGGTGGTAATCAAGGAGGTCAAGGTGGTCAAGGTGGTAGAGGTTCACAAGGACCTCAAGGTTATCAAGGAACATCACCTACAGGATTAACAGGCCCAACAGGGTATGGTGGTATAACAGGTCATCAAGGAGGTAATCAAGGTCCACGAGGTGGTCAAGGTGGTAGAGGTTCACAAGGACCTCAAGGTTATCAAGGAACATCACCTACTGGGGCTGGGGGTAGAACAGGATTAGGAGGTCCACAAGGTTACCAAGGTGGTCCTCAAGGACCTCAAGGAGGAACTGGACCCGGTGGATATACAGGACCACAAGGGCCCCAAGGTTATCAAGGTAATCAACCCACAGGTTCACAAGGTTATCAAGGTCCACAAGGTTACCAAGGAGGTGCTCAAGGCCCTCAAGGTTATCAAGGACCAGCAACTGGTCAAGGTGGTCAAGGTCCTCAAGGTTATCAAGGTAATCAACCAACGGGTTCTCAAGGATACCAAGGTGTTCAAGGTTATCAAGGAGGCGCTCAAGGTCCTCAAGGATATACCGGACCGGGTACAGGTAGAGGTTCACAAGGACCTCAAGGTTATCAAGGTAACCAACCAACAGGTCCCCAAGGATACCAAGGTGTTCAAGGTTACCAAGGAGGTGCTCAAGGTCCCCAAGGATATACCGGACCGGGTACAGGTAGAGGTTCACAAGGACCTCAAGGTTATCAAGGTAATCAACCCACAGGACCTAAAGGATATAATGGTAGAACAGGTTTTCAAGGAGGCTCTCAAGGTCCCCAAGGATATACCGGACCGGGTACAGGTAGAGGTTCACAAGGACCTCAAGGTTATCAAGGTAACCAACCAACAGGTCCAACAGGATATGGTGGTAGAACAGGTTTTCAAGGTTTACCTAATGGTGTTAAAGGTTCTCAAGGTTATCAAGGTTATAAAGGTCCACAAGGTCCACAAGGAACCCCAGGACCTAACCCAACAGGTAACCCAGGATATACAGGATATCAAAGTGGTACTCAAGGACCTCAAGGACCTCAAGGATATCAAGGTACTCAAGGAGGTCAAGGTTCTCAAGGTTACCAAGGTCCAGCAGGTCCAAATCCAACAGGTTCTCAAGGTGCTCAAGGATATGGTGGTAGAAGAGGTAACCAATATGGACCTCAAGGTTCTAGAGGTTCTCAAGGATATCAAGGTCCACAAGGTTACCAAGGTACTAATCCTGGGGGTGCTCAAGGTTCCCAAGGTAATCAAGGTAGTGCAGATACTGGCCCTACAGGATATAGAGGTCCACAAGGATCCCAAGGTTATCAAGGAAGTAGAGGACCACAAGGTACAACAGGGGCAACTTCTTTACCTGAAGGTGAATATACAATGTGGAATGATTCATTAAATATAACATTAGGGAATACTGAAATTAACCAAACCCAAATAACAGGATTATCCCAAACTTTAAATACTAATACGGGACATTTTGCCATTTCAGGAACATCAGGAGTTACTATACTCCAAACAGGTGCCTATTATATTGAATGTGGTTTCCAATTTGAATTATCCCCAGGGTATAGTCAATCAAATGGTGGTTTCTTTAAATTAGTAGCTACAACCAATACTAATATTTATTATAGTTTTGCTAGAAGTCGTATTGAAAATACTAACTCACATTATGGATCTACTAAGTTATATTTTGGTGGTATAATTGGTGGAAATACAACTCTTACAGTATATGGATTTAAAATAAATACTAATAATGTTATAACAGTAACATCAGGTAATATATTTGTGTCAAGAATAACACCATAACTTGGATATGTAGTATTTTTTTATTATATTAAGTTTTAAATTAAAATGTTTTATGAAATTAAGTGTAGTTACACCAACCCACAAGGGTACTTATTTAAATGAATTATATGATTCGTTAAAAGATCAAACCTATAATAATTGGGAATGGTTACTTTATCTAAACGGAGGTTTACGTAAAGATGATTTATCACCGGAAATAGTTAAGGACCCACGTGTAGTAATTCATCATGATATTAAATGTCCTTTAAGCACAAATGTAGGTTATTTAAAAAATAAAGCATTCCATTTAGCTACGGGAGATGTATTAGTTGAAGTAGATCACGATGATGTTATTACTCCTAATTGTTTAGAAGAAACAGCAAAAGGATTTGAAAATCCTGAAATTGGTTTTGTATATAGTGATAATGCTAAATTACAGGATGATTTTATTCCTTATGGTCCCGAATATGGATGGACCCATCAAGACGTAGAATGGAAGGGTAAACATTACATTTCTATGGATTCATTTGAACCATCAGCAAATTGTGTTTCACTTATTTGGTTTGCTCCTGATCACGTTCGTGCTTGGAGGGCATCAGTATATAAGGAAGTAGGAGGACATAATCCTGAATTATCTATTTTAGATGATCAGGAATTAATGATGAGAACTTATATGGTTACTCTATTCAAATACATTCCTAAAACTCTTTATTTCTACAGAATTTATGGAGAAAACACTTGGTTAGAACGAAATCAAGAAATCCAAGATGGTACTGTAGCTATGATGTATGAATGGCAACAACGTTTAGCTGAACGTGATGCTGACCTAAAAGGTCTACGTAAAATTGACATAGGTGGTGGTTTATTTCCACGTGAAGGATATGAGTCGGTGGATATCACGAATGGAGATATAACTGCGGATTTAACGCAAAAATGGCCATTTGAAGATAATTCAATTGGTGTGATAAATGCATCTCATGTTATAGAACACTTACCAGATAAACAATTCACAATGTCGGAAATGCATAGAGTTTTAGCAGATGGTGCCTGGGCTTTTATTGAAGTTCCATCTACAGATGGTAGAGGAGCTTTTCAAGATCCAACTCATGTAAGTTATTGGAATGAAAATTCATTTTGGTATTACACTAAAAAATTACATGCTGATTTTATATATAATGATAAAATTCATTTCCAATCATATGTTTTAGATACTTATTTCCCCGATGAATTTATGTACGATAATAATATTCCAGTAACTAGAGCATATCTAAGTGCTATTAAAAGTGATAAACGTAGACCAGGATATAGAGAATTATAATGACAGAACAATTTAAACAATTCCATGACCTAACTCGATCAGGTATTAACAATGGTGATGAAATTACAGTATTAGCTGTAGATAATTTTTATAATGACCCTGATGGTATCAGAGAATTTACAATAAATAATTTTAATTTTGAACCTTCTCAATGGCATAAAGGTCAACGTAGTCATGAAAAATTAATAGTTGAAGGTACAAGAGAAAAACTAGAAGGAATATTACAACAAAAAATAACAAATTGGGATTATAACTATAATGGTGTATTCCAATTTTGTACTGCTGAAGATAAATTAGTATACCATTGTGATACCCAACAATACGCTGCTGTAGTATTTCTTACCCCAGATGCACCACCTGAATCTGGAACTAACTTTTATCGTTCTAGATTAACAGGTAAAACACGTTTTGAACCTTGGGAGAATGGAAGTGATATATATAATGATACTTTTATTAATGGTAATTATTATGATAAAACTAATTTAGAATTAATAGATAAAATAGGTAATGTTTATAATCGATTAGCTGTATGGGATGCTCGTACAATTCATGCTGCTAGTGAGTATTTTGGAGATAATATGTTTAATTCAAGATATTTTCATATGTTCTTTTTTGATTGTGATAAACCCGAACCCCCAAGATATTAATATATGAAAACATTTTATAATTTCGATCCTAACTACGATACAAACCCAACAGAATTTTATTGGTTCCAAGAAGCATTTACATCAGATGAAATTGATAAAATAATTACGGATTGTAATAAAATAGATACACAACATGCTACTATTGCTGGTGGAGGTAATGAAAATGAAATAGCAGGAATAAGAAAATCAACAGTACGTTGGGTACCTCAAACGGATGAATTTAGTTGGATATATTGGAGAATATCAGAATTAGCTAAAGAAGCAAATTCAATATGGAATTTTGATCTACAATCAATGCCCGAACAAATACAATATACCGAATATTTTGATAATGGAGGTCATTATGATTGGCACCAAGATATAGGCCCAGGTGAATTAAGTATTCGTAAAGTCTCAGTAACAATTCAATTATCAGATTCAGATGACTATGAGGGTGGAGATTTAGAAATATTAAGAGGTGCTACTGAAGAAAAAACAGTACGAGGTAAAGGAGTAGCGGTATTATTTCCATCATATATTCTTCATAGGGTTTCACCTATAACTAGGGGAACTAGAAGATCTTTAGTATTATGGTTAGGTGGTTCACATTTTAAATAAAATTTATGTTAGATTTTGGTAATGCATTAGACGGGGATCCTCGTTTTAAATATTGGTTAACTGAAGAGTTTATTAATAGGTCACAATATGAAAAATTTGTTCATGTATGTGAAGGTGATGTTGTGTTAGATATAGGAGCAAGTATTGGTCCTTTTTTATATACTATACAAGATAGAAATATATCTAAAGTAGTAGCAATAGAACCTTTAACCGCATATCATGATACATTGTATAAAAATGCTGGTGATTTACCATTAACATTACATAAAAATGCTATTGGTTCTAAAGATAATGAAGATTTAAAATTAGAATGGAGTTGCCATACTGAAGATGTAAAAACAATTTGTTTTGATTCTATCATTAAAAATAACAATTTAACTCATATTGATTATTTTAAAATAGATTGTGAAGGTGGCGAATATTTTATATTTACTGAAGAATATATTGATTGGATAAAAGATAATGTAAAATATATTGTAGGTGAATTCCACCTAAACACCCCAGAAATGAAATCATCTTTTAAAAAGATGTATGAATTATTAAAATCAAAAGAATTTAATTTTACTATTGAAGATGTTCATGGTAATCCTATTTCAGATAAGTTTGAAGAAAATCTAGATGATAACTGTCAATTTTATCAACAAATAGTATTGTATATTGATAACAGAAAAGTAAAAAAATTATTATATATTGCTCCCCATTTATCAACTGGGGGTTTACCTCAATATTTAACTAAAAAAATTGAATTACTAAAAGACGAATATGAAATTCATTTAGTAGAATGGGTTGATGTAACTGGAGGTAGACTAGTAGTTACTAAAAACAAAGTTCTTGCTTTAGTTCCTGAAAATAGGTTTTACACTTTAGGTGAAGATAAAATGGAACTAATAGACATCATTAACAAAATAAAACCAGATATTGTTCATAGTGAAGAAATACCTGAGTTTTATATGCCTAATGAAATAGCACAAAAACTATATGCTACTGATAGAACTTATAAAATTGTAGAAACATCTCATGATTCCTCTTTTGATATAGAACAAAAACGTTTCTTCCCAGATAAATTTATGTTTGTATCTCAATGGCAGATTGACCAGTATAAGGATATAGACATACCTAAAGTATTAGTTGAATATCCTATTGAATATATAGAACGCCCAGATAGAACTAAAGCATTAGAAAAATTAGGATTAAATCCTAATAAAAAGCATGTATTACATATTGGGTTATTTACATCACGTAAAAATCAAGCAGAATTTTTTGAATACGCTAGAATGTTACCTGATATTGAATTCCATAGTGTAGGTAACCAAGCAGACAATTTTAAATGGTATTGGGAACCGTTAATGAATAACAAACCAGATAATTTAACTTGGTGGAATGAACGTACTGATGTAAATAATTTCTATCAATCAATGGATTTATTCTTATTTACATCTCGTGGTAATGCTAATGATAAAGAAACAATGCCTTTAGTAATAAGGGAAGCATTATCATATCAAATCCCTCAATTATTATATAATTTAGAAGTATACCAAAATTACTTTGATTCATATGATAGTGTTAATTATTTAACATTTGATAATTTAGAGGAAAATAAAAATCTAATATTAGAAGCTTTAGGTGAGGAAACAACTATTACCCCTGAAAATGAGGTATTTGTAATATCTACCTATCCCAATTCTGAAAGTGTAATTAACACAACTAAAAAATGTATCGAATCAGTTAAATCTACAGGTAGAAAAGTAATACTTACTTCCCATATACCTATCCCAGAAGAATTATCTAAATTAGCTGATTACTCGATTAATGATAATAATAATATTTTAACTAAACATTCATATTATTGTAACTATTATACATCAACACAAGATGCTGATATACAAATTAATTTAAGAGGTAATGATAATGATATATATCATGGTCCTAGTTGTTATTCTAACTACCATAACGGGGCGGCGATAGCAAATAATTTAGGATTTAAAAAATTATATTTCTTAAATTATGATTATATATTAACCAATTCAGAAGGTATAGATAAAATATCTAATATTTTAAGTAAAAATAATGCTTATTTAGGTAAATACAAAGCAGCAGAAGGAGATACAGTATACACTTATTTCCTAGGAATCAATTCAGATTTTTATTTAAATAATATCCCTAAAATTACAAATGCTAATGATTATGAATCGTTACGACATAAGTGGGGTAGTGAATCTAATGGATATGAAAACATGATGTATCATGCTTTTAAAAATTTACCAAATGTATATTATGAGGATGAAGTTAAATTTAATGATTTAATAAATAATTCATTTATTCATGAGGATTTTTCAAGAGTAGAATATTATACTGTTCTTCCAACTAATAAAGAAAATATGATAGCCCCTTTTATTAGGATATCTAATGCTAAGGAAAGTAAAACAATTGAAATATCATCATACATTAATGGAGAAGAAACTCATATAGATGTGATTGAAGTTAATCAAAAAATAGATTATTATAAACTTATTCCTTATATTAAAGGTAGTAAAATTAAATTTACAATAATTGATAAATTAGGATTAGTTGATACTAAAATATTATCAACTGATGATTTAACAAATAACGGCCAATTAACAATAAAATGAGAATAGCCCAAATAAACCCAGGCTGTGGAATACCAATACCCCCTCCATCATGGGGAGCTATTGAAAAAATTGTATGGGAATTTATATGTAATCTTAAAGAGTTAGGACACGAAGTTGATTTAAAATGGTCAAGTGAAGTACAACCTGGAGATTATGATATAGTAATGGTACACGTAGCTAATTTAGCATTAGAATTAGCTGATAGAGGTGTACCTTATATATTTCAACATCATGACCATCATGCCTACCATTATGGTAGAGATTCTGATGTATATAAACAAAATTTAGAAGCAATGGAACGCTCAGTATTGTCATTAGTTCCTGCTCGTTATTTAGTTGACTATTTTGAAACGGATAAAGTGATGTATTTTTCACATGGTGTAAATACTAATGATTTTTATCCTAATAACACATACCCAACAGACCATAAATTATTAATGTTAGCAAATAATGGTTTAGGTGGTTATGGTGCTCACGATAGAAAAGGATTTACACTTGGTATTCAAACAGCAATGTCTCGTAATTTACCAATCACAATAGCAGGTCCCAAAAATAATGAAAATTGGTTTAATGACAACCCTTGGGCTTATGGATATGATAAATTAAATGTTGTTTGGGAACCATCTAATAAAGAACTTAGAGATTTATATACATCACATACTATATTTCTCCATCCCTCAGATTTGGAAGCTGGACATCCTAATCTTACATTAGTAGAGGCAGCAGCTTGTGGTTTGCCTATTTTAGGATGGATTGAGATGGAAACTGATTTTCATGGGTTATGGAGAGCACCACGCCATCTAGGAGAAATGTTAAGAGGATTAGATACAATTATTGAAGAATACCCAGAATATCGTTTACGTGCATTAGATACGGCCAATAAGTTATCGTGGTTAAATCGTTCAAGAGATTTAGTAGAATTATTTAAAAATATCATATGAAAGAAGTATTAATTCAAGAATACAATAATTTAAAACAATTAAATTTACCCTTTAAAAAAGGAACCAATACTTTTAAATGTAATTTTGTAAAAGGAGCATTTGTAGAAGTATTAGGTCCTAATGAAGCAAAATATATAGTTAATTTTATTGACCATAAAACAGGTAAAGTTAGATACACGTGTGATATTAATAACAATATGTGGACTCGAGCCAATATTGAATACTTCATTAAATGGAAGATAGAAGTTATTAATAAAGAAACAAATGAAATAGATTTTGAATATTTGTATGATTCTACCGATAAACGAGTTTATATCCATCTAGATTCCTCAGCATTAGGAGACACATTAGCTTGGTTCCCTTATGTAGATGAATTTAGAAAAAAACATAATTGTAAAGTAATATGTTCTACATTCCATAACGAATGGTTTGAATCAGAATACCCAGAAATCGAATTTATTACTCCAGGTACTAAAGCCGATGATATATATGCTATGTACAGTATAGGTTGGCATTATAATGAAGATAGAACAGTTAATGAAAAT
>JGI20153J14295_10002504_pt1 | contig 13047 bp, 20 predicted proteins | sample COG_03_FD_14295 | JGI IMG/M metagenome (IMG submission 14295) | reverse complement strand
CCGAAGTCAGCACTATCAAAGAAGTCACTATTGAAGGTTACCCCGTACTTGGTCTCTATCGCATCTAGAATCTTCTGCAGCTTTATGGCAGGCTTTAGGTCATAGTAGAATACTCCGTGGGCAGGGTCATTATGAAAGTGGATATTTCCTGCTCCGTGTGATCCCTGGCTGTCCCAATACCATCTAGTGACAGGCGTTATCATCGGATAGATAATAGCATTGTCCGTACCGCTTACATAATTATTGAGGCCCGTCTCAATGTTCGTATCATTGTAGTTGTGGTCTTGTGCTGATAGGTCAAGGTCATTTAAAGTGTCCTCACCAAACAAGTCTTTTAATGCTGTGGTCTTGCTGTAGAAACTGACCTTATAGGCGTGGGGTTGCAGGTTCTTTAACTGCACACCCTCCAACTCTACAACACCTGAGCGGAGCACATTATTATTGACCTCTATAAACGCATCTGTTCGTGTGTTGGCGTTGAAGCCCCCACTCACATCTACGTTATAGTAGTGTTTAAAGACTGCGTTATTGTTTGGGCTAGCAGGTAAGGTGAAACTCTTAGAGAAGTCACCAAAGACCTTAGAGATGTCTTTAACGTTCTGCACGCTCATAGTCAACTCTATGCTCTCCTGCTCAAAGAAGTCTACCTTCTGGCCATCTATATAAAGGTCAACTCTATTCATAGATAGTATCGTAAGCGTATTGTAAGTCTATCGTGTAGTTGATAGTTCTGTCTGTGATGTGCTTCTGTAGCTGTAGCGATCCTGTACTCACATTGACAGGCTTGCCATCGAGCAGTACACGCTCCGAGGCAAGCAACTGAGTCATCAACTCATCATAGTCCTCACCTACCCATCCTGTGTTTACTCGGATGCTGTTGCGGTAGTTGGTGTTGAATCTCTTGTACTGCTCCTGTGTAGTATCGTAGCTGAAACCTGTAGCACCTGAACTACCGAGTGACCTGCGGTACTCTGAGGTTCTCGTTTGTATCTGCTCTTGGCTTGCCTTAAAGAAATTGAGACTCTCCCAAACCCCGTTCTTATTTATGAACTGCGCTTGNAGNGGTGTGTACTTACTCTCACAAGTCGGGTAGAACCTACGGGTGTCTAGCGTTGTGCCGTCCTTATCCTTTAGGTTGATGTCNTAGNAGTTCGTGTAGGTCAATGGCTCACCAACGCTATCGGCCCAAGCCGTGAGGTTAGTAACGCCACAAGGTAAAAGCATAATCCTATTCTCAGGCTGTACACCTTGAAGGTCGGCCTCAGTAATACGGATGTCTATATTGTAGCCTCCGTCACCTAGTATCTCTACAATGTCAAGACCGATATTAGCACACTCCGTNCCTCCTTCAACCGTGCCACCATCAGCAAGCACCCTATCCTTGTAGGCCCAATAGATGTCGTACCCTTCTCCCCATTTACCTAGGTATACGGGCACGACCTCATTGCCAGAGTCCTGTATGTACTTAACAGCATTGACAGAAGCAAAGCCTTTGTCTACCTCTTTGTTTGCCGCCTCTATAAATATGTGGTAACCATTAGACACCTCGAAGATGTCTGTGCTTCCCGTGTCATTTGCGATTGTCGGAGGGTCGGCCTTATTGTAGTAGCTAACATTGTAGTCTACCTGTACCCAATACACTGAGCCGTCAGGGACGTAGCTGACATCTGTGGGATCAAAGCCTGTGTAGTCATTGTCTATGTACTCCTGTACAAACTTAGAGATGTCAAAGGATACATCTTGCCCTGCGAACACATCCCTAAAAAGGGTGTAGGTCGCTGAGGCAGGTTTACTGCTCCTCGACCCATTCCATATAAAGACCTCAATAGTCGCATCCGTTATAGAGGATGCAAGACTTGAGTAGTTAGCTGTGATGAATATAGGACTGCGTGAGCCTACTAAACTGCTTGGTGCTATTATTGGCATACTAGAAAGGTTTTATCTCCTTCAAAAATTCGTCTACATCTTTACCGAGGGCCACTAAGAAATCAGGTGGCAGCTTTTCAAACTCGTCTCTAAACGGCTGACTAAACCACTCTGTCTTGGGTATACCTCGCATCTTAATCTTGCGAGCAATACCCAATGCAAATCCCTCCTTTGCTTCTTCAGTCTGCTTAACAAACTGATTGGTCTCAGGGTCTCGTACCTTAATCCTGCGTACCCTCATCCACTCACGGATGAACTTCGTAGGGGGTTGCTTACTCCTAAATGAGAAACGGCTGTTACCTGGCACTCTATACTTGACACCATCAACACCCTCATCTAGGTAAGTACCATAAGGCACGTTAAAGAAGAAGTCAAGTGCAGGGTGTGGTGACAGGGCAGTGACAAAACTGACACTATCCTTTAGGCTTCCCGTGGCTACGTTCCTCCGTCTCTTTATAGTTCCGTCATTGTATCGGATGCTGCGAGTAGCCCCTAGGTTGAGTTGTGCTGCTTTCTTAACACGCTCACCAAAGGCTTTCATCACTGCCTCCTGATTGGCTCTCTTTATCTTTACCCTTGACATATGTCTATCGTGTTCGGTACACTGATACTTAGCGTTACTGACCAACCTACTAATAGGTTCTCGTAGCGATCCATAAACGGCTGACAGCTTGGGTCACCCTCTAGCTGATACTTGTCAGAGAATAGGTCTCCACGCTTCAGGGCTTGCACCAAGTCATTAACAACATAGAACTGAGTGTTCAGTATGTCCTGCTCATTGCCTACCCCGTAGAATGGCTCTGCCTCATCCCTTACATCATCCTTGCTTACGTCTGCAACATCCATACACATAACGCTTACAGAGAAGGTAGCAATCTGATTGCTGATTGTAGCGTTATCTATCATCATATGGGACAAAGGGAAGATGCTCTGCTTGTTCAGGTCTACCTCCATAATGTCCCCAAAAGTAACCGTGTTCACCTGAGCGTTTGCCTCTAGGTGGTTCTTGATTGTTGTAAGAATATCATATACCATAAAAGGTTAACCCCTTTGCGCCCTATTTGTAGCACAAGCGGTTAACCTTTCTTCTTGAGTAGCATTCTCTCTACCTCATTCTTCTCCTTGTCGAATATCATTTTGAGGAACACACGCTGAAAGGCTTGGTTAGTTACAGCCTCGTATTTGTTGATGTCTCCCCCTGCCAGATGGTCTATGCTTCCATACCAACCCCACTTCCTTGAGAAGTTGGCTTGAAGGCTGAGGTCAGTATGTCCTTCGGGTTCTTCGGGGAAAAGTTCGGGGTATCGTTCGATAACTCCTTTCTTAAAGTCCAAAAAAAAAGCGTTGCACCTAATCCTGCTCCGAGTGGGAAGTCCTTATATCCCTCATTGGGTTCGTACTCTTCTATGTCGTACTTGTCCCCGACCCTCTCTGTGACGGGTCGGTAAAGTACGCCTAGTGCCTTGTGCATATTTTGCACATCAGTAAGGTAGCTGTCTAAATCAATGTACTCCCCAAAGGTCAACTCCTCTAGGTTAGGGATGAATCCGTAGTCCTTACCTCGGTACTTAACGATAGGCTGTAGCTTGTGATCTTGGGCCAACATCTCAAAGAGTTCATTGGTCATCGCATAGAAGTCTGTGGTCTGCATCTTGAGGGCCTCCCGTATTGGTAGCCCTAAGAATATCTCTGCAGCTTTCAGGGTCTTGAAGTTACTCTCCCCCTCTTCAATCTTCACATACTTCTGATACTGCCCAATGGTTAACTCATTGGCGTGCTCAGGGAATTGTACCTTAACGTACTGCGTATCTCCCATAATTAGGTCTCGTTAGTTTATTGTAGGTTGCGTATCGCATAGCATCGATAGCGTGGTTGAATGCATCTATAGGTTTGTTGAGTAGCTTGCCGTTCTTATCCTCTACCCATTTATAGTTTCTCATCTCTTTAACCAGGTTGTGACCTGAGCAGTTTAGCTTGTACCGCTTGAGTACATCTATCCCTGCGTTGATGGAGTCAGCCCCCTTCTTGGTGGGCTTGACATTCCATCCCATCCTGTAGAGTTCTTCAATACTCTTAGGCTCTGCAGAGTCAGCAAATATCTCAGCCCTGCGGTCTATACCTAGGGCTTTCATCTTCTCGCTTATATCCCTATTGGTAAGGTTGGTTTCATACAGCAGTTCCTTAATGTATAGAGAATGGTCTTTGCTATACACAGCGACTAGGGAGGTAGGGTCATTGGTAAACCCGAAGTCCATCCCATAGGCTAGGAAGGTGCACCCCTCTTCAACCTCTCCCTCTTGGAAGGTAAAGACGGTTGCCTTGCTCTGGCCTCGCTCCCCTAAACCATAGATGCGCCAATAGTCCTCATCGGTATCCTTGAGCCTCTCAATCTCTGAGACAATGGTGCGATCCAAAAAGGGGTTATCGACATAGGTGCTCTTGATAAAGGTGACATCGTCACGGGTCAGTAGCTTATCGTATATCCAATGGAAGTCATCGGAGGGGTTGTAGTCTAGGTATATCTTTTCCGTGGTACGCACGAGTAGCTGAAAGAAGTCTTCCCACGTTAGTTCATTCGCCTCATTGCAGAACAGGTAGTTCCTCCTTGCCCCCCTCTTTTTCTGAGGTTGGTCAAGGGAAACAAACTCAATGATGTTTCCGTTAAGCCTGTAGATATGCTCTGACTTGTTGTGGTTCTTCTCTGAGTACAGCCCTGCATTGGTGAGTATCTCTATGAAGTCCCTCATCGCTGTCATCTTTAATGACGGCAGTGACTTCCTTACAATGGTGAATACCTTACCCTGTTCGGATAGGGCTAGTACCATAATGAGTTGCAGGAGTGAGTAGGTCTTTCCAGAACGTGTCCCCCCTTGGTTGACTACAATCTTGGTAGGGGCTTCCCAATTCCTCTCAAATATCTCACTCGTCTTTATTGCTACGCTTGACAATTTCTATCTTGACTTCGTTAATTTCCTCGTCTGTCTCAATCTTATTCTCTACCCTAGCGAGTTTAGGGGTGGTGTACTCTGCCATCTTGTTGATGATGTCTAAGGCCTCTTTGGGGGAGTCCTTAGCCACCTTGTTTAGCCAAGTGGTCATATTCTCTAGGTTATCCTCTACGAGTTTTGTAAAGGCTTCTCTAATTGTATTGGTGTTCTTGTTAGGTGTGCCCTTCTGACGGCCTCCTATCTTCTTATGTCCTTCAGTAAATCCCATACTATGTTCTACTACTTTAGTAGGTTAACCTAAAAATCGACAAATCGTTTTAGGAGTTCTTGTTCATCTCTAGCGAGTTGCCCCCTTAGGTGCACTTGTATGAGTACATCTAAGAGGGCTTTGTAGTTGTGCTTATTTATAAGCATCAGTTCAGTACCTGGCTCGTGGATCATCAGAACTTGAGTAATCGTTTTCGTCTCTCGTACTTTCGTATGAGTCTGCCTAGGTTCTCTAGTTGTATGTCTGTCCCCTCGTTAAAGCCTGTGTGGGCTGACGAGGTGACCGTGTTTATTATATCCCATCGTATATCATTGAGGTATTTCTCTGTGTATCTGATGTGGCGTTTCTTTCGGAGGTATGCTTTAATCTTTTTTTTCATATCTCTTGAGTATTTTTTCTAACGCTTTGCAGCGAAGGTATTCCCTGCGTAGCATATAAAGTACCATTATGGTAACAAGTATTAAACTAATCATTCTCTGTTCCGTTATCGGTTAGGTCTCTATTCATTAGGTCTATCAGGCAGTTGTTCTGGCTCATCTCTTTCTACTTTTTGAATGGCTTTACGTTCAATGATGCGCTCGGCAATTTTGTTGCCGACTCGCTGCATTGCCCGTCTTGCTCTTCGGTTGGGTTTATGGTCATTCATTTCCCTTTGGTGTTAAAGGTTATATGTCTCTGCATACAAATTGATGGATAAACCCATCTTTATATGCTTAAACTCTTGTTAGTGGTGTAAATAAGCACCTTGTTTTGTGAAGATTTAAGGCTCATCGTTGTGAGGATTTGCGATTGGCAAATTACAAACCTAGACCGTCCAACTTATCAAGTGAGTCCTTAAAGTCAACCCCTGCTATTTTATTATAGGGGTTGACCTCCTCATCGCTAATGATAATCTCAATGCCTTCGTACTTGAGTTGCTGTAATGCCTTGCGGCAATCTCTGGCCTTCTCTATGGTGTCAAAGACTACATCAAATTTGTCCTTGACATATACTCTGAACTTTCTCATAAGTCACCTTGGATTGTATAGTTGTTCACCTCTTGCTGAATCTCCTCAAGCGTGCGATCCTCGAAGAAGTCGCTGTACTGCTGAAGGGCGTACATCACCTTCTCCTCCCCTTTGTTGTAGAACTCCTCAGAGACTGAGTACACCCCTACATCACAACTTAGCTTATCAATCACCAAGAACTTAAACTTAGTGTAGTCTACATTGAATAGACGGCAGTAGATATACACCTGCACATCATACGAGTATTTATGCCTCGCTGAGTACACAAAGTTTCTAAGGTCAGAAGATGTCTTAAGGTCAATGATAGTTCCGTCATTCTTTATGATGTCGGCCTTACCTCTAAAGGGATACCCCTCTATGTAGTCAACAGCAGGCTGTTCAAATGAGGCATCTCTTAGAAGTTCTACCGCTTGGGCATTCTTAAATATAGCATCGGTCATACGCTCGGCCAGGCTGCGCTCCTTGACCGTGTATAGTAAATGGTTAGGGTGTTCTGCTTTCGCCTCTTTCCATTTCTTAGCGTTCTTACTAGCCACATCAATAAACGTCATCTCGTCTATCTTGTGTGGCTCTAGTATCATCGTATGGATGAGCCTACCATCCCGTAGGGCTTGGCTGTTAGTCTCCTCCCCGTACTGCATTAGATTGTAGTACGTCCTAGGGCTGTCGAGTAGCTTCTTTAGGTTACTGCTACTAAAGGCAACCTTACCTAGGTAGCCGTAGTAGAAGTCATCATCGTGGGCTTTCTCTACGAGGTAGCTTTGGTCGTGCTCCTCTCCGTTTAGCATTCTGATTTTCATATCTATTCTATTTGGTTAATCCCATTGCAAGCAAAAAGCGTTGGCCCTTATCAGGGTCAATGCCTTTTATCAATCTATAAATAAAGGCAGAGGCTCGCTTTGTAGAAGCTACCTCCGCCTTTGTGCTGTCTACCCCTAGGTTAGTGTATAGGGATGCATCTATCCTTAGGAGTTCGTCTATCGTCTCCTTGTCCGTTAAGGCATCCTCGAATACTATCTGTGCCTTGTAAATCGCTTCAGTGTGGTTCATCATTTCTGTAGTTGTATTTGACGTTCTACTATTTCATCATCATCACATTCGCAAGAAGAACTACTACACTCTCGGCAGCAGTCGCACTGCCAATCGTCATAACTCGTCTCACCACATATCTCACAGGTAGCATCGTGGTACTCCTGATAGCTTGCAAGTTCTCTGTCTAGGTAGTCCATTATACAGGTAGATTAAATAGGTTCTCAATCAACTGATACAACGCTAGCATTCCTGTGATCCCGACTAGAGCCAGGAGGGATGCAGCACCACCATAAACAATGTTTTCCTTTCGTGTAAATACTCTTTTAGACATAAGCATATAATTTAGTTATGCTCGAATGTACACAAAACAATTAACAATAGAAAGTATCAGGTAATTTTTTTCCACAGCCCCTCTACCTTAGAATACCATTTACATTCTCCCTTTGGTACTCTGTAGAAAGCATCTAAGCCAGAGCGGTCTCTCTTGTTTATCTTTCTTATCTCCTTGAACTCCTCCTTATATATGTCCTTGCTGTGGGCAAGACATATAGACTCGGTCTCTCTAGAGACAATGCAGTAGTGAAAACCGTGCTTCGCCCATTTCTTTTTACGACCAAGAAAGGACACGCTGTCAAACTTAAAGTCGTGAGCACCCGTAAAGGGATACCCCGACTTTACCTCCGCTTCAAAGTAGTGACACTGATTATCCGTGTCAATTACTTCAAGGTCTACAAAGTAGTCTTCAACATCTATTACCTCCTTGACCCAATCAAGAGTGCTTAAGAAGTCTTTGACCACCTCCTTAGCAAACCTGTCGTTTTCATTATAACTACGTTGGCTAAACTTCCTGGCCTCAAACTTCATACTCACTTAGGTCTGTTATCTTAATTAGAGTATCCCCATCGTAAAATTTAAACTCAGGATGGTTATACCTAACACGATAACCGCCATAAAGACCGCTAACGTCAAAGCGAAACTCTTTTCCTCCGAACTCAGTTGTAATGCCTTGTGCTTCTTCATAGTTCTTTAGCTTATGACCTATGCTGTATAACCACAGCAAAAGCAGCTTACTTGTTTTCGTATTCGTCATACACCTTTTTTAAATCATTGATCCAAGCCTTCCAAGTCTTGGGGCTACAACTGCAGGGTATATCAAACTTGTGATTAAATACCCTAGCGTGTATCTCTGCCAGAGGTCGGGTATACTTCTCGTCTACCTTCATACCATCAAACTGAGCATAGAACTCCCCTAGGAACTCGTGCTCGTGCTCTAACAGACATTCGGTATGCTTGTACGGGAAGAGCGCATTGAGTTTCTTCTTGCGCTCGTCACAGCCGCAGTCAACGCCTGTAGCCGCAGCAAACATCTCGACAGCTTTCTTTATACCCGTGGCCTCGGTTATCTTCTCAACCGTGTCCCCCAATCCTTTGCTCTTAGTTGAGGATTTCTTTTTTGTACTCTTGGTACTCTTCGTAGAGGTTTTCTCTGACATAATCTTTCGCTTTATTAAGTGTTGTAAAAATTGTTCTTAAACTAATGGTGGTCTCCTTCTCAATGTCCCTCATCGATAAGTCTGTTGTGTGGTACAACTCGAACATCTTATAGTCAAACCAATGCATCTCTCTGGCCTTATCAAATATCGTATCGAGGAAGCGGTCAAGGCTTTCCTCATTCTCACGACCCAACTCTTCACTGAAGTCATCGTGGTCGTGGTACTCATCAACAAAAACTAGAAGGTCTTTTTTGTCCTGATACTTTCTGACCATATTACGGAGAGTAACCCAAACGAATAGCTTATTGGGTTCATCTCCGTACATTATCCTTTCTGGATCGTCAACGTACTTATTTAGCCTGAGGTACATCTCTTGCACAATGTCCTCGGCATATGCGCCTGCACCAAACTTATAGGCCATCTTAATCCATTCCTTATGGTAGGCAGCAAGTAATACTAACAGGTTCATTCTCCTCTCCCTTCTGTAGCCCAAGTGACTACAATTGCCAAGACCCCAAAGCACAACTGCAAAGAGTGGTACTTGGGGTCTTGAAAGTCTTCATCCATCTCGGAGTTCCAATAGTTAACTCCTACTATAAAACCTGCTAGGGGTGCTACATCAATCGCTAAGTTCATATTCGTGTTTCATTTCTTTTATAAGGCGGTCTTTGTTACGAACCTCAGTACGCAACTCCAACATCTCCTCACGCAACTCATCAAGACGTTGCTGAAGGAGAGCGTTGTGCTTCGTTAGTTGCCACTTCTCCGTACCTACCTCTGAGCCTCTTAGCTTCTCAATTATTGTGCAACTCTCATTGAACAATTTCATATAGCTGCTGTCAAAGCGTAGGTTCATCTCGTGGGACTTTGTGGCGTGGATAACCGTGGCGTGGTCTTTACCCGTCACCCTCGCTATCTCCAAGGTTGTATACAACTCTCTAGCGGCCACCATAAAGGCAAACCTTGCCATTACATTAGGTCGCTGTCTGTTTCTCTGTATGTTGTGAATATCAACGTAGTGGTTGTATTCCTCCTGTAATTCTAATATGCTTGCTTTCATCTTAAGTATTCATCTAGTTCATCAAACTGCGCCTCATACCTAGATACCCGTTCACTAAGATTTCGTATAGTCAACTTTAACTCAGCGTTCTTTGCTTGGGCATCCCATATAAGACGTTGCACTTCCTCTACCATATCAATGGCAGAATCCATAGCACCATACACACTCAACACATCTAAGAATAAATTCATATCCTCTTCATTGTTTGGGTCTTCAGGTTTTATGCGGTTGGCTATATCAGTCAAGAGTTGGTTCTTTGTGCGTAGCCAGAGCAAGGTCATACTCTTGCTCTCGGCAAACCTCCATCGGTCAATATCTAAAGGGTGTCTCTCTTCACTCATCGTTTATAAATATAGTATAAGTTTAGCCTAAAATGGTAAGTCACCTTGAACTTTCTCTGAAGTTTCTAACAGGCTCTCTCCGTCAATCTCAAAACCTGCGCTACCTGGTTTCATCCGCATCATAATAGGGTCATCATACGGAGTCGGCTTTCCGCCCGTCTCCGTCTCTTTGACCTTAAAGCAGTGTATGTGTGTGTACATCCACTCGGTAGGGTGAGTTGTTAGCCTGTGAATACACCACATATCATCAGCCCTATTTCCCCACTTACCGCCTCCTTCAACATCTCCTACGCTAGGGGGCTTAGTCATCCCTGCGTACTCGTGCTGTGCAGGGTACTTGTTTCGTAATGCTCCTGTCACTGCGTGCGTATTTACCCACACACTGACCTTCTGCTGCTTGGCCCAATTACGCAAAGCTGTAGCCACCTCGTAGTCATACTCGTGGCCACCTAACGCCTGAAACATCTTAGGCTCTTTCCTTAGCGAGTTATAGGGATCAATAAGAAAACCGTCTATGCCCTCCTCGCTATTGATGTCGGTTGCCTCCTCAATCAAATCCTTATAAGAGTACATCTTCTTATCGGCATCTATGATAATAAAGTGACCCATAATAAAACGCATAGCCTTCTGCATCTCATCCTCCTCAACCTTGTTAATGGTCTTGCCCAAGTAGAACTGCACAATCTTTATAGCGACACTCTCTGGCGTGTTCTCGCTACTAAAGATGAGCCACTTGAGTTTGTTCTTTATTGACTGCAGTACCATCAGGTAGAGAATCGTAGTAGTCTTACCAACGTTGTTATGCCCTAAAATGATATTGAAATTACCTCTTTTAAAACGGAGGTACTCGTCTAGTTTGTAATGCCCAAAGTCATAGCCTTGCTTGACCCTGTTCATACGAATGTTATCTATCCGACCCGTGAGGTCGGCATAGCTGACTTTAGCCATATGGTTTTGGTATTAAAAAAGGGGAGAGCATTGCCCTCCCCTAATGTGAAACTTTTAATTAGAACGGAGACTCAGTGCTCTCCTGTTCTTTGAGTGGGTTGGCATCGTTATCGAGTACCCAATCCTTAAAAGATTCTGCTAACCTCAATACATCAAGGTGGTTAGCATCCATACTAGCGGCAAACTCAGCGGCTGCCTTTAATGCCGTTTGACGTACAATAAGTACATCCTTTGAGGTAGTAGCCCCTCCGCCCGTTGAAGGGGCGGTGGCTACCTGCTGTGGTGCATTCGTTACCTGACCATCATACTGCGGATTAGCAGGTTTAATCTTAAACCAAGTCTTACCCGTTTTACTTTGCTTTGCCTCATCAAGGTAGTGGGCTGATTCGCCTACTACAAACTTGTTTTGATTCTCGTTAGTTGATGTGTAGAGGCCAGAGTCTCCATTATCAAATCTAACTCCATAGGTGTACATCATTCCGTACTGACCTTGTCTTGGTTCGCCTACAGGCTTCACCTCTTGAACTACTGCTGTTTTCATAGCATCTCTTTTATTGATTATTAAACTGATTCGAAATTAACAAAATTATTCATACAACGGCAATAAACGTCTAGCAATTTCTTCAACCACGTCAACCGTGACTGCATTGCCGCACTGCTTATAGCGTTGCGTATTACTCATTCTCTTGACTTCACCTTCGTACGATCCATATTCTGTATGGTTATCAGGGAAGCCCTGAAGCCGCTCACACTCTATAGGGGTGAGTCTTCTGATTCTATAGCCGTCAAATAGACTAGCAGCGTTATGGTGTGGCTCTACTAAACAAGGTGAGACATCCATAAGGTTGCGGTTATGTAAGTCCATCATAGTAGGTTCACCTGCTTTAAACTTTTCCGCATTCTGCTCAATCGTCTCATTGACCTTCTTGTAGTTGTACTTGGCTTCTAATTTAACGGACAAAAATTGGTCTGTATTTCCTCCGCCACCCGTAACAGAATGCAAAGTGTTTGCTGTCTCTTTAAAGTTGCGATTAGTTACTTTCCCGTCTGAGGAACGGGTGTAACTAATCACCTCAGCAATCATATTCATTCCTCGGTAGTTTCCTGCTGCGTGTCCAGGGGATTGAAGTGTAGATGCGACTTTTGCATTCCTGAGGTTAGGCTGCTTACCTGACTCTCGGATAGGAAAAACTCCTCCCCAATCTCCTCTGGCTTCTGTAGAATATCCAACAAGGTAGACTCGCTCTCTATTTTGGGGTAGAAACCACGCTGTGTTAAGAAGTTGCCATTCGCATCGATAGCCCCCAAGGTCAACAAAGGCTTGGAGGATTGCCGCAAAATCTGCCCCATCGTTTGAGGAGAAAGTTCCTTTAACATTCTCCCAAATAAAAACTCTTGGTCTGCATTCTCCGATAAGCCGTATTGCTTCAGAGATAAGACCGCTTCGGTCTCCTTCGAGACCCCTGCGATTTCCAGCCTGACTAAAGTCTTGGCAAGGTGATCCAAAGGTGATAAGGTCGATTCTTGGGAGGTCTGCCCCCCGAACATCTCTAACTGACCCGACATAAGTAGCATCTTTAAATTGATTCTGATACACAGCGATAGCGTGCTTATCTACTTCGGAGAACCAAGAGGTCACCTCATAGCCTGCACGCTCGAAGCCCAAATGAAAGCCTCCGATACCGCTGAATAAATCTAGTTGGTTAATCTTCATCTGTAGGTACTGCGTTCCTTAATCTAACCTCAACCTCACAATAATTCTTTTCAACCGTTTGGTCATAAACGATAGTGAGTTTGTGGTAATACTTAGGGCTATCGTCAGGAATCCATCCGTTAGCCACGAGAGTATCAGCAGTAAATTTTGAAACCAAAACAAGGTTATCCACATCGGCACGAGTATGATACCGAATAACGATAGTGCAACTCTCTCCACAATGGTGGTCATAACGAGCCAATTCTGACTCAACGATTTTCTTATATTCATCTTTAATCTTTTTTCTAAACGTCCAATGCTTGCCTGCATA
>JGI20153J14295_10002499_pt1 | contig 13077 bp, 8 predicted proteins | sample COG_03_FD_14295 | JGI IMG/M metagenome (IMG submission 14295) | reverse complement strand
GTAACACCTGCCGGGCTTCATGTTTTTTTACTGCGTAAAAAAGCCATGAAGTGGGTGAATAGAGATATACGAGTGCGGGAGGGGGTGTCCCTCTCGGTGTTACGCGGTAACACCTGCCGGGCTTCATGTTTTTTTACTGCGTAAAAAAGCCATGAAGTAATTGGTGGAGCCAGACGGGATCGAACCGTCGACCTCAACACTGCCAGTGTTGCGCTCTCCCAGCTGAGCTATGGCCCCAATAACCTTTGATCAACGGCAAGTAGTTTGCCCGTTGAAGGAGCGCCATAGTAACTAAAGATTCGGTCTGATTCAACCAGCGTTTAGGCGTGTTTCGTTGCAGGTTGATTGGCGATATTCTGGCGTGGACAAATTTGTTACCCTTGGTATCTGCTAGCTGTCAACTATGGACGCGATATGACCATCACCAGTACTTCAGTAGGTACCCCTCTCTCAGCGAACTCGACGCGAGTACTGCTTTGTGGCAGTGGTGAGTTAGGCAAGGAAGTTGCGATTGAGTTACAGCGCTTGGGCATTGAGGTGATTGCCGTCGATCGCTACGCTGATGCGCCGGCCATGCAGGTTTCCCATCGATCTTATGTGATCTCAATGTTGGATGGTGCGGCGCTACGAGATATTGTTGAAAAAGAGAAGCCTGACTTTATCATTCCAGAAATTGAAGCGCTGAACACCGCCACGCTAGTCGACCTTGAAGCGGAAGGCTATCGGGTCGTGCCTACCGCCAGAGCCGCCCGGTTGACCATGAATCGTGAGGGCATTCGGCGCCTGGTGGCGGAAGAGTTGGGTCTGCCAACCTCGCCCTTTGCTTTTGCCGATACCCAAGAGGAGTGTCAGGCAGCGGTGACGTTGATTGGTTTACCTTGTGTGATCAAGCCGGTGATGTCGTCGTCGGGTAAGGGCCAGACCCTGGTGAAATCGTTAGAGGCGCTGGCGGCCGCCTGGCGCTATTCGCAGCAAGGTGGGCGAGCCGGTGCCGGCCGGGTCATCATTGAGGGTTTTATTCAGTTTGACTATGAAATTACCTTGCTGACAGTTCGGCACAAAGATGGAACGACATTTTGCGAACCCATCGGTCATCGTCAGGAAGATGGCGATTATCGGGAATCCTGGCAGCCACAGCCAATGTCGGCCGTGGCGCGCGAGCGCGCTGAGTCTATTGCCAGGCAGGTGACGGATGCCCTCGGCGGCCATGGTATTTTTGGCGTCGAGCTGTTTGTTGCTGGTGACGAGGTGATATTCAGTGAGGTGTCGCCACGACCTCATGATACGGGCATGGTGACGATGATTTCCCAGGACCTGTCACAGTTCGCACTACACGTACGCGCTATCCTGGGGCTGCCAATTCCGGTTATTCGCCAGCACGGTCCTTCCGCGTCCAGTGTGCTATTGGTGGAGGGCGAGTCTGACTCGGTGCTTTATCAGCATATCGATCAGGCGCTGACGGAGCCGGATACGGATATTCGACTGTTTGGTAAGCCGCAGGTCAGTGGCCGGCGGCGAATGGGCGTGGCATTAGCCCGTGGCGTGACGATAGAAGAGGCGTTGGCTAAGGCCATTCGCGCTTCCAAGGCGATCGACGTCGATTGTCGTTAATCCTGTTGGCGCGAGTGGTGCTGCAAAGCTGGCCGTACCAGAGCGAACCTCAACCGGTATTGCGCATGCCGGCGGCTATCCCGGCGATAGTGACCAGCAGCGCCTTGTCGACATAGATGCTGGTTTCGCTGGAATCGCGACTGCGGGCCATCAGTTCGATCTGCAAAAAATGCAACGGGTCCGTATAGGGATGACGCAACTCCAGCGTACGACGGATTTCTGGTGAATTCTCCAGTAGCCGGGCCTGGCTCTTCAGGCGATTCAAGTGTTCGATCAGTGCTAGTAATCGCTCCCTGAGTTCTTGGCCGAGGGATTGCAGCGCGGGCTCTACCAGCACGTCGTCGTACTCCTGAGCGATAGCGGTATCGGCTTTGCTTAACACCATTTCCAGCATGTTCAGCTGGGATTGGAAAAACGGCCACTCGGCAATCATTTCACGCAATGTATGCCAATCTTTGCCGGTAAATTCCTCGGCAAAGGCCGCGTCAGTGCCGAGCCAGGCGGGTAACATCAAGCGTTTCTGAGTCCAGGCGAAAACCCATGGAATTGCTCGCAGGTCATCGATCGTTTTTTTGACGCCGGGGCCGCCGGGTCGACGTGCTGGCCGACTACCCAACGCCAACTTGGCGAGTTCTTTTTCCGGTGTGCCTTGATCGAAATAAGCGACAAAGCGTGCATCATCTTTGACCATACTTCGATAGGCATCGCGGGCTTGTTCCGCTAATCGATTCATCAGCAGACGCCAGTTTTCTCGAGGTTTAGGTGGCGGTATCAGGCTGGCCTCAATGGCAGCTCCCAAAACCAGGTCAAGGTTATTCAGCGCCAGAGAGGTCGATCCATATTTGAAGCGAATCATCTCACCTTGTTCCGTTACGCGAATACTATTGCTGATGGACCCCGGTGGTTGAGACAGTATCGCTGATCGAGCCGGTCCGCCACCGCGACCTACTGTGCCGCCGCGACCGTGAAACAAGGTGAGTTTGACGGCGTATTTTTCGGCGATAGTCACTAAGTCTTCTTGGGCCCGATACTGAGCCCAAGCCGCCGCCATTTGGCCAGCATCTTTGGCTGAGTCAGAATAGCCGATCATGATTTGTTGGTAGCCGTGAATGTAATTGGTATACCAGGGTATGCGCAACAATCGTTCGAGTGTCCAAGCGGCGTTTTCGAGATCTTCCAGAGTCTCAAACAAGGGCACCACAGGTAATTGTTTGCGCAGACCGCACTTCTTAAGAAGCAAAACCACGGCGAGCACGTCCGATGGGTTTTTCGCCATTGAGATGATGTAGCAGGAAATGCCTTCGGCTTCGTCGTTTGCGATTAGGCGAAATGTCTCCAGAGTCTCAACAACGCTGGCTGACGGTGACCATTCGTCAGGTATCAAAGGGCGTTTTGTTTCAAGTTCCGCGACTAAAAAATCTTGCCGGGCTTTTTCTGACCATTGGCCATACTGCCCGAGTTCGAGATAGGTCGTCAGCTCGTCGAGTAACTCAACATGTTTGTCGGCATTTTGGCGAATGTCCAGGTCAACCAGGGTCACGCCAAATGTCGTCACCCTAATGAGGGTGTCCTTCAACAAACCGTTGGCAATAATGCCCATGCCACAATTATGCAATGACTCGTAGCAGGCGAATAGCGGGTTGAATAATTGATGAGGTTGTAAGATTAGGCCTTCCTGCGGTGGCTCGTCAGAGGATGACCATTGTCGAGTGGCCGTGAGCTGTTCGCGAAGATTCCGCAAAACAACACGGTAAGGCTCGTGGGATTCACCGTTCGATAATTGACGGATTTCATCACTGCATTGACTCATGGAAAGCTGCGAGAGTAGTTCCTCCACATCGCGCAGATATAAATCTGCGGCCATCCAGCGCGCTAGACGAATCACTTCGTCGGTGACATNGGCGGTGACATTGGGGTTGCCATCTCTATCTCCGCCCATCCATGACGCGATCTTCACCGGNGTGGATGTGATAGACAAATTAGTACCAGTGCGTTCGAACAACAGTTGGTCGAGGCCTTTCCAGAGCTGAGGTATAGCATTCCAGAAGGAGTGTTCTATAACGGCATAACCCCATTTAGCCTCATCCTGTGGCGTCGGCGGTTCGGTGCGGATCTCGTCCGTGTACCAGACTTCGGCAATTAGGCGTTCGAGCTCAAGGCGATTATTACTTGTCAGAGGTTGGTCTTCTGTGACTTTTTCTAGTCGTGAAGCAATACGATTATATTTTTGAATCAGGGTGCGTCGCGTAATTTCTGTTGGGTGTGCCGTTAACACCAGTTCACAGCTAATACTATTTACGGTCGAGATGATGTCAGCCTGGCTGATCCCGTGCGCCTCGAGGTGGTTGAATAAAGCATTAAGGTTTGAGGCCTGGGGGAAGTCACCATTACGCAAATCATCAGCTTCTGCTTGCTCGGCTATATTAGCGAGATTGAGGAACTGGTTGAAAGCCCTTGCCACCGACACGAGTGTGTCGCCTTCTAGACTTTTGAGTGCGGTATGCAGCGCCCTGTCAGGTGTGTCGTTGTTCTGGCGCCGCTGCTTGGCAAGGACTCTGATCTCTTCAATTTTTTCGACGAACTCGGGGCCGTGCTGATCAATCATGGTTTCGCCAAGGATATCGCCGAGAATTCTCACTCGGTGGCGAAGTCGTCTTGATATCAGTTCGTCCACAGTCACTCCAAAAATAGTTTTAGTGTCTACGTATTGCGAAGATAAAGTCGCGGAAATAATCCATCAGTGTTTCATATTTGAAGTCTGTGAATTCACCAGCGTCGAAGTACATGCCATGGGCTGCACAGGTTTCATACTGGAGATGTTTCTGCTTGGGATCAGAAACTGGAGTCATGGGTTTACCGCAGCGAGGGCAGTCGATATCACGCAGTGCATAGTGCTGCTTGCTAAGGATTGTGCCACTATCGTCGATGTGTTCCGACATCCATTTATCTTTGAGTATTTCAGCCTCGCCAAGGTCAAACCAGATACCATGACAAGCGACACATTTATCGATCGTGACGCTGCCGGACAGGGTACTTAAGGTTTTTTCTTGCATCGTGCCGTGGCATTTTGGACATTCCATTGTCTATTCTCCCTTTGGTCTTTTTGTATTATCCATAGATTGGCCCGGGATGCGAAATGGTTTCCCGGAGGCTATTTCGTCGTTGCTGTTCCGTCACCACGATTTCGTCGATATAGTAGCAAGCCATTAGCCCTTGGGTAGCATTGGAGTCGAACGATGATGTGGAAGTTGTTGAAATTGCGGAGTGTCCTGTTGTTGACTTTGAGCACCGTTGGCGCCGTTCAAGCAGCCCAAACAGAGGAGCCTGATGAAGTAGGCGCCATGACCCTTGATGCTCGCGTCGATAAAGGCGTTATGGGTATCAATGATAAGTTGGTCCAGTGGCGCCGTGATCTGCACGCGCATCCTGAATTGAGTAATCGTGAGTTTCGAACCGCGGAGGTCATCGCGGCGCATCTCCGCGCGCTCGGTATGACAGTGACGACTGACGTTGCCCATACCGGTGTGGTTGGTTATTTGCGCGGTCGTAGCGAACACCCATTGGTGGCCTTACGCTCAGACATGGATGCCTTGCCCGTCACCGAACAGGTCGATTTGGCTTTTGCTTCAACGGTCAAGGGGGAGTATCTGGGTCAAGAGGTGGGTGTTATGCATGCCTGCGGCCATGATAATCATATGGCCATGCTGATGGGTGCCGCTGAGGTGCTTGCGGGCATGGCCGACGAGATTCCCGGTTCCATTAAATTTATCTTTCAGCCAGCGGAGGAAGGTCCGCCTGAAGGTGAGCAGGGCGGTGCAAAATTAATGGTTAAAGAAGGCGTTCTGCAAGACGTGGATGCGATCTTTGGTTTGCATGTTTTTCCTTCGGCGCTCGGCACGGTTCAGTATCGCGCGGGGGGTATTATGGCCAGCTCCGACACCTTTAAGATCAAGGTCAAGGGTCGGCAAACCCATGGTGCAGTCCCTTGGGGTGGAGTTGATCCGATTGTTGTGGCGGCCCAGATTGTGCTTGGCTTACAGACAATTCCAAGCCGTCAATTGGACGCAACGTTAACCCCGTCGATCGTCACGATCGGCAAAATTCAAGGAGGTGTGCGGTCCAACATTATTCCCGATGAAGTTGAGTTGCTCGGTACGATTCGAACCTTTGATCAGGCAGTGAGAGAAGATATTCATGCACGCATGGGGCGTACCGCCAGCCTCATCGCTGAGAGTGCCGGTGCGACTGCCGAGACACAGATTCTTGGCGGCACGCCGGTGACCTCAAATGACCCGCTGTTGACGCGCCTGATGGTGCCCACGCTTGAGCGGGTGGTGGGTCAGGCGCAGGTGTCAATATCACCGAGGACGACCACGGCGGAGGATTTTGCCTATTATCAGCAGCAGATACCGGGCATGTTTTTCTTTCTCGGCGTCGCTAATCCTTTGGACCCGGCACCCGCCTCAAATCATTCACCCTACTTTTATGCAGATGAACGGGCCTTGCCCGTTGGGGTCAGGTTGATGACGCATCTCGCCCTGGATTATCTGCGCTTGGCTGGGGCGGACAAGGGGCTATAACTCAAGCCTATGGATCTCGACGACCGCGTCTCGTAGATGTCGTGCGAAGCGTGACAGTATGTCGATATTACAAAGCTGATCCCCGTCATTCATCTGGAATTGACTGCCGTAAGGGGGCAGATGAACAAAGACTACCGTACTGAGGTGGGGATAATCCTCTCTGAGGCCTTCCAGGGTATACAGGGTTTCTTCGCAGAGAAATGCGCCGGCATCGGTAGATACTCGAATCGGCCAGCCGTGTTTAGTCAGGCGCTGACAAAGTTGTTCTGCATTGATGCTGCCATTGCGTAGCGCGGGTCCCTGGGGATCAATCAGGCGCTGAAAAGGCCTGTTGGCGCGATTGTCGGGACGCAGGGCCCGTTCATTGCGCGCAACGATCTCGATAGTAAATTCACCCACATGGCCTTCGCCCATGCTGATAATGATTTCCGGACAATGGCTTGCACAAATAGGCTTTAGTCGGGCCAGGGGTTCGCCCCAGATCACGGGTATCTGAAGCATGTCAACTGCTGGGACCTGACTCGCCAATGACTCGACGGCTAGCCAGGAGGCATTGTCGAGACGTCCGTCGAAGGGGCTGAAGCCGGTCATCAATATGTGCATGGTTCTTCTCTGGACTGTTTGATTCAGGGATTGAAGCAAAGCTTGAGTCATTCAGCAATGGTGTTTTTGGCCTCCTTGCCCGCCGTGTTCCCCGTGCCCCCCCGGGTCATTGCGACAAGTGCTACACTCTAGTTTTCTATCGTTGGTTCAATATGTCTCAGGTAACTCGCAAGCAATCTGCCAGCGTTGGCAGCAAGGCCGGTCGGTTTTTTACCCGAGGGATGTTTGCGGCACTAAAAAACCGCGACTTTCGCTTTCTTTGGGCCGGTAATCTCGCGGCTCAGTTTGCCATGCAGATGCAAATGGTGGCCCGAGGCTGGCTCATCTATGCCATGACGCAATCGCCGATGATGCTGACTTGGGTGCTGTTATCCTTTGCTGCGCCATCCTTTCTGTTTTCCTTATTCGGTGGCGTGTTGGCTGACCGTCTGCAGAAAAAGCGCGTAATGATGGTGGCCCAGGGCTTAAACGCCATGGCGACCCTGGTGATGGCGACGATTGTGATGAGCGGTCATGTGACCTTCATGGACTTCATTTACTTCGGCTTATTCAACGGTACCGTATTGGCCTTGAGCATGCCGGCTCGCCAATCAGTAATACCAGAATTAGTGGCTGAAGAGACGCTGTTTAACGCGATGGCATTAAGTACCGCTAGCATGAATCTGTCCAGGGTTTGCGGTCCGGCACTGGCGGGCGCCATCATCGCCATGCTCGCCGATGGCGATACCGCCAACACCTTTGCCGTCGGCGTGGTGTATTACATCATTGCCGCGCTCTACCTGATCGCCGTGGCCTCGTTGATGCTGATGCGCTATCAGGGGAATTCAACTATGGTGGTAGAGCAAAGCGTGTTCGCCGACATCGGCGCTGGTTTAGTCTATATGTGGCGCTCACCGCTCATTTTTGGTTTGTTGTTGATGGCCTTTATTCCCATGTTGTTTGGAATGCCGATCCAGTTTCTGATGCCCGCGTTCAACCAGGACATGTTGCAGGGGGGAGCGGATTCGTTGGGTCTGTTGCTGGCGTTCAATGGCCTGGGCGCCCTGTGTGGCAGCTTGTTGTTGTCGCGTCTCGGCGATCTGCGGCATAAAGGGCTCTGGCTGCTTTTGCTGTCTCTGGGTTGGGCGGTGTTCATGGCGATGTTTGCGTTCACGACCCGATTAGCGTTGGCAGTACCGATGATTGCCCTGGTCGGACTCTGCAGCTCCATGTATATGGCCATGAATATGAGTTTGGTGCAATTGGCCGTGTTGCCGGCGATGCGTGGCCGAGTAAACAGTATTCTGATGATGTCATTTGGCTTGATGCCGGTGGGTGTGATCCCGGTAGGGTATATCGCCGAACACTATGGCATTGACACTTCCTTGTGGATTAGCGCCGTCTGTCTGGCTATAGTCACCCTNGTGCTGGCGGTTTGTATCCCGGCGATCAGACAGATCGATCAGGGTTATGCAAAGCCACCGCCGAAGGCGTGACGCAAAACGTGGCCGTGAGGTTTCGTCAGCAGAACCCAGAGTTTGAGGAACAGATCAAAAATGCGCCAGTAGGCGTCAAAAGAAGTCAGTAAAAAATCATAAAACCGGAGTAGAAGCATGAAAGCTGCCATATTTAGAGAAGTGGGAAAGCCCCTGCAAATCGAGCAAATCAGCATCTCAAAGCCAGGGCCAAGAGAAGTATTGATTAGAACGGCGGCGGCCGGCGTTTGCCATAGTGATCTGCACTTTATCGAGGGTCTATATCCTGCCCAGACACCCATGGTGCTTGGCCATGAATCTGCAGGTATTGTTGAGCAGGTTGGGTCTGACGTCACCTATGTCAAACCCGGCGACCATGTGATCACTTGTCTGTCAGTTTTTTGTGGTCATTGCGAGCAATGTTTGACCGGTCATATGTCCCTGTGTGCCAGTGCTGAAGTGCGTCGGCCCGCCGATGAAGAGCCGCGGTTGTCACATAATAAAGTCATCGTGAACCAGTTTGCCAATCTGTCTTCCTTCGCAGAGCAAATGCTGATTCATGAGCACGCGCTGGTGAAGATTCGAGAAGATATGCCGCTGGATCGCGCCGCCTTGATTGGTTGTGCTGTGACCACTGGTGTGGGGTCCGTGTTTCATACCGCGGCCGTGGCGCCGGGTAGCACGGTGGCTGTCATTGGTTGCGGTGGGGTCGGCCTGTCAGCGATCAACGGCGCAGCGATTGCTGGGGCGGCACGAATTATCGCCATCGATATGGTGGACTCCAAGCTTGAGATGGCGAAAGACTTTGGTGCAACGGATGTGATTAATGGTCGTAATGGCGATGCTGTCGAGCAAGTGATGGAATTAACTAAAGGAGGGGTGCAGTATTCCTTCGAGGCGATTGGTTTGAAGCAAACGGCGGAAGATTCATTCCGCATGCTGAGACCGGGCGGCACCGCAACGATTATCGGTATGATTCCCGTCGGCGTGAAGATCGAGTTGATGGGCGCCGCGTTTCTGCAGGAGAAGAAGATTCAGGGTTCAATGATGGGTTCAAATCGGTTTCGAGTTGACATGCCACGATTCATCGATTTTTATCTGCAAGGTAAGCTGCATCTAGACCAATTGATTTCTAAGCGTATTAAGCTGGAGCAAATCAATGACGCCTTCGCTGATATGAAGACCGGCGCAGTAGCACGCAGTGTTATTGTGTTCGATCAATAGCACTCGTCTTTACGGTTGCTGCATCCGCTTATGCTAGGCCTGGTCGAGGCCTAGTCTGGCATAAGCAGGTGCAGTCGCCTGCGAGGCTCAGGCCGGCTCTTCTTCTTTGAGTCGGATGCGGCTCTTCTTGTCTGGATACTTGGCATTGATGGGCTCATAGAAGGCCCGGATTTTGTCCATATCTTCTTTGACGTTGCCGCTAAGATAGAACGACAGCCCCAGACCTGCCACCTTGTGCTGATAATCGAGGTAGCCACAGACTACTGGAATATTGGCTTCCAGCGCGATCCGGTAAAATCCTGACTTCCAGTATTCCGTGTAGCCGCGAGTGCCACTGGGTGGTACTACGAGCGCGGTGCCATCACCGTGCTTGATTCGCTCGGCAAGCCGCTGGACCAGATTGGTGTTTCGTGATCGCTCGACGGGTATGCCGCCAAAAAAAGTCATTAGCGGGCCAAGCACTGGTACGAACAGGGTGTTCTTAACCAGCCAGTTAATGCGTAGATGCAACGAATAGGCGGCGCCAAGCAGTAAAATGGCATCCCAGTTACTGGTATGCGGCGCAGCGATGATTAACATGTTTTTAGTCATCGGTGCGTCACCCTCCACGCGCCAACGAGTCACAAACAGGATGAATCGACCTAAGTAGTGGGCCGGGGAACTGCATCTGGGGCGTATATCCTGCATGTGTCGTCTTGTCCCTACAGCCTAGGCATCATGGCTGCTGAATATTGTTCTGTTAATGGTCAAGGACCCCGCTGGCCGGGGCGTCTTCTGAATCAATCCGTTTAGCGCAACTCTCGGCCGGTGGTGTGCGGTATGGTCTGTCGCGGGGCTTTATTGGTCAGAATCTAAGGCAGTATAACCAGTTTGGGGCGAGCCCTCCTAGTCTTGCTAGTTCGACGCGTCAAGATGTGGTCGTCCAGGTTTCAGCAGGTATACTGCCAAACGGCATCGCGACGCTGCTATACTGCGAGCCTGGAGTGTTTCACAACACCATAAGCAAATGTGGGTTCAAGTTGTATGCTGATTCAATATATTTTCGTCTTATTTACCTCGATCATTCTTTTAGCCGCTGTCTCTGCCCGGGCAGAGCCTGTAGAGGCCCCAGACGACCCGATTAACGTCACGGTCGAGCAGCAAATCCAACAAGTCGATCTGTGGGTTGCGACTGGCGACAAGGCCAATGCCGCTGCGGGTAATGCCCGAATCAGCCAGTCGCTGGCGCAAGACCCGGAGTGGGTGGCAGGCATACTTGCCCAAGCCAGCAGCGTTGATGCAGCACTGGCCGACGCCGCCGAGACGGTCTTGATGATGTCGGCAGAGGCTCAAAATGCACTGCAGTCGAGTGATTTTGAGACAGCGCTGGCATCCCAGGAAGCCAGCGCTATGCTCGCCAACGACATCTTTGGTGCGAATCACGGGGTAACGCTGGCGTCGCACCGCGATCTTGGGCGGATGTACCGCGAAGCGGGTATGGCGCAAGAGGCTGATCAGTATTACAACCAGGCTTTAGACGGCGCGATGGATGCGCTTGGTGAGCAGCACCCAGTGACCCTCGAGATCAGAGGTCTGATGGCTGAACTCTATGCTGTCGCTGGTTTGGTAGAGGAAGCCTCGCTGATGCAGGCTTCAGTTGTCGAGGGGTTGGACCTGAGTCTGGGTAAGGGACATCCGGCGACGCTGGATGCTCGGTATCTCGGGATTAGTTGGCTGGAAAATTTTGGTGATTATGCCGGTGCGCTGGTTGGGTATGAAACCCTGTGCGCCGATATTGCTGTGACCCATGGCGACTATCACCCAGCAGTCATTGATTGTCTGATCTTGCGTGCGCGTGCGGAGCAGTCTTTGGGCAAGGTCGCGCAAGCAGCAACGACCAATCAGCAGATTCTCGAGCGCTTTGCAGTGACCGTGTCTGGCGTTAACGACCGAGTCTTTAACGTGGTGGCTGATTTGGCAGAGCTATATCGGCAACAAGGCCGTTATCAGGAGAGTAAAGACCTGTTATCGGGTCTGATCCAAACCGCCCTGCAAGTAAAAAACCTTGAGGCGTCTAATCAGGGTAAGGCTTTTCTGGCGCGGACCCTGAAAGACGAGGGCGCTTTGACGAATGCCAGAATTTTAACCGAGGAAGTACTCGAGTTTGGTCTCAGTCAGTGGCTCGATCGGCCTCTCAGTATCTACAATACGCTGTTGGAGTTGGGCGCCATCTATCAGGCTGAGGGCAAGCTGGCCGAGGCTCAGGCGACCTATGAGGAGGCCTACGAGAATTTATCGCGTGACTATGGAGACGTGCATCCATCGACATTGGTCGCCGGCGTCAATCTCGCCCAGATCTATGAAAAGAACGGCTTATATGATCGGGCTGAACCCTTGATGAAGGGAACCCTGGCACGGCTCGAAAAGAATTTTGGTCCGGCGCACCCAGATAGTTTACGCGCCAGAAACAATATGGCCTTGTTAGATGAGAGCCAAGGTAAGTTTGATGAAGCCGAGCCGCTGTATTTGCAGTCCCTTGATATCATGGAAGAGGTCTATGGGCCGAACTATACCGACGTCATCGCCGTCAAAAACAATCTAGCTTATCTATACATGATGATGGGAGATTTCGACTCCGCGGCGAATATGTTTGTCGATGTCCAGCAGCAGTGGCAGATTCAATTTGGTGAATCACACCAAAACACCCTCAAGGCTACTAACAACCTGGGACGGGTTTATCAGAAGCTCAAGCGATTACCAGAAGCTGAGCAACAGATTCAGGTTGCGCTGGCCTTACGCCAGGAAGTGCTTGGTGCTGAACATATCGATAGCATTCGCTCCATGATTGACCTGGGCGGTGTCTACATTGACGAGCAACGTTTGGCAGACGCCGACAGTATTTTGACTGCTGCCTTGACCTTGGCAGAAAATAATTTAGGTGATCAGCATCCGTATACCTTTGATGCACTGAATATGTTGGCGAAAGCGAAAGAAGCGGCGAACGACCTGCAGGCTGCCGTTGATCTGCGCGAGCAAGGTATGAGTCGGCGTAGTGTGTTCCTTGACCGGATGCTCTGGACCACGGGTGAAAATGCCCGAGAAGGCTATATTCGTTTGCATCGGCCTGAGCTGAACGATTACCTGGCCTTGCTAACTCGTCTTGATGCGCCGGATCGGGGTAAAAAAGCTATCAACGCCAGCCTCCAGCGTAAGGGCTTGTTGTTGAAGGTCACTTCAGAAATTCAGCAGATCGCGACGCTGGCGCAAGATCCGACGTTAACAGTCCTTGCTAACAAATTAACAGCTACTCGCAAGGAGCTGGCGTCGCTCACGCTATCGGGGCCGACTGCCGAAACCCTAGGTCGGCATCCCCAGCTGCTACGTGAGCTTGAGCTACAGGTCGATGATCTCCAGGGGCAGTTGGGGCGAGCGAGTGTGCGTTTTAAAAGCTCCATTGCCCATGTCAGTGCCGAGACGCTGGAGGCGATCTTGAAGGAGGATCGGGCGCTGGTGGACTTTCTATTTTATGAGGAGGCTGGCGAGTCTAAGCTGATGGCTGCGGTGGTGCTGAATGAAGGTGGAGACTTACGTTACGAGCTGGTGGAGTACTCAGATCGCGCTACCGT
>JGI20153J14295_10002493_pt1 | contig 13094 bp, 15 predicted proteins | sample COG_03_FD_14295 | JGI IMG/M metagenome (IMG submission 14295) | reverse complement strand
AGGGAATTCATTTTCGAAATAAGCAATTTCGTTATGTCGAATTGATGTGATGCTTAGGTCAGGTACACGCGCCGTATCGCCGAGGGCTAAAGTGTACAGAGGTGTATTGAGTTTAGAGATTTGGTAGTAAGGATGAATGCCTCGATTGTAATTCCCATCCGAGGCCATGAGTACTCCTGCGAGATTTCTGTTGTGAAACCGATCATGAATACCTTGCAGAGCATTTGAAATGTCGGTGCTATTTTCTGTGAATTTATCGACCAAGCCGTTTTTAAGATCTCTTCCAAAATGATAAGTATAGACTTCATAATCGTCTGATAGCTGGCGATTGTTTTCGAAAACCGTGTTTTTAAATTCTGTTTTGTAGTAGGTCGAATCCGCATGGTTTAGAATGGAAGTAGAAGCATCTTGTAAAAACACAAGAATTGGTTTTTCAACGTCCTTAGAATTTTGCAGCCATTTTGGTTTGAGAACCAAAAGTGATACGATCAATAAAGAAATAAACCTCAAGGAAAATAGAAGGATCCTTGAGGATTTTGGTGCATTTGAGAAGCGGTCGTCCTTTCGGTATACAAAAACCGCAAGTAGCAATGAAAAGATCACTGCTACTGCGATTAAAATGGGATGTTCAAAGAGAATCATCGGCGAGAAGGGGCTCTAGGTTAGCATTCCGCCACAAACATGAAGGGTTTGACCGGTAACATAGCCAGACAAGTCAGAAGCTAAAAATAAAGTTGCATTTGCAACATCCTCTGGGGAGCCCCCTCTTTTTAGCGGGATGGAATTTCTCCAGTTGGCAATCACTTCTTCACCGAGTTTCTCGGTCATCTCAGTTTCAATAAATCCAGGAGCAATTGCATTACAACGAATGTTACGTGATCCTAATTCCAGTGCAACAGATTTTGTAAAACCAATAACTCCAGCTTTGGATGCTGCGTAATTTGACTGTCCTGCATTGCCTTTAACACCTACTACGGAAGTCATGTTTACAATAGATCCGGCTCTTTGTTTGAGCATGGTTCTCTGTACCGCTTTGGTCATGTTGAAGATGGACTTTAAATTAACTTCTAAAACACGATCAAAGTCTTCTTCGCTCATGCGCATTAGTAAATTATCTTTTGTAATTCCGGCATTGTTTACCAAGACATCAATAGAACTGAAGTTTTCGAGGACATCTTTTACGAACGATTCAGCCTCTAACAGGATGGAAGCATCTGATTTGTATGCTTTCGCTTTAACACCGAGGTCTTGAAGTTCCTTTTCTAGAGCCAGAGCTTTATCTTGGGAAGAGACGTATGTAAAAGCTACGTCAGCACCTTGCTCGGCTAGTTTTATTGCGACTCCTCTACCGATGCCACGCGTGGCTCCGGTTACAATAGCTGTTTTTCCTTGAAGTAATTGCATGTTATGGGGTACTTTATTTGATGATTGAGTTAATATGTTCTGTGTACTGAATTGGCGACATGGCCTGATAGCCGGTTCGACCGATTTCATTTTTGTAAGCATCCATTAGAATGACAGTGGGATAAGATCGTATTTGAAACTTTCGAGCCAGTTCTATTTGCCTTTGTGGTAAATCGCGTTTCCCTTTGGGGAAATCTAGTTCGAGTAAAATTAGATTTTCATTGGCATAATCGATAAAATCTTTTTCGACTAATATTTGACGATCTAGTTTACGACACCAACTACACCAATCCTTGCCTGTAAAAAAGACAAAAATAGATTTACCCGTATTTTTTGAAGCCATGAGTGCCCGATCAACATCCGTAAACCAGAGTTTATCTGTTCTTTGGATGTTTTCTGCAGCAAAGTTTTCTTTGGTCTCAGAATTGGCGGAATTCATCTGACAAGAAACAGCAAGTAGAATGAAGGTTGTGAAAATTAGTTTCTTCATGTTGTAGTTTCGATTTTACTTGGCTAAAGTAAGGAATTATTGTGAGCAAAAGTATGGGTAAATCTCCTCATGCATACTTTTCATTTTATACAAGATAAATCATCATACGTTATTCTACTGCAATCCTTATATTTGCTTTAATATTTGATTTATGGCTAGATTATTGGCATTGGATTACGGAACGAAACGTGTGGGCATCGCAATTACCGACGAACTTCAGATAATTGCTTCTGGGTTATGCACTGTTAGAGCTCATGATTGCATGGATTTTTTGAAAGATTACATCTCTAAAGAATCCGTGTCATCGATTGTTGTGGGTCTTCCTAAAGACTTGAACAACCAGAAAACAGATGCGACACCCTACGTTAAAGGTTTTGCCAAACAATTGAGAAAGCAGTTCCCGGATTTGGAGGTGCACTTTGTAGACGAGCGTTTCACCTCTAAAATGGCTTTCCAATCAATGATTGACGGGGGTGTGAAAAAGAAAGATCGACAAAATAAAGCCTTGGTGGATGAGGTGAGTGCGACCCTCATTTTACAATCATTTATGGAACAAAGAAATTTTAAAATTTAACTATGTTTTTACCCATCGTAGCATACGGAGACCCTGTTTTAAAAGAAGTCGCTGATGACATTTCTTCGGATCATCCAAATCTAAAAGAACTTATTGAGAACATGTACGAAACGATGTACGCATCTCATGGGGTTGGATTGGCGGCACCACAAATTGGGAAGTCCATCCGAGTATTCGTTATTGATTGTTCGACTTTTGAAGAAGATGAACCTGAATTGTCAGGGTTTAAAAAGACCTTCATCAATGCAGAAATTTTGGAAGAAGAAGGCGATGCGTGGCTTTTTAAAGAAGGTTGTTTGAGCATTCCGGAAGTTCGAGAAGAAGTTTCTCGTCATCCTAAAATCACCATTCGCTATTGCGATGAAGATTTTGTGGAGCACACAGAGTCTTATGAGGGCCTTGCTGCTCGGGTTATCCAACATGAGTACGATCACATCGAAGGTGTTTTATTCACCGACTATTTATCTCCGCTTCGCAAACGGATGATAAAAAGACGCTTGGAAGACATTCGTGACGGTAAGATCAAGTCAGAATACCGCATGCGATTTTACAAATCCAAAAGGCGAAAACGATGAGGTGTTTTTTTCTTTGTCTTCTTTTTTTATCGATATTCACCTCGTGTGTGGATCGAGAAAAAAACGATTACAAAACCATTGAAACTATCGAATCTAAGTTGAGAACCCAACAAGATTTATCCAACGACTCTGTTTTTGCAGAACAACTTTTACAGGCATACCGTATTTTTTTGAGTTCTCATCCTCAATCGTCAAAAAAACCAGAACTTTTATTCAAATACGCCGAGGTTTTAAAAGGGCAATCCAGGTGGTTGAATGCGGTCGAAATCTTTCATCAAGTCCATGACAAACACGCAGATTCGCCTCTAGCACCCTTGGCTTTGTTTCAACAAGCCCATTGTTTTGAGAAACTTGAACAGCGACTTACTGCTAAAAACACCTACCAAGAATTCATCAGGCGTTATCCTGAGCATCCCTATATAGAACAAGCAAAGGGAATGATTGCCTTGCTGCAGTATTCCGATCAAGAACTCATGCAACAATTTCAAGAATGATGCTTTTTCGAACGCTTTTATTGATGTTTATGTTTTCTTGTTTGGTGCAAGCTCAGGTAACGCATCGGTATTTGGTTCGTTTAAATCCTAAGCTCAGTCATGCCGACATACAGCACAAGATAATCGGCAGTACTTTTGCCTACCCATCTGCCGACAAGCACGCTTCTTTTTTTAGTGATTTTCTTTATTTGGTAGTATCTGACACAACGGTTTTGGTTGAAATGCTTGCCTCGGGAGAGATTATGTATTGGGAGCGACCTCTCCACAGAACCTTAGAATTTGAACCCTCAGACATACACCTCTCAAAACAGTGGCATTTGGAAAAGATTCAGGCAGGACTTGCTTGGGACATCGCCCAAGGAGACTCCACGTATGTATTGGGTATTGTAGATTCCGGAGTCGATTATACCCATGAAGATCTTAAAGCGAATTTAGCTTACAATCACGATGACCCGTTGAATGGGGTGGATGATGATGGAGATGGATATGTTGATAATTATTACGGCTGGGATTTTGGTTCCGACGATAGCAACCCAATGGTTGATGAGGGCGGTGCGCACGGTCACGTAATTGCTGGAGTCGCATCGGCAAGCACAGCCAATGAATTGGGAAGTGCATCACCCGGGTATCGCTGTCGATATTTACCGGTAAAAGTTACAAATACTCAGGGGCAAATTGTTCATACCAACGAAGCCATCTTTTACGCGGCTCAAATGGGAGCCCAAGTAATTAATTGTTCCTTTGGTAGTTTGCAGTATCGACAATCTGAGGCGGATGTGATTGAATATGTGACCAACGTTATGGATGTTTTGGTTGTAGCATCGGCAGGTAATCGGGGAGCAGATGTTGATTTTTATCCTGCCGCTTTAGATTTGGTTATCGGTGTGGGAGCTACGGATGAAAATGATTGCAAAACAGACATTTCAAATTACGGATCTAGCGTCGATGTCATGGCTCCTGGTTCGGCGATTTACGGACCGTATTCCAGCAATCAATATGCGTACAGCAACGGAACCTCAATTTCATCGGCAATCGTATCAAGTGCAGCAATTCTGTTGCGCTCGCATTTTCCTGATGAAACGGTTTTTCAGATTCGAAGTAGAATACTCAATTCAGCAGACGATGTTGATGCCTACAATTTTCCTTACGCGCAAAAAATGGGGGCAGGTCGTCTCAACCTGTTCAGAGCCGTTTTGCATTCGCCTCCCATTTCTGAAGAATCCATGCTGATAAAGGTTCGACCAAACCCGAATATCGGAGTTTTTAATTTGGATTTGTACGTTCAAGAGCTTGGAAATTATCAAGTATCTGTTTTCGATGTCTACGGAAAGTTGTATTATCGCGAAGATTTTGGTGCGGACACCAATTTTATTGAAAAGCTTTTAACCTTAGAATACTTAAATCAGGGTTGTTACACGGTACAAGTTTCCAACGCTAGCGTTAAATCGAGTATCTTGTTTGTCGTCCTAGAGTGAGTGTTAAACTAAAATAATCAGAAATGAATATTGACGGAATCATCGCAGTTTCAGGAAAGCCAGGACTTTACAAAGTTATTGGTCAAACAAAAAATGGTGTGATTGTAACCAGCTTGTCTGACGGTAAAAAGTTGGCCATGTCGACAAGCTCAAAGATGAGTGCTCTACAAGACATCGCGATTTATACGTATTCGGAAGAAATTCCTTTGGTGGATGTTCTTGAAAAAATACGAATCAAACAAGAAGGGAAAGCAGCCATAGGACATAAGTCTTCTGCGGCGGTTTTGTCTGATTATTTTAGAACCATTTTAGACGATTACGATGAGGATCGTGTTTATCCGTCCGATATTAAAAAAGTTATTTCATGGTACAACAGCTTGCAAAAAGAAGGCTTGGCTGTTGAGACTGTCGACGAAGCAGAGGAAGTCGTAGAGGAGAAGAAGGCCGTCAAAAAGCCAAAAGCCAAAGTCAAAGCCAAGACGATGCCTAAAGCAAAATCGAAACCAAAGACTGCAGCAAAGCCCAAGACCATAGCGAAGTCAAGTAAAAAGTAATGTATTGCCCATACGATTCGCTTTAAAAGGCAATTTATTTTAAAAAATAGGTATTTTTGAAGGCTCCAGATGGAGCCTTTTTTAATATGATTTAACAAACCGATGAGAAATTTTTTACCTAAAGATTTAACCATAAACAGTTGGGAACAAATTCAAAGTTATTTTGAAGACTTAAAAGAAAGAGAAATTCACTCGGTAGCAGCTCTTAAAACTTGGATGCAAGACCGAAGCGAGTTGGATGCCGTATTGTCGGAAGATATGGCCTGGCGTTACATTAAAATGAACATCGATACGACGGATGAGAATTTGCAAAAGTCCTTTCGTTTTTTTGTGGAAGAAATCAGTCCCAACACCGCGCCTTACGACGATGGTTTTAACAATAAATTGGTAGCGTCACCTTATTTACAAGAATTGGATGCTGAGGGTTATTTCATTTACCTCAGAAGTGTGAAAAACTCCATACAACTCTATCGAGAAGAGAACATACCCTTGTTTACTTCTTTAGCCAACAAAGCACAGAAGTTTGGAGAGATATCGGCGCAGATGACGGTGAATGTTGAAGGAAAAGAAATGACGCTTCAGCAAGCCGGAGTGCTTCTTAAAAATACCGACAGAGGCCAACGTAAAGAGGCTTTTGACAAAATCAACGCCCGTAGGCTTGAAGATAAAACAGCTTTGGATGCGCTTTTGGATACCTTGATTGAGGAGCGTCAACAAGTGGCTAAAAACGCCGACTTCGAAAACTTTAGAGATTACAAGTTTCAGGCGATGGGTCGCTTTGATTACTCCAAGGAAGATTGTTTTAAGTTCCACGAATCCATTGAAAAAGAAATTGTACCCCTCATTCGCGAAATACATAAAGAACGTCAAGCAAGCTTAGGCTTGGATCAATTAAAGCCCTGGGACATGCAAGTGGATCCGAACGGTAACGAACCCCTAAAACCTTTTGAAGGCGGGGAGGAGCTTTTGGATAAATGCATCGAATGCTTTGATCGAATTCGACCATTTTACGGGGCTTGTTTGCGTGAAATGAAAAAAATGGGCCATCTGGATTTGGTCTCCCGAAAAGGAAAAGCACCCGGCGGATTTATGTACCCGCTATACGAAACAGGCGTTCCTTTTATTTATATGAATGCGGTGGGCTTACTCAGAGATGCTGTGACCATGGTTCACGAGGGTGGTCATGCCATTCATTCCTTTAAAACCAAAGATTTAGAGCTTACCGACTTTAAAAGTACACCTTCAGAAGTCGCCGAATTGGCCTCCATGAGTATGGAGCTTATTTCCATGGAGCACTGGAACGTATTCTTTACCGATAAAGAGCAATGGCGTCGTGCTCGTAAAGAACAATTGCAAGGTGTTTTAGCCACCCTGCCTTGGGTTGCCATGGTGGACGAGTTTCAGCACTGGTTGTATGAAAATGCAGGGCACAGTCATGAAGATCGTCACAACCAATGGCTGTCCATTTCCAAACGTTACGGTACCGGACGGGTGGATTGGTCGGGATATGATGAGGAACACAAAACGGCTTGGCAAAGGCAACTGCACATATACGAAGTACCGTTTTACTATATAGAATACGGAATGGCTCAGTTAGGCGCCATTGCAGTTTGGCGCAATTACAAACAAAATGCTGAAAAGGCCTTAGACGCTTACGATAAAGCCCTAAGCTTGGGATACACTAAAACCATCGGAGAAATCTACACTGCTGCCGACATCAAGTTTGATTTCTCAGCGGCGTACGTAAAAGAACTGGCGGATTTTGTAAAGCAAGAACTGGAACTACTTCAGGCTTAAGTTTTAATCTTTGTTGGCTTTGTAAGGCATTACAGACCCCTAGATCTAACCCAGATTAAGCAGGATGTGGTTACTATTTGGCTGTCTTCCAACTGAGTATAAATTCAAGTTAAAAAAAAGTGATTTTTTTTTGTGAACTGTTTGTAGGCCTTGAAAAATCATCTATATTTGCCTCGCTGTTAAAGACAAGTTCTTTAGTAAACTTGGTCTGGTAGTTCAGTTGGTTAGAATACCTGCCTGTCACGCAGGGGGTCGCGAGTTCGAGTCTCGTCCAGACCGCAGCAAAAATGAAAACTCCTCCGTTCATCCGGGGGAGTTTTTTTTATCTCACATTTTTCTCTTTTATCCAGTTCACGTTAGACTTTCAATCCTTCGATATCAATGTTTTAATTGGTTTTTTTTAAGATGGATCAGAAACTAAAAACGGATTTCATGCATCTTTTACTACATATTAATTATCTATCTGTATTTTGCTTTCGCATCATAAAGGGTAAAATTACCTATTGTATATAGAAATATAGTTTTATACATTTAGCTATTATAAACCAAAAAGTTCTAAAACGTATGAAATGTAAAAATGTATTTACCTTAATGTCCTTTGTTGGGATCTTGTTGTTGACTTCATGTGATAAAAGTACGCAGCCATCAGCTCTGGAGGGGCAAAAAATTAATTTTGAAGAATTGTTAAATCATGTCAATGAAAATATTGAAGTTGATGACCATAAAGAATTGCATATTGAATTTGAGTTTGATAAAGGAAAAGAAGAGGTTTTAGTTTCTAAGGTTTTTCAGCAAGATTTTCCAGAACATTTCATTCCAATAGATTTGAATGACAATGTAAGACAATCAAAATACTCCATCAGTTGCGACAATGGAGCAAGCTCGTGGGATAACGATTGCAACAAACCTATGGCATGTGCCAGGCTCGTTAAAAGATGTTTGGATCAAGGGGGTTGTGCAAATGTTTGCGCGGCAAGAATCGTTTATTACAAACCTATGAGACACTTTGTTATATACAGAAAGCATGCCAGTCATTCGCTCTAACGTCACCATTACTCCTCGGTAACAGAGGCTTTTTTTATTGGGAAAAAACGGTTGATTCATTTCTCCTAAATTATTGTCGAGCTGGATTAGACAACTTAAACCTTCCTAATTTGTCTTTTTACTACATTTTAAATTTCTATCTGTTTTTGCTCTCGCTACATAAAGGGTGAAATCACCTATTTTATATAAAAATATAGTTTTATAGATTTAATGATTATAAACCAAAAAGTTCTATATAATGAAAAAATTAATTGCATTGAGTATCGGAGTTGTTTGTTTTGCCTCCTGCAACAAAGACAAAGTTTTACCTGAAGAAATTTCCAAAAAAACACTTGAAACGGCTTACATAGTTAGTGAAGTTGAGGTGAAAAAAGTGGGGGATTACCACAATGAAACTTTGGCAACAGTTTTTAAAGATTTCGATTGGGATGCTGAGGATCAAAAAATCGAATTGATTAAACGGTTTCAGCTAAACAAAATTGTTTTGGATGATTTTCAAAAAGAAGATCTGGAGTTGTCTGGTGAGGAAATTGAAAATAAATATGTATCTCTTTTAAAAAATAAGATGAGCGTAAAGGCTTACTCTTATGTTGATGAGGTTATGGGCTTATTAGAAAGCACCAATCATTGTTCTGAATTTTCCAAAGATTTAATTTTATTAAAAAACAAGGCCATGTTTGCTTATGAAAATAAAGAGTTCAGTTCTACAGAAGTCAATTCCCTGCTTGTCACTTTTGGTGTTTTTGAGAGTTCTGCACGATTTTGGGCTCCTATTGAAAGTGGAGGTACTGGAACGGGCCATAGTGTATTGGTTAAAGCACACAGTGAGGATGGAAAAAGGTATTCGTTTAATTGGAAAAATGCAGTAACAAGTGACGGTATTTCTGCTGGAGTTGGAATGTTAGGAGTTGCTGCTACAGGGATTGTTGGTGGGCCTATAGGTTGGATCAGTTTGGCCGTTGTTGCAGGAAGTTCTGCAACTAGATCTGCGATTGCAGGCTGTACTTTAGAGTGAATTTTATGAAAAAAGATAAAACGCTGTTTACTAAATATTTTAAAAGATATTTTTGGCTGATTTTGTTGGTATCGTACATCATTAATTTTGTAATCTATTATGGTTTTTTATGCTTAGAATATAAAATGCAAAATGATGCAAATGAGGTAACGGTTAATGTTGGCAATGAATTAATTATAAAATCATTACTCTTCGCAGCAATTAGCCAATCTCTTCCGATTTACCTTAGATTTTTTGCGATAAAAAATAAAGATATTTAGTTGTTTTGATTAAAATTAATAAAGCCTCTATTGTAGAGGCTTTTTTTATTGTTTAAATCCATGCAATCCGTTTACCCATAGTTTTCGTAAACACATAATTTAGAAACGTGGGTATTTGCACATGATGATGCATCCTGATAATTTTTCTTTCAAAAAACAGTACCCGCTCATCTAAGCTTTTCTGTATCTTGGTCTTAGATAAGATCAATGTTTATTCATTAAAAACAGCAAGGCTATGGATCTGTATGACGTTTCTTTTTTACTGTCCACCCTTTGGGTAGGGCCTTTTTGGTTTGCGATGCTGTTGAACCCAGAAGCAGCGAAAACCCATAAGCTAATGAAAGGCCCCTGGTTTTTTGTGGGGCCTATCACTGTCTGGTTTTTGATATTCATTTTTGATTTAGGAAGTTTTTCATCCATGGAAGATTCTACTATGGGTTTTGTTGAAGCCATGGCCCAGGCGCTGTCAAGCAAATCGGCTTTCACAGCCACCTGGGCCCATGTGGTGGTGGGCGATATTTTTGTCACACGATGGATTTGGAAGCGCTGTCTCCGACTAGGATTGAAACCCTGGCCCAGAAGGGTTTCTGTTTTTTTTGGTGTGGTGTTGATGCCGGTGGGCTTATTTCTGTATTTCGTGTTTGCAAAATTTCATTTGTCAAGAAAGTCAGGCGAGGATCCTTCATGAATGGTGTATTAGGCGTAAATTTACAGCTCGATATGATTTAATTTAAGACCTTTAAATGCGATGCTTGAAAGTTATTTTTGCTGTCCGTATTGTTTTGAAGAGCAATGTAAATTGGTTGATTTTAGCATCAATCATCAAGTTTTCATCGAAGATTGTGAGGTTTGTTGCAATCCCATAGAGTTTTCCATTCGTATTGATGATGGTGCTATTCAACAATTTGATGCAATTGCCATCGGACAATAACTCGATTCCAATTAATTTTCAGTAAATTTGTATAAGAAAAAAATAATATAGTTATGCAAAAAAGAATCTACCTCTCCGTCTTTATACTTCTTTTGGCAATCATGCCAGTTAAATCTCAGACGAGTGTTCAGGGACAAATAGACTCCATCATGACTATTTATCCCAACTGTATGGATTATCCTATGGATGTGCTTATGACTTTGGATTCTTTGTTTCAAGTATTAGACAGTCAGCAAGCTTCTGATGACGGCAATCACGATCACGACGGTCACGATCACGATCACGGCCACGGCCACGACGATGTGACTGACCTTCAGAAGATCTCTGACCCAAAACTCATCGCTTATTTTAACACCAATTACCCAGACTTGTTGAATGATGAATTTCAGCCTGATCCATTGAAAGTGGGTGAAATAACCCTTTTGAACTTGGACAATCTGGGTTTGGTGAACATCAACGGTCTTTCGCAGTTCACTAATTTACAAACCCTTTCTGTTAATGTGAATGGCTTAACTGAACTTTCCGATTTACCCGAAAGTTTGGAGTATTTGTATGCACGAAACAATCAGATTAACTTTTTGGGAGATTTTCCTTCAAGCCTCAAAAAGATTGATTTGCGTTCTAACAGCCTCACCTATGTAAACCCATTTCCTGAGGGAGTGAAAGATTTAAAACTTTGTTTTAATAACATCGCTACCATTTCAGAACTTCCTGACAGTCTTGAAATTTTTTATTGTGCGTACAACAATTTGAATGCGTTGCCCGATTTCCCAAAAAATCTTACCACAGCTCTTGTTTACAACAATCAAATCAGCCAAATAGGTGCTTTATCTCTTGCAATCAATCAGTTGCGAATACAAAACAATCTACTTACCGAATTACCTGATTTACCCGAAAGTATGATTGATCTTAACATTCAAAACAATCCGATCTCTTGTATCCGACAATATCCAATTGCGTTGAGTCAACTATTGAGTTCGTATCCTTCCTGTCAAATTTTGTCTGTTGATTCTCAGGAAACTTTCAATCCCTTTGCATTTGATATGGGAGCAGGGTGGAACATGTTTGGATTCGCTTGTCCAGACTCTACAGACCTGTTGGAAGCATTTTCTGAACTTGTAGATTTCATTGTGATTGTCAAAAACAATGAGGGTGCAGCTTACTTACCTGAATACGGTTTTAACGGAGTGGGATATTTAATTCCCGGTCATGGATATCAGGTGAAGTTAGAAGAAGCAGTAAATAACTTTCATCTCTGTGATTATGTTTTTTCATCAGACACCAATCTTGAGGATCTTAATTTGTCTTTGCAAGACAGTATTTTGCATTTAAAAAAGCTTGTGGGATGTAGCGATTTACTCGCTACAAATTACAACGAAAATGTGCTTTATGATGACGGTACTTGCGAATATGAATGTACGGATACCTGGGATGACCTGATAGATTATTCTTGCATCGAATCGGCCTATCCCGAAGTATGTAGCCCTTATGTGGTTTATCGTAAAAGCACCGAAGCCAACCATATAGAAAATCCTGGGGGAATTTGTTACGATGTACACCCACCATCCAGCGGTTCTCATCGGCCCATGTGGGGGAAATGGGGTACCTACGATTACATGCCGCCTCAAAGGTATTTGCACAATCTTGAGCACGGAGGGATCGCACTGTTGTACAATCCTTGTGTGGATTCGTCCGTCATTGACGCTTTGGAAGCTTTTGCATGCGCTCGTGCATCGGATGATGGAGGTACCTTTCGCTACATCTTAACGCCTTACCATGACTTGCCAACCAACATTGCCGTGTTGGCCTGGGAGTGGTCTTATTTCAACAATTGTTTTGATGCCAACGGAATTTCTGAATTTGTAGACGAACATTACAGAAAAGCTCCTGAAGATTTTTATTTCAATGGAACCTACGACAATCTATTCTTAGGGCGTTGCCCAGAATAAACACAAGAGCTAAACCCACAGAATACTTTGAGACTAGTCCACCACTAAAAATAATCCATTCTTTTTAAAAGTAGATGAAAGTAAAACGGAATGTAGTTTGGTTGAAACGAGATTTGCGCACACAAGATCACTTGCCCTTTCATCAAGCAGAATTAGATTCCATCGATTATTTACCCATTTATATTTTTGAGTCCGATTTATTATCACATCCGGATACCTCCGAAAGACATTTGCAGTTTATTTACCGTTCCATCGCACAAATGAATGAGGTTTTATCGGCGTATGGGAGGGAGGTAATCATTTTCCATACTTCAGCATTTGAGGCCTTTGAGTATTTAGCGGAGCAATTTGATTTGGATACGATTTATTCTTATCAAGAGTCGGGTGTTCAAAATACTTGGAATCGAGACAAGACATTGAAAACATTTTTTCGTGACTTGGGCATTTCGTGGAGGGAGTTTGAAAAAGACAATGTTCTGAGGGGTATACAAAATCGGGCCGACTGGGATAAGATTTGGTATCAAAAAATTTA
>JGI20153J14295_10002490_pt1 | contig 13100 bp, 5 predicted proteins | sample COG_03_FD_14295 | JGI IMG/M metagenome (IMG submission 14295) | reverse complement strand
ATTAGCCGCAACTGGCACAATACGCAGCACCGCTGTCGAGGCCGAGGACATCGCTTGGTTTCTTGCACAGGAATTGTTACTGCATTATCGCGATCGACTTGTTGCCCGATTCGAGCTTCCACAAGACGCGAATGATGCAGAGTCTGTTATGGAAGCAGTAGCGAAAGCACGCGCCTGCATAAAAGCAGGACACCGTATTGACTGGCATAAAGCATCAGAAGCCCTGTTAAATGAATTCCGTTCGGGCAAGCTCGGCAGATTCAGTTTAGAGCGGCCTCCAACTTGAAGCATTTTACTTAAGGCAAGCGGAGCAAACCAGCGCCCAATTACCACCGTACAACCAAAGAATAAGACGCTCAACCCACCACAGAATAATTACTGCGCACAGTGCGCGTTAAGACCAAAGCGAGACCTTATGAACAAGCCAACACAGCCGCCTCTCGATGGATCTACTGAAGTTACTCCACCCGAGGCGGCTCACTCAGCATTCGATTGGCTCCGCAGCGAGCGCATCGATTCGTTAAACCTGACCATGGAGCATTATGTGCATCGCGTCACCGGCGCGGCTCACTATCACCTCGCGAGCAGCAACGATGAAAACGTTTTTCTCGTTGGTTTTCGCACCGTTCCAAGCGATTCAAAGGGCGTTGCGCATATTCTCGAGCACACTGCACTGTGCGGGAGCGAGAAATACCCAGTTCGCGATCCGTTTTTTATGATGATACGACGCTCGCTCAACACGTTCATGAATGCGTTTACGAGCAGCGACTGGACCGCCTACCCTTTCGCCAGCAAGAACCGGAAGGATTTTAACAACCTCTTAGAGGTTTATTTAGANGCGGCCTTCTTCTCGCGCCTTGATGAATTAGATTTTGCCCAAGAGGGACATCGACTCGAATTTGCCAAGCTCGACGACCCAACAACCGACCTTCAATACAAAGGCGTGGTTTATAATGANATGAAGGGTGCGATGAGCTCAACCAATAGCGTTCTCTGGCAGACGCTAAGCAAGCACTTGTTTCCTACCACTACTTACCACTACAACAGTGGCGGAGAGCCGGAAGATATTCCTAGCCTCAGCTATGAAGAACTCACCGCGTTTTACCGGTCGCATTATCATCCAAGTAACGCAGTGTTCATGACATTCGGCAACATCTCAGCGCATGAGCACCAAGAGAGAATCGAGTCACTTGCGCTGCATCGTTTTGAGATGCTTGATGAGAAAATCGAAATTTTGGACGAGGTACGTTATTCGGCGCCGATTCGAGTGGAAGAAACCTTTGCAGCCGAACCACAAGAAGCGCCGCAAGGGCATGTCGTGTTGGGCTGGTTGCTCGGCAAAAGCAGCAATAGCGAAGAGCTTTTCAAAGCGGAATTGCTTACCGCTGTCTTGATGGACAACAGTGGAAGCCCCCTACTCGCTGCACTCGAGACGAGTGAATTGGGATCGTCTCCCTCACCAATGTGTGGGCTTGAAGATTCGAATCGTGAAATGAGTTTCATGGCAGGCCTCGAAGGCTGCGAGCCGGAGGCCAGTGATGCCGTGGAGGCGTTGATTATTGGTACTCTCGAGAGAATCGTCGAAGAGGGAATAGATCAAGAACATGTACTCGCTGCGCTGCATCAGCTTGAGCTTAGCCATCGCGAAATTGCCGGCGACAGTTACCCATACGGTTTACAACTTATTCTTGCAGGCCTTTCCAGTGCGATGCACCGCGGTGATCCGATCGAATTAATGGACATTGATCCGGTTCTTGAGACACTGCGCGAAGAGGTTATGTCCCCTGACTTTATCCCCAACTTAATCCAGACGCTGCTGTTGGATAATAAGCATCGCTTAACGCTAACCTTAACCCCTGATTTTGAGCTCGCCGAGCGAAAGGAAATCGCCGAGCGCGAAAAGCTTGCGGCGATAAAAGGCGCGCTGTCACCAGAACAGATAGACGCCATCGTTGCCCGCAGCATCGCGCTAGAAGCACGCCAAAGTGCCGAAGACGATCCATCAATTTTACCTAAGGTGGGTAAAGAAGATGTGCCAGCGACGATTTCGGAGCCGCAGGCAACTTTAAGGGTACTCGCAACCGGTGACTCGTTGAGTTATTACGGGCAAGGAACTAATGGCCTCGCTTATCAGCAAGTTGTTTATGCGCTGCCTTCGCTTCCGCAAGAATTACTCGAAATACTCCCGCTCTACACCAGCTGCGTAACCGAACTCGGTGTTGGCGCGCGCGACTATGCCCAGACCCAAGCCTGGCAGGCGCAAATCTGCGGCGGCATAAACTGTTTCAGCAGCATCAAAAGCCATCAAGACGATGAACAGCAGGTGCAAGGTACCCTGACGTTCTCCTCAAAATGCCTCCGCGCCAACAGTCAGGCCCTCAGCGAATTGCTAGCCGAAACTATTGAGGGCGTGCGTTTCGACGAAGAGCAAAGAATTGCCGAACTGATCGAACAAATCACCACCCGCAAGCTAAGCAGCATTACAGGTTCAGGGCATTCCCTCGCCATGAGCGCCGCGAGCAGTGGCTGGTCTCCGACGGCACAGATGAATCATCAATACGCAGGCCTCGCGGGTTTGATTCGATTGAAGAAGATACGCGAGTCCCTCAAAAACACCCAAGAACGCGCCGCTCTGTTACGACGCTTTAAGACGCTTCATGAGCTGGTGACCTCCGCGGATCGACAGTTTTTACTCATTGGCGAACCTGAGTGCGAAGAATTGCTGTCAGCGCCGGTAGCTCAGGCTTGGGCGACAAAAAGCAACGAGAACGCGCTCGATGATTTTACGCTCGAGCCCATTAGACAATCTGTTGCTCAGGCATGGACAACATCGACGCAAGTCAATTTCTGCGCCCAAGCGTACCCGACCGTGCCGGCGAATCATAAAGATCACCCGACGCTGCAGGTGCTTGCTGGATTCCTTCGCAATGGCTACTTACACAGCGCAATTCGCGAGAAAGGCGGCGCATACGGCGGCGGTGCGAGCCAAGACGGCTCTTCTGCGTCGTTTAGATTTTACAGCTATCGTGACCCTAGACTGGAAGAGACGCTTACAGACTTTGCCAAATCCATTGATTGGTTGCTTAACACCGAACATGCCGACAATCAGCTCGAAGAGGCAGTGCTTGGTGTGATCGCCGCAATGGATAAACCTTCGTCGCCGGCGGGTGAGGCTAAAGCCGCTTTTTACAACAGAGTATTCGGCCGCAGCATCGATCAGCGCATGACATTCAGAGAGCGCGTGCTCGCCACCACATTTGATGAGCTCAGAGCAGTCGCCGAGCGCTATTTCGTGGGCGTCACTCCAAGCGTTGCGGTAATTACATCAGCTAATGCAGCACAAACGCTTAAAATAGAAGGGTTGGAAGTAATTAAAATCTAGTTATTTCAATAATTTAAGCAATTTTTGAGAAACAAAAAATATTTATTGTCGTGTTGGGAACTCTCCTAGGAAGGCGGGGTCTTATTAAGTGTAGATAGATAGTATTCAAAATTGTGGGTTTTGAGCCATTTATCTCTCCCTTGATAGATTGACCGCCGCTAAGGTGGTCCTTAAATAGGCCTTCATGCCTTAAGCCTGCGATCTTCGGATCGCGGGCTTTTCTTTGTATAATGCCAGCCACCTTATCCCCCTGATTAAGATCCAAGCAGCTTATGCAAAAACACCAAGATGCTCAGACCGAAGCTATTCGCGTCACCCTCATCGGTATGGCTTTAGACCTCGCGCTTGGCGTGGGCAAAATAATCGGCGGGGTTTTTACCTCGTCATTCGCGCTTGTCGCCGACGGTGTGCACTCTTTAACTGATGCAGCGACGGACATCTTTGTTCTTATTATCGCCCGCACCGCCTATGCAGCGCCCGATAGAGGTCATCCTTACGGGCATGGCCGCTTCGAAGCTGTCGGCACTATCGTGATGGGTATTGTCTTCTTTTTCACGGCCGGAATACTTCTCTATGATGCGAGCGAACGATTCGCCACATTAGATGATCTCGCCATTCCGGGTGTTTTTGGCGCACTAATAGCAGCGGCCTCAATTGCTAGCAAAGAGTGGATCTATCGATTCACGTTAGCAGCAGCTAACCGTCTTAATTCGAGTCTTCTTCGCGCAAACGCTTGGCATAGCAGGAGTGATGCACTTTCATCTGTCGCTGTATTGATCGGTATCGTTGGGGCGCAGTTCGGTATTGTCTGGCTCGATACTATGGCAGCCGTCATCGTTGCGCTTCTCATCGCCAAAATAGGCTGGGAACTATGCGCCGAAAGCATTCGCGAACTTGTCGACAGCGCTTTACCCGATAAAAGACGCGGGGAGTTCGAAGCCTGTTTAGAGGAAACACCGGGGGTCAGGGGCATTACAGACCTCCGCTCTAGGCTTTCGGGCGGCAAAGCTATTGTCGAGGTTCACCTTGCTGTCGACCCACGGATCTCAGTCTCGGAGGGACATCAGATAGGCGCAGCTGCGAGTAAAAGGCTGCGGCAAAAATTTACCGACATAAGTGAGGTAATCCCGCATATCGACCCGCAGGGCAATCCAGATCACGACCACCCTTTAGGTGGCGAGAATTCAGTGCCGTCGCGGGCAGAAGTAGCGGCGTTAATCAAAGCGCGATGGTCTGAGCTTACGGCGCGCAATTCTGATCTCGCGTTCGATTTGCACTATCTAGAGGACGGTATAGAGATAGACTTAATCGCTGAAAGTTCGGCCGACACTGCATTCGCTCAGACGCTTGCCGAGCAGCTAGTCGGCGTTGAGCACATTATTGGCGTGCGCGTTCTTCAGCATATTGCGTCACAGTCTCAATAGCGCAAGGCTAGCCCACCAAATCGATTATCCTTCTCGTGACTTACGAATCAGATCATATGCTGACTTAATATCTTGGGTCTTACGATTCGCGATGTCGATCATCTCTTCTGGCAAACCTTTTGCGACCAGCTTGTCAGGGTGGTGTTGACTCATTTGTCGGCGATAGGCGCGCTTAACCTCATCAATGCTTGCCGAAGACTCAATAGCCAGAAGCGCGTAGGCCGCTGACAGTTTTGACCGACTTTCATCTGCACTTTCGAACCCAGCCTGCCCCGATACTCTCGCTAAAATGGCATCGAGTCGAGGCCTGCTGACACCGAGTTTACTGGCGATAAGTTCGAGCGTTTTTCGTTCTTGCGCATGCAGGGTTCCGTCGGCCAGCGCTGTTGCTGCAACGATTTCGAGTAACATCTGTACAAGACTCGAGCGTCTGAACGATTCTCGTTTGAACTGTGTCAGAATTTCTTCGAGCGGGAAATCTTGACGCTTGCCTTCGTTAAAGAGCTTAACGGCGACTTCTCGCTGCTGCGCGTTTAGTCGCATCTGAGACATGACCCTTTCGGCCATTGCTATTTCATCACGCGTGACTTTTCCGTCCGACTTCGCCACATAGCCCATCAACGCAAAGGTCGTGGTAAAGAATGCCGACTGGACCCGCTCGGTCGCCCCTAAACCTAAACGAGAGCTCTGCGCGGTAAGGCCTCCATCAAAATAGTTGCCAAGACTCACACCCATGAGGGCGCCGAGTGGGCCGCCAAGCATAAACCCAAAAGTGCCACCAACAACTTTGCCCCACCAACTCATACATCATTTCCTAATTTGAGCGCTTTCGCGCAATAACCTGCAGGGAACTATTCTATCTATCAGGGCGCTGTCTTCGGTGCATCTGACGTCGTCTCTAACGCGGCGAGCAGTGCGAGAAGTGCGGCTTCATCAGCTACTTCGACGCCCAGCTCAGTTGCCTTAGCGAGTTTACTGCCTGCACCGGGCCCCGCATAAACAATAGTAGTACTTTTAGACACACTGCCTGCAACTTTGGCCCCAAGCGCGATAAGTCGGGCTTTCGCTTCGTTCCTCGAGAGCTTTTCTAATGTGCCGGTAAGGACCACGGTTTGACCTGCTAACGGTTTACTTTCTGGACTCGCCACTGTGATCGCAGGCCACGAGACGCCCCGCGCTGTGAGCCTTGAGAGAAGATCAATATTTGCGCGATTGGCAAAAAAACTGACTATATGCTCTGCAACGATGGGGCCCACATCGGGCACAGCCACCAGTGTCTCAACACTCGCCTCTTGCAACAGCATAAGATCGCCGAAATGGTTAGCCAGCTGTAGCGCTGTCGCCTCCCCCACTTCTCGAATGCCCAGCGCATAAAGAAACTTAGGCAGAGTCGTTCGACGTGACCGAGCTATTGAGGCTACTAACTTTTCGGCCGACTTCACTCCCATCCTATCCAAACTCATCAGTGTGCTTGCTTCGAGAACAAAGAGGTCAGATACGTCACGAACGAGTTCGACATCTACTAACTGCTCGACAATACGCTCACCCATACCATCGATATCTAGCGCGTTGCGCGAAGCAAAATGACGAATCGATTCTTTGCGCTGTGCGCCACAAATCAGCCCGCCACTGCAACGAATAAGCACGTCGCCTTCTTTCTCAACAGCACAGCCACACACCGGACACTGGGTAGGTGCGATAATTGCTCTCGGTGCTGGGTTAACAGACCCAGCAAGCACCCTCACCACCTTAGGTATAACATCACCGGCTCTGCGAATAATAATTTCATCACCGATTCTCACGCCAAGGCGTGTTACTTCATCCATATTGTGAAGCGTTGTATTACTCACGGTGACACCGCCTACAAAAACAGGCTCGAGCCTTGCGACGGGCGTAATCGTGCCGGTGCGACCAACCTGAAACTCGACGTCTAGAAGGCGCGTGCTCTTTTCCTCTGCTGGAAATTTGTAGGCCATAGCCCAGCGAGGTGTGCGTGCGTTGGAACCGATGCTTGCCTGCAGCTCCAGTGAATCAACCTTAATCACCGCACCATCTATTTCGTATTCCAGCGCGTTACGCATCTCTAGCAGTGCCTCGCAATAGGCAATGCAGCGCTCGATGCTCTCCACGACCTCACGCTGCGGATTAGTTGGCAATCCCCAGCCCGCTAAGGCCTCAAAAATTCCGCCAAGACTGTCGGGGAGATCACCGCCTTCTTGCAGCCCTACGCTGTAGCAATACATTTGCAGAGGCACTTTGGCTGCGCGTCGAGAATCGAGCTGCCTGAGCGTTCCGGCGGCGGTGTTACGGGGATTAACAAACACCTTCGATTGATCTAGACGCGCTTGCTCATTGAGTTGGGCAAAACCGCGTTTGCCAAGAAAGATTTCACCTCTAACCTCGAGCACAGCCGGATAGCCCTCGCCGCTAAGTTGCAGAGGTATGGTGCGAATAGTCCGGACATTGTGAGTAATATCCTCGCCGATCGTCCCGTCGCCTCGGGTAGCCGCGCGGACCAATTGCCCCTTCTCGTAGAGCAAACTCACCGCAACACCATCGACCTTTGGCTCGCAGCTGTAGGTAATCTCGCTGCTTACTTCGATACGTTTGAAGAGCCTTGCCTCAAACGCACGAAGGTCCTCTTCACCAAACACTTTATCTAGCGAAAGCATTGGAATTTCGTGCGCGACTTGAGTAAATCCCGGCAGCGGCTCGGCGCCAATGCGATTCGACGGCGAAGAAGGAGAAAAGAGGTTATAGTCTTTTTCGAGCGACACTAACCGAGCCAACATGACATCATAATCGGCGTCGGTAATTTCTGGGCTATCGAGGGTGTGATAGAGACGATTGTGGCGTTCAAGCTGCACTCTAAGCGAAGCAACCTCTTCTAGGATTGCTGTGGAGGCACTCACCCTGCAGCAGCTCGCGAACGCAAGCGCCGCAGTTCAAAGTCGCGTACACGCTGCCTATAGTGTTCTATTGTTTGACCGGTCATCATATTGCGCTGGTCGTCGCGCAATTCTCCGTCGATAGAGCGGACAAGATCTTGTGCTGTTTGCAGCATTTCTTCGAACGCCTCGAAATTGCTGATTGGTGAAGGCAGCGCAAGGAACAGCGTGACGCCCACGGTTGCGAAATTTTCCATATTATTCAGATCGAACGTACCCGGTTGCAACATATTGGCCACGTTAAAGAGAATCGGGGCTCCTTCAGCGTCGTCTGTTCGCTTGCTAAAGATCTTCCTATCCCCGTACTCAAGTTCAAGTCCCTGCATCAAGGACAGTAGGCGCTCACCCATGATTAACCGGCCTTTCTTGGCCGTTACATTCAATACGAGAACCTCTGACACCTCACCCACGGCGGCGTCCTTCGGCTTCTCCTCAATTGCAGGTGCTGCCTGTTCTTTGACCTCATTTACTCTGGGTGATACCGGCGCGGGGGACGCGTCGGCCGGCTCTAGAACTTCGGACTCAGGCGCCGCTTCTTGAGCAAAGGTCTCGGGGAATAAGTCGGTAACCGCGGGACTATCATTCTCCGGCATGATGTCGCTTGCCTCGGTGGGCGAAGCCTCAGCGTCTTGATCCTGTTCGTAATTTTCAAACAAGGCACTATGATCGTGTGTGGATTCAGCGATGGGGACAGCAGTGTTGGCCTCAGTATGCTCGCGAAGTGGCGTATCATCAGGTGCGTCAGGAACAGTCTTATCTGACTTTCGGCTGGCAACCAGCGCGCCAAGCGACCTGCTTGCAGCACCCAACGAGCCGAGGATAGCGCTACCCCGAGAGTCTTTTTTCGATGGCGTTCTAGGCGATTCTTTTCTGCCTCCGATACGGTCACCTGCGGACAGACTGATCGAAGAATACTCGTCGTCATCGTCATCAATGCCGTCGCCCAAAGAGAAAGTATGCGTGGGAGCTGAGTCTGTAGCTATCTCTTCGAGAAATTCTTCAGGCAGTTCTTTAGGTGATTCTTCAGGCAGCTCTTCAGACAATTCGTCATGCAATTCGTCAGGCAATTGTTCGGAGAGGTCTTCTGTTAGCTCCGTAGGAGGCTCATTAGTCTCCTTTTCGCCCACTTCATCGGCGATCTCATCGACTGAACTCAGAAGTTTTGCGCGCTCTGTTTCCGGGTTAATCGCAACTGCCGGCACATCCAACTGGGTCTCTTCTGTCTCTTTTGTCTCTTTAAGCCATTCAGACTCTTTAGACTCTTCAGACCCCTCAGACTCTCCTGGCGCCTCAGAACCCTCTGTTTCTAATGACTCTTCAAACTCTAGTGGCAGAACTTCTGGACTCGCGGGTACAGGTTTTGGCGCGGGGATATTTGGCAGAGCGTCAGCCTTACTCTCTGTGTTCGCTGCATGAAGCTCATCGGGGGAGAGGCGAACAACGCGCGCGCCGCCGCTAGGGAGCTCCGCTAATTCGATTGCCTCGAGGTCGATGTCTTTAGGAATATTCTTGTCGATCGCAAGCCTGAGCTGGCTTTTTCTCGCTTTTAAAGCGACGAGAAGGCCTCTCACGACGACGCCAACGATAGTTAGGCCAAGGACTAGAATGACGAGTTCGCGTAAATCCATAAGATATTTTAGACAGGCTAATGAAAGAGTATTATCTAAAGAGTTATCAGCCAGGTGACAGTAGATCTTTAGCCAACTGCGGGCTTAAGTCGAAAATACTTTTCCCTCACCAGCCATACCCTCAGTTTGGCTGGCGAGGATGCGCCTAGGCAAACCACCCTACATTGCAGCGAGTTCTGCTGCCTCTTCAATATCGACCGCCACGATACGTGACACGCCCGGTTCGTGCATCGTGACGCCCAACAGTTGGTTTGCCATTTCCATCGTTATTTTATTGTGTGTAATGAAGATAAATTGAACGGACTTCGACATCTCTTTGACCAAATTTGCATAACGGCCAACGTTGGCATCATCGAGCGGTGCGTCAACCTCATCGAGCATACAAAACGGCGACGGGTTTAATTGGAATATAGAGAATACTAGCGCGATTGCCGTCATCGCTTTCTCACCGCCCGACAAAAGATGAATAGTGCTATTTCTCTTTCCAGGGGGCCTCGCCATAATTGCCACACCCGTATCGAGCAAGTCTTCACCGGTCATATCAAGATACGCGTGGCCACCACCGAACACTCTAGGGAATAATGCCTGAAGACCAGCGTTCACTTTGTCGAAGGTCTCTTTGAAACGCGCGCGCGTTTCTTGATCGATTTTCTTGATAGCGTTCTGCAGCGTAGTCAATGCGCGTTCGAGGTCGTCGTTCTGTTTATCTAAATAGACTTTTCGCTCAGACTGCTGTGCATATTCATCAATAGCCGCAAGGTTAATTGGCCCTAAGCGTTGAATGCGATTAGCGAGTCGCTCCAACTCTGTGTCACATTGCGCTATATCCATCTCTTCAGGCAAGGCATTGAGCACAGCTTCTAGATTGAACTTGGCGTCAGTAAGCTGCTCGAGAATGGCCTCCTGCTTCACTGAAGCGCCTTCGCTTTTAAGCCTCGCCTGCATAAGCACTTCGCGAATTTGATTACTGCGCTCCTGAATACTATTACGCTCGGCTTCAAGACCCCTTATGGCATGCTCGTTAGCGTCGACCTGAGCCTTCGCCTGTGCGAGTTCTTGCTCGACCTCTAAGCGCTTTTCGAGAAGCGACTCTAGCTCCAAGCGCATGTCAGCGACGGGCTCTTCGGAGGTCGCTATTTGTGCGGTTAAAGTTTCTATGCGTTCTTGGCTACGCTTTACCTGCGACGACATTCGATCCATTGTTTCTCGAGTCGACTGCAACTGCGACTGCAACGTTTGTTGTCGCAGCGCGAAGGCATGAGCAGCGTCCTTATCATGCCGCGACTTTTCCCGAGACTCTTGCTGCGAGCGCATATGTTGCTCCCGCCTGTGCTCGAGTAGCTCGCGAGCCTCGATATTCTCTTCCATAGAATCGAGCGCCACCTGAAGTCGCTGCCGTGATTCCGCTATATTTTCTTGCTCAAGCTCTATCTGACGCTTGAGTTCTTCGAGCTCGTGATGGATCCTCTGACGTCGAAGTCCTGCTTCCTCAACTTTTGCTTGTTGTGCACTTAACTGTGATTTGAGGTTGCCAAACGCTTTGCTGTTATTAGCAATATCCAGCTGAAGTTGTTCACGGGCTTGTTCGGCTTCTGCAATGGCTTCTTTGAGTTCGGCCTGACGCTCGTTTAGTTTATTCGACAGCACAAGACGCGCATCAATCGATTCATTTAGTTCTTCGATAAGCCCGCGCCTCTTCACTATCGAGCCTTCTTTGTCAGCGGTCTTTAATTGAATCCATGATCTACCGATCCACAACCCATCGAACGTCACAATCGACTCATGCGAGCCCAAGGCTTGCCTCTGCGCCAGTGCTTCGGCAAGTGATTCGGCCGCGTAAATGCCCTGTAGCAAATCGCGAATACCGCTGTCGGCTTCGACGTAACCGGCTAGCGGCTTCAAGGTCAATTTCGTTTGCAGATTCTCTGCCGCTAAGGCACTTACATCAACAAGGGCGATACGTCCCTCTGGAAGCTCGGCGAGGAGCGATTCGATATCATCCAGCCCCTCGACACAAATACTTTGTAGCGTTTCGCCCAAGACTGATTCGACGGCCTGTTCCCATCCTGATTGGATGCGGATGCTTTGAGCGAGTCGCTGCCTGTCTCCAAGACCATTATTTCGAAGCCAAGCGTTTACCTCTTCGTTGTCTAGACCCAGGGCAGCTTGTTGCAGCGCATCTAACGATGCAAGCTTGCCCCGAGCCGTTTGCAATTCACTTCGTGCCGCGTCCAGCTGATCTGCGCACTCACCATATTCGGACCGACGCAGCGCAATTTCACTGCCTGCGAGTTGGCTTTGCCCCTGCAGTGTCTCGATGGTTTCCTCTAAAAGTGCGAGCTCCTCTCTGGCCTCAATAACTGTGTCGTCTTCGTCTGACTGTAAAAGCTGCTCGCGCTCTTCCTCGAGCCGCCGGCTGCGTTCGAGCCCACGCTGTACGATATTTTCGAGTTGCTGAATACGGGCTTGTTCTACCTCGGCGACTTGCCTCGGACGTTCTGCACCCTTGTTAAATTCATCCCACTCGGTTTGCCATTGCCGCAGGCCACTCTCAGCCTCTTCGAGAATAGCCGCCGATTCCGCTGCAAGTTCTAGTGCAGAATCGAGTTCAGGCGTCACATCCTCGAGTTCACTTTCGATCTCGACTATTCGAGCTAAGTCGGTATCGAGTTCATCTTTCGTTTGTTCATAGGCCTGCTGAGTTTCGTTAAGATCGAAACGCATTTGATCAGCGCGCTCAAGATGATGCTCGATCGACTGCTCGAGTCGTGCGATGTCGTTTCCTAAGCTATAAAATCGCGCCTGTACCTCGCCAAGCTTATCGCCGAGCTCAGTGCCATCGACTAAGCGTTGCTCGATCTTCGCATCCGCTTCGCGTTGGTCCGCAATAGTCGCCTCTAACCGTATTTCCTGATCGCCAATTGCTGCCTTGTTCTGTCTAATATCGACGTCTAATGCTTGCCATTTTAATGCGTTCAAAAAAGCAGTGGTTTGCCTCTCTTGCGTCTTGTATTCACCGTACTTCTCAGCCGCAACTGATTGCCTGTGAAGGTGTGCGAGCTGCCTGCCCAACTCATCGCGGATATCTGACAACCGCTCAAGGTTCTCTCGCGTGCGCTTGATTCTGCTCTCGGTTTCTCTTCGGCGTTCTTTGTATTTTGATATTCCTGCCGCTTCTTCGATAAACACGCGCAATTCTTCGGGCTTCGACTCGATAAGCCGAGACACCATACCCTGCTCAATAATCGAATAACTTCGCGCGCCCAAGCCGGTGCCGAGAAAAATATCAGTGACATCTTTACGGCGGCACTTGGTGCCATTGAGCGAATAGGTAGACTGCGCGTCGCGATCCACCTTGCGCTTTATCGAGACCTCATCAAAATTGGCATATTCGCCTGTCAGTTTGTGATCATGATTATCGAACACCAACTCAACACTTGCTTGACCCACCGGCTTTCGTCCGCCGGACCCATTGAATATGACATCCGTCATATTCTCGCCACGCAGGTTTTTCGCAGAGCTCTCTCCCATTACCCANCGCACGGCATCGATTACATTCGATTTGCCGCAGCCATTAGGACCAACGACAGAGCATAGGTTCGAGGGGAAATCGATTGTTGTAGGATCAACGAAAGACTTGAATCCGGCTAACTTAATACATTTGAGGCGCATCGTTTTCTGATTCTGATAGTTATTATTGTCGTGATGTGAGTTACAT
>JGI20153J14295_10002461_pt1 | contig 13171 bp, 11 predicted proteins | sample COG_03_FD_14295 | JGI IMG/M metagenome (IMG submission 14295) | reverse complement strand
CTTTCGTTGTCGTCCACATCGTTACTACCTCTGCTACCTCTACTGTCTCCACTGAATCTATCACGCCAATCTGCCGCCAAAGCAACTTCTGGCAATAGCAACTGAGCAAATGACGAACTTGTCTCAGACATACCGCTTGAGCCACATACTTCTTCATAGTTTGACATACCAGCTGTCTCTAGACCTGTAACCAGCACAACTGGTCGAACAACCCCACCACAATCAAACGCAGAGTCGTAAATGTACTGATATTCGTCATTCGCATCATTGAAAGAGTCAGTTGGGATAGTCCCTACAAATTGACGTAGTTCATCATCAATTGGATTACCAACACCTACTTCAACACCATCGGGATAATCTGGGTACACACCATTGTTGAATTCAGCATGTAGTTTTACTCCTAGCTGAATAACACCAGCATCAGCAATCCTATCTTTATCTCGTGCATTGCCACGAGCTGCCCCAAAAGAAGCCATCACGACTGATGCGAGTACACCAACAATAGTCACAACTATAAGCATCTCTATGAGTGTAAAACCCCGTTTAAAATTAAACATATTAGTTTAATTTTAGCACATACAGTAGGTTCAGACGTGCACTACCAGACGCTCTATTGTGTATTAATAATAAGCACCTACAACCACACGCCACGTCACACACAAAAAAGCACATCAAAATGTAAAGATTTTTTACATTTTGATGTGCTCACCTCTTATTACCAACCTTTTGCCGTAAGTGCATTTTCCGCAGCTTGTTGTTCAGCTTCTTGCTTAGCTCGGCCATTACCTTCAGCAACTTTCTCTTCTCCAATATAGACACCTACGGTAAACACGCGGTCATGATCAGGTCCAACTTGTCCAAGTGTTTCGTACGTTGGCGTCGTGTTTGTATTTTCTTGTGCCAATTCCTGGAAACGACTTTTACTATCTTGCCACAATCTTTTTTCAACAATAGCATCTGTCTTAGGAAACAGGTGTTCAGAGATAAATTTTTGTGCAGCGTCATACCCCTGATCCATATAGAGTGCTCCAATAAGAGCTTCAAATGCGTTAGCCAGGATGTACTGTCGAGCACGCCCTGTATCTTTTGCTTCTCCTTTAGACATAAGAAGATAATCGTTGATACCCAACTTACTTGATGCATCAGCCAATGACACAGTGTTTACTAATGCTGCGCGTACTGCAGTAAGNTCACCTTCAGGTTTTTCTGGATATTTCCCAAACAAAAAGTCGGTCACTACTAACTCAAGTACCGCATCACCTAAAAACTCAAGGCGTTCGTTATGTTCTTGTTTTGCATCACGGTTTTCATTCAGAAAAGAACGGTGAGTAACCGCTGTCAACAGATACATTGTATCCGTAAAAGTAAAACCTATTAATTTTTCTACCTTTGCTATATCAACCTCCCCATTTTGTACTACAGACATAGTTTTTATACTTATTACTTATAACCTGTCGTAACACGCAAAATACATTACAAGTGACCTAGTATAGGTAATCTCTAATCTATCTACGAGTTAGTCTCACTATACACGAACTTTTTCTTTTTGCGACTGTCTATTCTTCTTTACTGGGTGCGAATACATGAGGGCGAATACAAGGAGGACGAATAAACTAAAGTGAGCCGTACGCACAGTACGGTGAAATTTAACTCACTAAAGTCTAATGCAGTAGTTGACTCATTTCTTCGCAACCAGCATGGTGATAGCTTTGGTAACAATAGGTAGTATATCTTCGTAAAAATTCAAATCTAGAATCTCTGCAACTTTAAACCATTGAGCATCATCAAGACCTCCCTTATTTTCAAGTATCAATTCTGTATGCGCTGAACTTGCTAAGAAGTAGGTTACTTGTTTTCGAACTTTTCCAAGCTCTGGATGTGATGCAACGTATTCGTTAAATCCAAGCTCCCCTTCAATAGTAATGTCTACACCAATCTCTTCTTTAAGTTCACGTATTGCTCCTTCTTCTACTGTTTCCTTTTCCTCAATTTTCCCCTTTGAAAGAGTCCAGTGGCCAAAGATATCGTGCACTAGCGCAAGGTACATAGTGTCATCCTCCATTGCATACACCACAGCTCCAGAAAGACGTTGGATTGGCATCTCATCAAAAGGTACTGCTTTCTTTTTCTTTCCCTGCTCTTCTTTCCCAGGTTCACCAATTTCTTTATATACTGCACCAAGTACACCATTCACAAAGCGGCTGCTATTTTCACCGCCAAACTGCTTAGCAAGTTCAATTGCTTCGTTGATTGCTACTTTAGCGGGAACTTCTTTGCGATCAGCAAAAAGAAGCTCGTACAAACCTAGACGAAGGATGTTTCTATCAACTGGGGAGATTCGGTCAATAGGCCACTCAGGTGCAGCTTTCTCAATTACCTGATCGAGTTCAGGCTTTTTACCAATTACTCCATCAAGGAGTTTTTCTATAAAAGGGTTGTCAGTCTTATTCGGGGCAAACTCTTCAACGTTACGTTCAAGGACTTCTATCGTTCCTTTTTTGTCCATATCATTTAAATCCCACTCAAAGAGTGTCTGAAGAACGATTGAACGTGATAAATGCCTATTTGCCATAAAATAAAGTACTAACTTCTACTGCCTGCAAGTATACCACTGGTCGTAAGACAAACAAACGACATACTCATCAAGTGTTGTGGACAAAAAAGCCCCGCGTGGGGCATTTTGTATCTATTTCTTGTCTTCTGTTTCTACTACTTCTGCGTCTGAGACTGCCTCAGCTTCAGTCGGTGCGATTGCTTCAGCTTGTGAAGTGATTGCGTCCTTCTTTGCCTGCATTCGTGCTTCTCGTTTTGCTTTCTGTGAAGTAAGGTCTATTACCTGTCGCCCTTTGTAAAAACCACATTCTAAACACATGTGATGAGGTCGGTGTTCTGACCCGCAGTTCTTACAAGTAGCTAACGTAGCTGCTTTTAGACCGTGGTGTGAACGGCGGTTCTTTGTATGAGCCCGCGTATGTCGCATTCGAATTACCATAAGATTTGTTACTTAGTGGCCAGAACTATAACAAATGTGTGTAAAATTGCAATAGGCAAGAGCCAGTAGTGGTTTTATTTGTATTTTAGACACAAAAAAAGTCGAGCATAAGCAAGACTCCTTGCCCATCTGCTCGACGGATAATACCACGCGCTGCGTGGGCTTAATATACTGACTTCTCAAGAATCCCTAGTTTCTCCTCAATTGAAGCAAGATCTTTTGGATTAGCTGTACCAAGATCTCTTGCGTATTTGGCCAACTGGGCCAAAGGATTACTTAGAGCACTTTTTTGCGTTTCCTCTATTCGCAAAGGACACTGTTCATAACGCCAGCCTGGAACGAATGTAGTCCGCTCCATTGGATGATCAGACAACTCACAATCGACGAAGCCGTCAGAGTCTATCCCTTGATTGCAATGACATTTGTCACAATTAAATTCACGCGGCATATTTTGCCCCCTCTTTTTTTATTGCAAGAACTCTACTTACTATAGAACCCACCTCAATAGTGTGGATGGTAAGTATTCTACAACACTTCCTCATATTTGCAAACTATTTTCCACCCGAAAATATTGAAACCGCCCCTAAAGTCTTGGGGCGGTTTTTAATCCTTAGTAGTCTGTTGGTGGCCTTACTGCAAGAAACTAAACCAACGTAGCCACATGCGAGTACTTTGCTGCCACCACATATGTTGTAGTGCTGTCGTGTCAAAAAGCAACGAGTCCGCATTGGAGACACCAGTGAAGGATGTGCTGTCTGCTATAGCCATGTGATCTTGACTATCGTCAGGATCAGACCCAACAGACGTGCCAGGACCTGTCCCGAAGTCAATTTCATCAGCATCAAACATTATATTTCTCTCCCAAAAAAACATTTCCCTCCTGGATTTTCTCCAGAGGAACGAGCAATACTACAACATAACTATATTTTTGCAATAGCTGGCACGATGTTCTGTGGATAGACCATTTTGTGCAATAGCTTCGCGGTGTTTCTTTGTTCCATACCCCTTATGTTGAGCAAAAGAATACGGTGCAAATTCATCCTGTAAAGATTTTTTTACCATATACCGATCTCGCGTCACCTTCGCCATAATTGAGGCAAGCCCTATCACCTTTTCTTTAGAGTCTCCTTTAATGATTGTCTCTTGGTTCATAAAGTGTTCTGGGGCTTTCAGTCCCCCATCAAGCTTCACGTCATACGCCTCGTAATTAGCAGCACCTCCAACAACTTTCTTAATCGCGCGGTGCATCCCTGAAGTAATACAAGGAACAATTCCATTTGAATCAATCTTTTTTGAAGATACTAATGACACTGAATACGTCAATTTCCCTTCTTTCCGTAACTTCTTAGCAATCTCAAAAATTTCTTCACGTTTCTTTTCAGTCAGCTTCTTGCTGTCATTCACCCCTGGTATCTGTTCCCAGTTAAAACCAATAGGCACCATAGCAACGCCCACTGATACGGGGCCTGCTAAAGGGCCGCGACCTGCTTCGTCTACTCCTATGATGTATTTTGGTTTTATCGGCATAAAAATCTAGTATACCAAATACTCAAGCTTACCCTACGTGCCATGTACTAGACCTACGCGAATTCATGTGGGTCACTTTTTTATGTACAGCCTCTAACCTCTATGTTTTGGTATACTTACCTCACTATGTCAGACACTCAGGATGAAAAGGTGAAAAAGGCTGAATTTGTACATCTCCATGTGCACTCGATGTATTCACTACTAAACGCCGTCCCTACACCTAAGGAGCTTGTAAAGGCGGCTAAGGCTGACGGACAACATGCAATGGCGATTACTGATGCTGGGGCACTTTATGGCGCTATCGACTTCTATTCTCAGGGCCATAAAGAAGGTGTCAGTCCTATTATTGGCATTGATGCTTTTCTTTCACCGCGAACCCGTCACGACAAAGAAATGATGGATCGTCCACGAGCGCGTGTGGTCCTTCTGGCTAAAAACACAACCGGCTACAAGAACCTCATCAAGATGGTAACTGTCTCCAATACGGAAGGATTCTACTATCGTCCTCGCCTTGACCAAGAACTGTTGAAAGACAACAGCGAAGGACTAATCTGCATCATCCCTTCCTTTGCTGGAGAAGCAACTCTACATCTTAAAAACAATGACCTCGAAAAAGCAGCCGCGTCACTTGCTTGGTACAAGGAGGTATACGGAGAGAATCTTTACTACGAAATCACTCATCATCCCGAAATTCTTGACCATCCTGAACTACAGGAAAAAATTAAAGTACTTGCAAAGGAAGGAGATGTGCCGCTGGTTGCAGCTCAAGACATCTACTACATGCAAAAGGATGACGCAGTTATCCGTGCATTGATGATGAAGATTCAAAGTGGTGGTGTTGTTGATCCTGACGAGGCACGTAGTGAAGACTTCTCTTTTGCCACACAGGAGGAGATGAAGGAAAAATTCAAAGATACCCCAGAAGCAATCGAAAACACGGTGAAGATTGCAGACCAGTGTCATGTAGAAATCGTACTTGGACAAGAAGCCTGGAAGTTCCCTGATTATAAAATTGCCAGTGGTAAAAACTCTGATGATGAACTAAAGGACATGGCCTACGCAGGAGTAGAATGGAGAAAGCATGACATTACTGATCCTGTCATTAAAAAGCGTATCGATTATGAGCTGGAAGTTATTAAGACTAAGGGCTACTCAACCTACTTCCTTGCAGTAGGTGACCTTCTGCGTGAAGCACGTGAACGCGGTATCTACACTACTATTCGTGGTTCTGTAGCAGGATCATATGCAACGTATGTACTTGGAATTACAAACGTAGACCCACTTGAATACAAGCTTCCCTTTGAACGTTTCTTAAACCCCGAACGACCATCAGCTCCTGATATCGATATGGACTTTGCTGATAACCGTCGTGATGAAATCATCGAATACGCAAAGGAAAAATATGGCTCCGATAAAGTGGCACAGATTGGAACATTTGGAACCATGATGGCTCGTGCGGCAGTAAAAGATGTAGCTCGTGCACTTGGGCACCCGTATGCAACTGGGGACCGTATTTCAAAACTGATCCCTATGGGAAGTCAGGGTTTTGCCATGACTATCGATCGAGCTATGGAAATCGAATCTGACTTGGCTAAGCTCTACAAAAAAGACAGCGAATCGCGTCAGGTAATCGATCTGGCAAAACGTATTGAGGGACGTGTGCGACACATGGGTGTCCACGCTGCCGGTGTAGTAATCGCACCAGAACCGTTGGATCAATACGTACCAATTCAGGTTGATTCCAAAACAGGAAAATACGTAACACAGTACGAAATGCACTCTGTGGGTGAAGATGGTGTTGGACTCCTTAAGTTTGACTTCCTTGGTATTAAAAACCTTGCGATTCTTGCTGATGCGGTCAAGCGAGTGAAAAAAATCCATGGTGTTGAAGTTGATATCGAAAATGTGGATGTTGCAGATACCAAAACATTTAAAATGCTCGCTCGCGGTGAAACCATGGGACTCTTTCAATTAAATGGTACTGGGATGACTTCATTCTTGAAGCAATTGAAGCCAAGTACTATTCATGACATCAATGCGATGGTGGCACTCTATCGTCCTGGCCCGATGGAATCTATTCCTGACTATATTGAACGTAAGCATGATGCTTCATTAGTAACCTTTCTTGACCCGCGTCTTGAGAAAATTCTTGACCGATCATACGGAGTAATTACGTATCAGGATGACGTAATGATGATTTCTATTGCACTTGCNGGNTATTCCTGGCTTGATGCTGATAAGCTGCGTAAAGCAATGGGAAAGAAAATTCCTGAAGTGATGGAGGCTGAGAAAGCCAAACTCATGGATGGGTTCCGTGATTTTGGAAAACTCTCCCCTNCAGTCGCAGATAAGCTCTGGGAGCGTATCGAACCTTTTGCTGCATACGGTTTTAATAAGGCGCATGCGGCCTCATACGGCCGTGTAGCGTACCAAACAGCGTATATGAAGGCGAACTACCCTGAAGAGTATATGGCGTCTGTACTGACTGCTGATGCGGGCGATACGGAAAAGATTTCTGAAATCATTCACGAGTGTGAACGTATGGAGCTTGAAGTGCTACCTCCTGACATTAACGAAAGTTTTGCACCGTTTTCAGTAGTACCAGCGAAAGATGGTGAAGATGCTAAGATTCGTTTTGGTCTAACGACTATTAAAAACTTCGGTGAAGGTATCGCAAATGCAATCATTGAAGAACGAAAAGAAAACGGCGACTTTATTTCACTTACCGATCTTCTTACTCGTGTACACGATAAGAATCTTAATAAGAAATCTATCGAGGCGCTAATCATGACCGGTGCGCTTGATAGGTTTGAAGAGCGTGGAAAAATGTATGCAAACGTAGACAGTCTTCTTGGGTTCAACAAAGAACAAGTAGCCGGAATTGCTGCAAGTCAGGATTCTCTTTTTGGTGGCATGGACACTGCTATTAACGAACTCACACTGCATGACGTTGATCCAGCCACTAAAGAACAAAAGCTTCTTTGGGAAAAGGAACTTTTAGGAGTGTATGTATCTGGACATCCATTAGATCAATTCAAGGATGAACTTGATAAACGTACAAATATTCGTCAAATCATTCAGGCAGTGGAAGACGAAGATAAAATGACCATCGTACAACTAAAAGGGACTCTTGCCATCGCTGGGATGATTGAGAATGTAAAAGAACTCCTTACTAAAAAAGGTGACCACATGGCCTTTGTGAAGCTTGGGAATCTTACTGACAGTATCGAGATGGTTACCTTCCCTGAAACATACGAAACATACAAGGACCTACTGGTGGCTGGCAACTGTGTAGCTATCAAGGGAAAACTCAGCATACGTAATGATGAACCAAGTATTCTGGTAGATAAGATTAAGTCACTTGCGCCAAAGTCTGACTCTACTGATACTGAACTTACCCAAGTATAAGTTTTTTAATGCCTATATCCCGNAANAATTAATGNTCANGAATNCTGATATTAACNATAGACCAAAAATCTGATGTAGCGATGGAAAATATTGACGAAAAGCAATCTAAGTTGTATAGTTTCTTCAGAACGTATAAATTTACTGAAAGGATAAGTAAGGATGGAACTTGATATCAAAGGGCTTGAAAAGCTTGTAAATGACTGGTTCAAACAACAACCGGAAATACCAGCCGGCACTAAACTGATTGTGCAGGTTACCTGCACACCTGAGGAAAAGGAGGTCAGCATAGAAACGTTTCCAGAAGAAATGTTGCTGTGTCAAATATTGACCCTTGGAAAACTCATGGAAAAAGGCTACCGAGAGCTAAATGCAAAAATGGTGATAATCATCATCAAAGCAATGTTAGCTAAGAACACGAAACAATGGGAACAGACCACGGTACGGGAATTCCTTGAGACAGTAGGCACCACTGATATTCCTCGCATTAACACAAAGGGCCGTCAGGCTCTGGGTGAAATTCTCCAAGAAGCAGGCTTTACTGATCTCCCCGAGATTTTTAAACGTCCTGAAGATTAAATCCGACCCGCGCCATACTCTTGGCGCGGTTCTTGTTTGACAACTCCCCTATCTAAACGCTATTATAGGAACCAATCAGAGATTGTAGTGACCACCAATCACTAAATCCAATCTATGTATCATACATGATACATAGATTGGATTACTTCACATTCTGTGAGGTCTAATCTGAGTCAAAAGAGCTGTGCGGTATACTGCACAGAATACCCGGTGGAACCGCGGATGAGGTTAGGCCTCAATCGTCCGAGTGAGCATGCGATTTTTCGTATATTCACTCGGACGTTTTACGTATTTTTATCAAATCTTATTAACCACCTACATGTAGGGGTCAGACCCCTACATGTAGAATCTTACATAACAATTATGAACTCAGAGAATCAGCAACTAGAGTACAAACGACATACGCTAGCCCACCTTCTGGCTGCAGCAGTACTACAAGAATACCCGCATGCAATCCTGACTCTTGGGCCTGCTATTGATAATGGGTTCTACTACGACATCGATTTCTCAGCTGGAGAGGCTCCTGGTGATGATGACCTGAAGAAAATCCAGAAAGGGATGAAGAAGACACTTAATGGTTGGAAAGAATTTTCTCACAAGGAAGTTTCTGCAGAGGAAGCTCGCGAAGTATTTAAGGGAAATCAATTCAAGATTGAGCTCATAGACGAAATCGAAGCAAAGGGTGAAACTATCACGCTATATACGGTTGGTGAAGGAAAAAATGAATTTACTGATTTATGCCGCGGTGGTCACACTGAACACCCGTCAGAAGAAATTGCTGCTGATGCATTTAAACTTGATAAGATTGCCGGTGCATACTGGCGTGGCGATGAGAAAAACCCAATGCTCACTCGTATCTACGGACTAGCGTTTGATACAAAGGAAGAACTAACAGCATACGAACAACAACTCGAAGAAGCAAAGAAACGCGACCACAGAAAGATTGGTAAAGAACTTGGTCTCTTTTCATTCTCTGAGTTAGTAGGTCCTGGTCTTCCCCTTTGGTCACCAAAAGGAACAATTCTACGTCACGAAGTTGATGCCTTTGTTACCGGACTTAGAAAAGAAAAAGGCTACCAAATGGTAACCATTCCTCACATTGCAAAGAAAGCACTGTATGAAAAATCTGGGCACTGGCAAAAGTATAGTGAAGACTTGTTTAAAGTACGAGCTAAAGATGGTGATGACGCAGAGGAATATGTACTGAAACCAATGAACTGCCCCTGTCATACACAAATTTTTGACTCTGTACCCCGTTCGTATAAAGAAATGCCACAACGGTTTGCTGAAACAACTATGGTGTATCGCGCTGAACAGTCCGGTGAGCTATCAGGACTTACACGCGTACTTTCTATCACGCAAGACGACGCGCATGTCTTCTGTCGTGAATCTCAGCTCAAAGAAGAGATTGTTGCTATCTGGGACATCGTTGATGCGTTCTATGGGAAATTTGGCTTTGAACTAAAGGTTCGTCTCTCATTTAGAGATCCTGAAAACAAAGAAAAATATCTTGGAGACGATGCTGTTTGGGAAGACTCTCAAGCAATGATGACGGAGATTGCAAAGGAACGTGGTGCTGATTATTTCACTGAAGAAGGAGAAGCATCATTCTATGCACCAAAACTCGACTTTATGGCAAATGATTCTATTGGACGCACACATCAAGTAGCAACCATTCAGCTTGACCGCCTACTGCCTGACCGTTTTGACCTTACCTGTATAAACGAACAAGGTGAGAAGGAACGTGTTGTGATGGTGCATGCTGCAATTGCAGGTTCACTTGAGCGATTTACTGCAGTACTTATCGAACACCTCGCAGGAAACTTCCCACTTCGATTTGCACCAGTACAACTTGCAATCATCCCTGTTGCTGACGTACACAATGACTATGCCCGCGAAGTGTATACAGCACTTAAAGAAGCAGGCTTCCGTGTAGAGATTGATGATGAAAATGATTCTATGGGAAAGAAAATAAGGAACGCAAAGAAAAACAAACTCCCCTACTTCATCGTTATTGGAGATAAGGAAGTTGAAAGCAAGACAGTAACTCTTGAGTCTCGTGACACTGAAAGTAATGAGTCACTTTCAATGGAAGACTTACTCTTAAAACTTACTGAAGAAGCTAAGTAGACCAATACATATAATAGCCACCTGATGAAAATCATCAGGTGGCTATTATTTTGCATTTCAATACATATTTTGATATGGTGAATCATGAAGCCACGATAGGAGGAAATAATGGCTCACACTCAAGGACTTGATTTACCTGGTGTTGATGGCAATTGCCCAACACTATTGGCCATCGTAACGAACGTCAAACTTCTGACGGTTGTCCAACTTCCATATAGCGTCTATAAACGTTGTGAAGAAGACCCCGGGGATGGAAGGACACATAACTTCTTCAGTGGACCAGGTCTGCATGAAGGACAAAGGGTGACGATTTCCTGCTACACAGACCACAGAGAACTAACAATGGATGGAGAAGTGCAGCGAGCTGACCCGCACACATCCAACAAATGGTTTGTCCAGACACTCAACTGCCAGGTCTGACTAAAATGAAGTAACGGGGCGGAGCAATTGCTTCCGCCCTTTCATATAAATCGCATGACAAGCACCATCCAAACAAAAAAACTTCCCATAAGGGAAGTTTTTTTGTGCCGCATCACTACGACCGTAAGTCTTTCTAAAATGTTTCAAGTACGAGGCGACGGGCAATTTAGAATTGAGGCGTACAAATGTACGTTGAAATTCTAAATTGCGTAGTCAACAAAGTAATTGATCATTTTTGGAAGACTCTTCTATGAAGTTGCTTGTACTGCTTTAAGAATCGCCATCTTGACTGCTTCAGCTTCTGAGTCGTATGTTCCATCTAAAGCTCCTGTAAGTGCTGTAATAGCCTCTTCAAGCTTTTCAACAGAGACAGCTGCTGCAGAAGTAGTAAGCATGTCTGATACATTCACTGTTTCCCCTTTACGAGATCGGTATACTGCATCAAGGTCAGACGCTGCGTCAGCAAGTGCAATCATAGGTCGGTGTGCAATCATTTGATATGCTGCAACCACGTTTCCAGCCACAATTGCTTCTGCAAGTGATCCTCCAGTAATTGCTTCAGTTTCAGCCTCCACTTTCTCCACTGCTACGTCATCAGAGATAAGTGTCTCAATTCGAGCAAGGTTAAGTGCTACCCATCCATCTTCACTTGGGAATGATGCTTTTGCTTGTGCAAGTGCAGCATCTAGTTTTTCATTTCGTGATTCCCCAGCTTCAGTTGCGTTCATAAAGAATCGCATTGCATCACTTGAAAGTAGTACTTTTTGTGCGTGTGCACGATTTTCCAATTCAGTCATTTCAATTGATTCATCCACTTCGTCAGTTTCTTCTACTGCTGCATACCCGATAACAGGTGTTGCAATAGGTAGGTTTACCGGAGCTTCTGTATGCGCTACAGCGTGTACATAACTCTCAGCTTCTGACTCAGCTTCAGTATCTTCTACAGCTTGGTTAGTACTCATGTCTGTGTATGAAACATGGTCATGTGCACCAGCAAGTGATACTCCTCCAATAAAGTCTCGTCGTACTGCAAAGATGTATGCTACGAAGAGTCCCCAGATAGTTAGTAGTGCGTAGAAGATCATTGTTAGTGCAGGACCAGCCTCAAAACCTGTATATGGCACCTGTGTTAGTGAGATACCTGCAACTCGAGGATCCTGTGTACGTGAAGAGAATACAGTAATTTTGTTTTCTACATCAACTTCAACTTCACACTTCTTTTCTTTTGAGCCTTTGATTGAGAATAGAGTATATTCAGTATCTTTTGTTGGCTTAATAGTCATCTTCCCATCAAAGTCATCATTGTCATCTGAGTCAAGAAGTACATTCCCGTGATTGTCTTCAATTCGTACTTCTCGCGCTCGGGTAGTATCCCAAGTAAGAGTAACTTCTTCACCTGTCTTAATTTTATCGTCAGAGATATCAAGATCACACTTTGGACTTGATGAACCTCCACCTCCACCTCCACTGGCAACATCAATAACAAGTGGGCATGAATCAACAATTTGGTTATTGACGTAGATGGACATGTTATATGTCGCGTCTGCGTTTACACGCACAGTTTCTGAATCGTTAGAGTTTGTCGAAGCAACTCCATTAATAGAAACTGAATCAATCCCAGTTGTAACCCATGTCAGTATCACGTCTGCTCCTCCTGAAGGAAGTGAATAGTCATCTGCAGTAAATGAAACGTTATTTTCACATGAGATTTCCATTACGCCTCCTACTGTAACATCAGTAGAATTTGTAGCATCTACAGACTGATTATCAACTGCTGAGTTACCAGTAACATTTGCAACGTTTGTAAAGTTACTCTGAACGTTTGTACTGTCACATGTGTACGTATGTACTGCACCGATTGCTAGGTTACCAATAGTTAGATTACAGTTTGCTTCAAGTGGGTCTGTGACTACTACATTAACCAAATTTTCGTTACCAGTATTAGTAACTATGATTTCGAATTTTGCAGTTCCTCCAACAGGTACCGTCTGCGAGTCATCCTTATCAATTGCATCTCGTTTGTCAATACTGATGTCTGGTGCTGTTGGGTTAGTTGTTGCAGTAGTAACTGTATATGGACACACTATACGAGTTGTCGCGTTGTAGATAGTTGCATTG